>Ga0065711_1042118_pt1 | contig 15632 bp, 14 predicted proteins | sample Hoacrofraction12_FD_59098 | JGI IMG/M metagenome (GOLD analysis project Ga0065711, IMG submission 59098) | Hoatzin crop microbial communities from Cojedes, Venezuela - Epithelial fraction 12 v2 (version 2) | ecosystem: Host-associated > Birds > Digestive system > Esophagus > Crop | place... | reverse complement strand
CCTTCTCTGGAGATATTCAAGACCCGCCTGGACAAGGTCCTGTGCAGCCTGCTGTAGGTGACCCTGCTTCGGCAGGAGGGTTGGACTGGATGACCCACAGAGGTCCCTGCCAACCCCAAACATTCGGTGATTCTGTGATACACGGGGCGGTCTGGGGTCTACAGTGTCAGAAGCCTGGGTTTCGCCCCCTGCTCTGCGGCAACCACCTCTCTTCCCTTCCCCACACGGTTAAAGGAGCATCTGCCCATCTCCTGATGTGATGCACTGCAAAACACCCACAAAAATTCACCCTCAGCTCTGCACAAGGGAGAAGGCTAAATTACAGGGTTGCTTGCCACGTAGCCCAGAGCTAAAAATCACCCTGACAGATTAATCCGTACCCAGGTCTGCTTCTCCGTCAGACACTTCGCCTGATCAAAAAGGCGCAGAGCTTTCCTTGTTCCTCTCAGGAACAAGCACGGCTGTGAAACCAGCCTTTCTATTTAGGGCTGGTGCCAATGTCCCGGCAGGCTGGGAGGAGATGGAGAAGGACTAGGAGGGAACAGCTGACTGAGATGATCAGAAGCACGAGCAGCATAATGAAAACCAAGGGTCAAAGCCATCCTTCACAAAACTGAGTGCAGCTGTGCAAGATGTCACAAGCACCTTGGACTTTTTATGTCTGATTTTTTCCCTTCTGTAAAAATGTCGGATTTTCATTGATACAACAAGAATTGGGAAGGCTTTGAAAACAAAATCCTATGTACAGCCAAACCAAATGTTAGGCTTTCAATTGGCTGGGTAAGGTTTAATTTCAGAAGAAAGATGGTTTGTCCGAAGCCTAACGTCCGATGGCACGGCAGTGCCACTGAAAAGACGGCAGCGGCTTTAGGAAAGATGGAAGCAGTACAGTGACATAGTATGGGCTTACAATCCCGCTCCAGTAAATTGGTACGGCGTTCTTATTTGGGAATTGCTAGGTGAAGTCAAGGCCTGTAGAAGGAAATTGCTCTAATTTAACTCAGGTTCATCAGTGCCACTAAATTTCACAGACAAGACCCATTTTGGAGCCAGCTTCCCAAGGGATGTCAACAGGTCCTTTTGCATACAAGATGCAAACATGGGAGCAAGGTAAATGCCAACACTGTTAAAGTCTTTGCTCTAAAATCAAGTAACACTGATATTACACAAAATCAATGCACACAGCTGGTAACTCAGACTTGTTCAGGCATGGTGTGTGGAAAAGCTCAAGAGACAGCATGTGCATTGGTTTTCTCTTAATTTCTTGGGTTTTCTCCTAATTTTCTGTTCCCCCCTTGAACTCACTGGCCGCATCCCTCTACTCAGCTGCCACCAAACCCCACGGTGGGGCCACCAAACCCCACATCCACGGGGGCTTGGCATTTTTGGTCCAAGTAAATCCTTCAGGAGCCGCAGCCCTTTTATGCAACTGGGAAACATGGATTGTATCTCTTCCTCTGCCTGGTGGATATTTAAATGGGTCTCCTGCTCGCTGGGCAACCAATCCAATTACTACATTCTAGTATATAAAAAGAACATGAAAACAAATGGTGCTATCACCATCATTTTCCAAAGAGCACGCCCTGCTCGGGCTTTGCAAAGAAGAGCTGGATTTGTCTGCAGAAGGGAGCTCCTGACTTCATATTCATATCAAAAATAAGCAAAACGGGGACAAGCAAGTCTTTTCTAATAGTAGAAAAAGCGGGCAAACTGCTCACCTGCAGTAAAACCAAGGGTAGAAGACGCAAACAAATCAAGGTAAAGCATGAAAAGAGAGAAGAGGTTTGGACGCTCACACCCAAAAAAGGGAGGCTGGGTTAATGAACATGAATTAGAGCTGCTCAGCTACGAGCAGAGGTTTGACCTAGTTGGTTCGACAGAAACCCAGTGTGAACATCCGCACGACTGATTTTAAGAATCGCTGAATATAACCTATTTAGAAAAAAAGAGGTAGCTAACAAAAGGGGAGTTGCACTCTAGGTCAAAATGGCACCGGGTTTGACTCAGAAATCATGATTCCTAATGCTTATGGGTCAGCATAGAAGCTCCGTGGGATACTATCAAATATTAGCTGGTATATACTGCCTATCAGGAGGTCAGACTAGAAAATATGACATGCAACCTTTTAATAAACAAGGAGAAAATGAAGTGTCTGATGGGGAGAGCCTCCGGTTTCAGCTACGCGCACTGAAAACCTCACACTGGCAATGCTGAAACACCCACCGAGCTCGGGAGTCTTACTGGCGGCAGCTTTGTGGCTCTGAACGTGCGACACCCAACATGGGGAACCCTGCATCAGGCTCTGCTCGGACAAAAAAAGAAGCAGTTACAGAATTAAAAATCAGCACCTGCTTAAATACAAGTGCACCCAACAATTACATTCATGGCCATGCAGGAAGAAGTTTATACTAGAAATGTGTGTACTGGATAGTTTCAAAACAGCGAGTGCCACACAGCTGAAAACAAAACAGAAAGTACGAAACGGTAACTAGAAACCATCAGGGAGTATTTTATTAGCTGCCAAACAAACACTCTGATGAAAAGCCACGGTGTTTAATGACTTGCTTTTGCGAGCAGTGGAAAAACCCTGTTCTCCTGCAGCTTTGTGCTCCAGGGTTGCTTTCTCCCCGTCAAATAAGACGCAGCCTCTGTCAGGCAATTTTCCTGCGACTGAGGCATCCCTAATGGGCATCCCCTGACGCTGAGCAGCAAACCTGAGCTCCCGCTCCAGGCTTTCGCCCGAGCTGGGCAATCATTCGGGTCCCTAACCTCCACCACATACTTGTTCTCATAAATGTAGAGGAAGCCGACATCCTCGAATCCTCTGCCTCCCTGTTAAACCCCACTGGGGCTGGGCTTCAAGCAGGGGCTGCCAGGCAGGTGGTGGAATAAGCCGCTTGCCCTTAACGCACCAGACTAACGACCTTTCCCAGAGGAACCGCATCCCAGCACAGTCCTGCCATGGGGCAAGCAGCACTGGGATGCACAGTGTGCCACCTTCCTCCTCTGGTTTCGCAGAAGGGAACACAATTAGCACTGGTGCCAGCTTTTCCCCTCGTTTAAAATGCAGAGGTCTGCGCAGTCCATGGAAAGATAACAAGAACCAGAATTCTTCCAGTTTACATCCACGTTGTAGGTGCATGATTCGGTATACCACAAAGCCAAGACTAGGAAAAGCCTCAGTCCACCACAAACCAGTTATTCTCCACCTTATTAGCATCACGTCTCATTCAGCCGAGCATCAGCAACAAGCTAATGCATCACTGTCGCTCACGCTGCTGAACAAAGTATGGTTGCTGAGAAGCATCTGCCATCTTCTCAGTTGAATCCTATGTACTGAAAGAGGGGTTTATGACTGATTTAAGCTCTAAATAAACATTTACTTGCTTATTTTCATTCCCACACACTGCCTTTTTGTAAATGTTTGGGAACCATTATCCATTGCAGTTGCACTAGATGATCGTTGCAGGTCCCTTCCTGAACTATTCTATTCTATTCTATTCTATTCTATTCTATTCTATTCTATTCTATTCTATTCTATTCTATTCTATTCTATTCTAATTTTGCTATGTGGCCAATAAATACTTAACTTGCACCTAATTTGGCCCTGGTTGAGCCAAGAGCAATTTCCCCTGGGCAATTTGCAACATAAAACCAGAGGAAGGGCTGCTCACAGCCCAGCATCCCCAAACTTCTCTCCAGAAAATCCCAAGGTCTGATGTCTACGAGTCACCCTGCGTAGACCATGATGAACACCTGCAACTGAATGCAAGACAACTGCTCCCCACAGAGTCCAGAGCAGCCTCTACAAACCCCAAGATCTGAACCAGAGTCAGGGGAGACCTTTGCACATCTCCCACGAGCCCTCACAAGCCAGAAAGTCACCGAGTAACCTGCAGATCACCATGTCCTGCTCTGGGGAGCTGCTCTTTCAGCTCCTGATGCCTGAAATGTGCAGCCATCACTGTCAGGACCTTGGCCAAGCCCCTCAGAGACAGCGGCAACTGGCATGACAGAAGAGCCTGCAGGTAACGATCTCAGTCCAATATATATCAAAGAGATTTCTTCTGAGATAGCTTTACAGGAGCAGGCACACTGAAGGTTGAAAGATTTGAACGGGTCTCCTTTTCAAGTGACATTAACTGTTGCTGAGAACATTTACGATCTTGAACTTCAAAGCATTAAAATCTCTCAGGGATAAGTGGGGTGTCCGATATCCATTCTGCCTCGGTGTCAGGGAAAATCTGTTTCCTCTGTGATAGCAGAAAACTACATGTAAATCTCCAACAACAGAGTAGAAGCCACTTCTTGATCGTGATGCAGTTAGCTGCTGTAAGAGGAGCGGTACAGCTCGCCGTGGAGAGCCAGGAGGGCGCAGATGCTGAGCAGGAGCCCTGGCTTCGCCGTGCCTGCAGAAATGCCATCCCTGGGGTGAACGCGGAGCTATTAGAAAGCTCCACAGGATTTCTGCTCCAGCATCTGTATCTGTCTGGGTACTCAGGAAGTACCTGGAAAATACAAAGCAAGCAGGAACGGTAGCTCATCCAGTGAATGGGTTCAGTCAGTGGGTCAGGTTTGGACCACTGGTGCAGGCAAAGACCAGCCTTGGAGCCCTTGAGGAGACCTGGAAGGAAAGGAGGGAGCAGGCACCCCAGGATACCACCAAAGGGGAGGATGCTCAGCACGTCTGTCTGACTGCAGGACTCATTAAGGCCCCCCCGCCTCCGTTGAGCACACCAAACTCCCCTTTAATTCAGGGGAGGGCTGGGGGTGGCTGTGCTCAGGGGATGCTGCTGGATGGTAAAGCGGGCTGCTGCCTGCAGAGCTCCTCTCCTCTTTATTGCAGGACCTGGAAGGTCTGCAAGAAATGATGAGGAGCCCTGCCACAGCGATACGGCTCTGCGACGGACACCAGGCAGCACATACTGAAAGGGTGGCTGAAATGGGGATAAATGTCCCCCGAAGTCACAGTGAGGTGTGGGCTGGAGCCGTCTCTTCAATCTGATTTCCACCTAGCTATTCGACGTGTGGCCTCCGTACCCTTCCCGGGTCCAACCGACTGCTGGGAGCAAGGCATTTACGCATGTTAAACATCACATAATTTATAAAGGGTCGTGACAATCGTGAAACCGTGGACACCAGAATGGACGACTGTGATGGGCAGAGCATCCCAGCCAAGGAGCAACCCCTGCCCTTCGCCTCCATCCACTTACAGCTTATAACCCAGCTCCAGCAACTACACGGTAAAAGAGCCGATTGCCACAGTCACGTGTAACTAAAGACCTTTGTCCTACTAAAACTGACAGCATGAATGACTGCGCTGTATTTATGAAATGTCAGCAAAGCCAGAAGATCAACCACAGCATGACGCTAAGGAACTTTTACCGCACACGTAATGTTCATTAAGCTGATCTTGTAAATCAATGATTAAACTCTCCCCCCTCCCCCCAAGAGCCTCTCCGATTTTAATTGGCAGCAAAACCATTTTTGGGTTAGGTTGTTAACTATTCCCTAAAGCAATGCAGAATAAAGCTACCGGCTCCTGACTTCGCCCTGCGACGTGCACGGTGCCTGCTCTGAGACACCAGAACTGGCGACAGAAACGTCCCGTAACAGCGACTGCGATACGCTCGGCTTCAGCCTATCGCAGCACGGGAAAAAACACACAAATACACACAACTACTGTAATATTTAGATTTAAATGGGGAAAAAGGAGTCAGAAAAAGTGAGGAAGTTTGTTATAAAGAAATTAAAGGCAGCAGGTGGCAGGGTAAGACGGGGAAGTTTCCATGGCACCTGTTGGCACATTAGGGCCTCAGGTAAGAGTACGCTGCAAAGAAAGGGTTGAAGACATGGCCACAGCAAGGCAACGTAACTAAACAGTGGAGCACATAAGGCTACAGGAGTAAAAGGAAATCGTTCAAAAGGTGAAAATTGTATCTACATGAAGAAAAAACAAACAAAAAAACCCCACAAATTGTGGCAAATCAAATTTAAAACACTAATAAAACATAAAAACAAACACCTGAAGGAACAACTCGTAAACTGGAGCCAAAAACAATAAAATTTGTTTTAAACTTTCGAGATAGAAAATCTGCCAGAGAATCTGGAAAGCTAAAAGAAGATTGAAATGGAACAGAAACACTTCAGGAAGGCAAGACCGCAAAAGAAAAGATAAATCCAGCCTTCGCCATGCTGTTTGCTAAAGACAAATTTATGAGGGTTCCCACACCAGAACAATTTCAAATACAGGATTAGTCTGAAAAATCGTCTCAGCAGGAGAAACGTCAGGATAAAAATCCAGAAAGAAAGAAGGAAAACCAGAAGCTAACGATGATGAAACAAGCAGGAGCCTGCTGGTGGGTTGGTAACTGGTCACAGTTTAGGACACCAAGGACAGAGGGAGATGGTCCTCTTTTCACAAGCGGAGCTGCAGGACCCTGCCATGGGATAAATGGGATATATTCATGAACAGCCTGGGAAGGAGGGGAACAATGAAGGGACAAGTTTGCTGAGTCGTACAAATATATTCAGGGTATTCAAAGCTAAAACTGAACGCAATGAGCTTTCGAAGGCTCTCCTGCAATGGATGTTTCGGAACACCACGGCAGGTGAAATCCAAGGTCAAGAAACGCAGAGAAATGCACGGAAGATGATAAGACAACCATAGCCACGCGCAGTGATGGGCTCTCGATGAGATATTGCCGCTCTGCAAAGTGTTCTTCAAGCCATTTTGGACACTTCTCAGAAAATGTCAATTTAATGCTCATCAACAAATATAGAACGATCTACAAAAAAATAGACAATTAAGTTATTTTGGGAAAAACGCGTTCTGGAAAGCAATTCAAAGAGAAAGGCAGAGGCAGCCCGCTCCCTTGACTTGCTTCTGGCTTTTTTTTCCCCCAGCGAGTGGCACGAAGGTCTGGTTTTGCAAGGCTCCCTTTTGAGTTTCAGGCTCGATTCAGCCCCAGAGCCGGAGGGGTTTCTGCAGCTGTGGGCCCGCTGTGGGCAAGTGCCCGACGTGAGAGCGGTTTGCTGCTGGCAGGTGGAAAGGGGTCTGTCCCAGGGGTCTGGCTCCACCAGGACAGCATTTGCGGTCCTGTCCACACCACCCGTGGGTACCCGCGCTTCCACGAAACCCCCAGCAGCAAGAAGTTTGCCTTTGACCATTAAGAAGCTGGGAAGACTGCACAGCCTTTTTTTTGGAGGACTTCCACCCATGCTCCAAAATTAAAAGCCAATGCAAAAAAAGAAAAAAGTATCATTATCCATCTCCGTGATAGCTTGAGTCAACCGAACGCAGCCCAGAACGAGGAAAAACACTCATTCCAGCCATAAAAAATAGGAAGATCCATCAGAAAGAGAAGCGCTGTTAAAAAAGAAGGGGTAATGACATAGCAGAAAGAAATCGGCTTGTATTTTTAGAAAAAGGAATGAAAAACCCAGTTAAAGCAGCAATTTCCCGGAGAAGAAATCAGACTACCGTACTGCGGAGAGACACGCAGCTCCTGGTGACTGCAGCCAGCGGCGACAGAAAAAATCCTGGCTTTGCACCCCTATTTGTTTGAGCCTGCGTACACGAAGCAGGAGACCTAACAGGTTTTAACTGGCATCTGTGCAAAACTGCAGCAATTTTATCCGTTGTTGAACTGCGTCTTTGCACCTCACAGCATTTAGGCCACCTCATAATTGTCTTTCTAGCTCTTCCCCAGACCATTTAGGTCCTTAATTACCATTTAGGTCCTTAATTTCTTTTTTTTTTTCTTTTTTGGTTGCATCAAGTTACCAGGAGAGCTGACATCTAAGGTGTGGAAGAGTAATCAAGAGAAGATCGTTTGGGCAGGGACTAAGAAAACGGAGATGAACTCCTGTCTCCCCCCAAGAGCTCCAAGTACTGCGCACGTAGAGGGGCAGATGGTAGAACTGATGAGCCCACGCTTCCCTGCGAGGAGGAGAGCTTTGTGTCCAACCCAGCCAGACACCTCTTGATGAAAACTTCACATCAGGTTGTGCCTGTCAGAAACATTTCTCAGGCGCAGAAGTTTCTCCATCCCTGATGTTCTCCACACCAGCACACATGGTCCGATAATGTCTATCACTGGAGACAAGACCACATTTGCAAGTGCCTGCTGAGGACACCGCCCTGGGGCTGCCAGCCAAATGCCTTGCACAGGTCAGGGTCAATGTAGCTGTTTGTGTGTCTTAGATCCACACTTTCTGGTGTTCAGAGATTTGAATTGGAAGGTCAAATGCCAATGGCAAACCAAACTTGGAATTAATTGCATTTGTGTGTGTAAAACTGGTTCTTCACAATAGAAAGATAAAGCAAACCCAAAGAATAATACATTACCAACACCGCCAGAGACACCATCAGCTTCCATATTTCAAGCTGTTCAGTTTAAATGTACTTTTGAAACAGGAGAGTCTGAAACTCCCCTGCCAAATTCTTCACAGGATCAAAGGAAAGCACTTCTCCAGCGTCTGCAGTTCTTCGAGGCGCCTTGTCCCTGCACGCATTTCCCTGCCGCACTTACCTCAGACCAGAACATTTGTCCCCAAAGAGATTGACGCATCTGCATATTTGATGCTCTCTGTCCTCGTGGTCCCACTGAAAAGGCTTAACTTGGCAGAAATGGGGTAAAACTTGGAAAAAAAAAAAGAGGTAAAACTTGCGGCTGAGAAGATAACTTGCTAAGTGAACCGGATTTTAGGTATGTTGATGAGTAGCAGGCATTTTATTACTACCCAAAGCAGCTAGCTGATTTTGTTTGCACATTTCAAAGAAACAGAGAGATGTGATAATTCAGAGTGTTTGGGATTATATTTTTAGTTAATTATAAATGAAAATTAAGTTGGCAATTACCAACATGGGTTGGGTGAAAACTGAGTTGTATGGCCAGCAGGAATCATGCCCTAATCCACTAACCAGTTTAGCTAGGAGATACTTCAAGACGAAAAAGGCAGACAAAAAAGAGTACAAAAGGGATGCCTAAGGAGATGCTTCTTCAGAGTCTTCTCCCAGAGTGATGCTTCTGGATGCCTTATTTTTGCCAGGTTAAGGTAAATAGTGGCATATAACGTAGTAACACGGACCATCTCTTCCTCTCAAACGAGAACCGATGTTCTGTCACAACTTTAGTCTAATAAAGCGGTAAACGGGCTCTACCTGCTCTGAAACGCCCCACCAAGGAAGGTTCAAAGGACAGCAAAGGCCCACACGTCCCCTCTGCTGCTCTCCTGCGGCCGAGCCCTGTGTGGTAGGACGGGCTGGGCTGGCGGTGCGCTTGCAGGACCAGCAGACCCAACGATCTCCACTCCGGCTAAATGGAAACAGCCCATCTTTCCTTGCGTGCTCCCCAGCTACAGGACTCCCAAGCAACACAGCCGCAACAGGACCAGCAGACAGGGGGAAAAAGGGGAAGGCTTGGAAATTTCCGCTCCTTGGGACTACAGAGCTGCCCTGAATGCAAAGGGACGGTCGGGGCACACGCTGAGCAGCACGGACCGATCTACAGCGAGGTGAGCAGACCCCAGCATCGCCTCCTCACGTACGCCGGCGTCAGGAGTATCTACAGCCAGCTACCGAGCCGCCTGGCCCCCACACGCTGTGCCCCGGCGCTATCTGCCGCAGACATCTCACGGGTTCGTATCGGAGGAGACGCAGCCCGCGGATGTGTTTCGGGAGCAGCCTGCCAGCGGCTCCCCCACCCTCCTAAGAGTCCTTCCCAGCGCGGATTAGAGGAGAGCAGCGAAGGTTCGGAAGGGCAGAAGTCCAAAGGATCACTGCCAACGCCTGCCTGGTCTGTCGAGAAAACTGGCTGTGAACAGGTGAAAGGAAACCTGAAGTACGGTGGCTTACTGTCAGTGGGCAGAAAAGAACAAAGCCGACGCTTCCCACTTCACGGGAAAGCTCTGCGTGCTGCGAGGACAACGCGCGATTCGCTGTGTCCTACTGCTGCTCCTACAAGGAGCACGTAACGGGTCTCCAACTTGGAGCCCCACGATGAGCTCCCAGGCTTGGAGTCAACACCACAACAGAAGCTACTGTAGGAAAGGCACTGAAAAAGCCTACTGCAAAATTCAGATGGAAAAAAAAAACCCCACCATGACTATGCCATCCTGTAGCCTTGGAGGTTATCGCCAAGCACGACGAGCACGGCTCAGGCTGTAACCGCCTTCGGGGGTTAAACGAACCAGCCCAGCCGGGCCAGGGCAGCACGTGCCAGCATCGCGCTGCCCAACCGCACCGCAGACGTACCTGGAAAGGCTTCAAACCATCGGCGCTCACTCTGGCAGTTAGCTGGGAGTTTAGTGTTTAAAAAAAAAAAAAAAAAGGAAAGAAAGAAAAAACCCAAGCAAACAACAATTTGTCTCCCTAAGAAGATTAATAGGTGCATTTAAAGAAATCAGTCTGTAGGCTTAATGAGAAAGAGGCAGCAAAATCCTAAATGTGAGACCTCCTACAGCTCTGCAGTCCAGCTGTACAATCAAATAATAGTTTATGTAACTAGGATTGGAACAAAATAAATTAAAAGTAATTTCATGTTTCGTCAAAGGCAAAAGTACAGTTCAGAGTCGATGTGGAAAAAGATCCAGTTCAGCACTGCGTTTGCCCCCAGCCTTCTCTAAGCTTTGCATTATCAGCTGATTTGGTTTTTGCACAAGAGGAAGGCAAATTAACCAGTCCCTTCAGAACTTATTTATACATTTCCAAATTTCAGCTATTTCTATTTTATAACACGTAACTTCACATATCTGTAACTGAAATGTTTTCTTTAGAGATGAAAGAAAAAAAGAAGCCACTTTGTTTTTCCCAGGCTGCAATCCGTTTTTTTCTGGCTTAAAAAAACCCCAAAAAACCCACAGTTAACAGCTACAACATGTCAATCTTTGAAAGTAATTCCCACACACGATTTCATCCTTTTGCAGATATTAAATATGGCAAAATCTCCTCGTGCTCCTCACGTCTAGACCGATGGAGGAAGGATGAAAGCCACAGACAGACCTTCTCATACTGGGGAGCCCGCAGCAGACCCAGCTGGGTCACCCGTGGGCTGACAAGAAGGGCAGGGTCCCTCTGGATCCATTTAACAACAGAAAAAGACACATCTAATATTGACTTCATGCTTGTGTATGACCCCCAAGGACGGAGCACCCTGAGAAGGAGCACCCTGGGACCACGCCAAGGAGAGGTGACGTACTCCAAGCGTCTCCTAACAGAGCTCAAAATCCATAAGTAAGGCCACGTTCCAAAATAAATCCCCACATTCACAACGCTCCAGTCCTCAGCAGAGCACTGGTCCTGCAAAGGGATGTCCACCGGAGCCAGGCTCTGAGCTCGGTGTCAGCCTCGCGTCCTTCTCGGCGACTGGAGAAGCCCGTGAGCCCCCACTGCCAGGAAAGACTCAAAACAGGCTACAAGGCAACATTCTACTGGCAGGGAAGAAAAAACGGACAAAAGGTTCCAAGGCTGCTCTCAGTAACGGAGATCAGCCCTCTGAAAGTCTCCTCACCCTGCAGCACCCACACAGGCGCCCGTGCCTCCGGCACCTGGGGTGGGTCGGAGCGGGGCATGCCAACCTCAAGCACGCCGGCCGAAACACGGCGTTTTGCCACGTCTGCACCAGGCAACGTTTCGGTCCAAGGTGATTTTTTTTCCCCTGCGGCCTTCAGAGGAGCTGTCAAATCCTCGCCTGAAAGCTACTCAGCGTGGGAAACTGCTTTGTCACGTCTGAGAAACCGTGGTCCCTGGCAGGTCCCGGAGCCAAGCGAAGAACGGTTAGTCACACCCGCTCGAAGAAACTCAAAATTCAGCAACGCTTCTCAAGCAGCATGGATGCATCTTCCCTTGGAGCCCTGCAGTATCTGCTTGCTCCAGGCTGCGTTCTGTCAAAAAAGGGGGAAACCCTGCAAGAAGAGGGCAGGAGATGCTGTTCTCGCGGACAGCAGCTAAGCATGCTCAGGCAGCAGAGGTTCAGGTGACTGCAGGTGGGACAGGCAGCAAGTCACAGGCAGGAGATGGCAGCCTGCACCTCACATGGGGTTCAGAAGCTGCAGGACATGCCTGGCTGAAGCCACAGCACAGCACTGAAGCTTGCTCACAGAGAATGAGAAAACACCAAGAAACACAGGTATGGCCTCAACAGTTTTCAGGGAGGAGGCAAAGAGCTTCTCATGGGGCAGAGGAGCCTGTGCAGAGCTCGCTGCAATTCGGGAAGTCACTGTGTAACTGTGACGTAGTGAGAAGACTTGGTGTCCATAAGATGTCCCTTCCGTACCTCCTGTACCACTTTCTGCCTGGCTGTGAACACAGAGAAGAGGGGCACGGTGGACAAGGGTAGGACCATCACGTCATCTCCAAAGACTTAGCTTCAAGTTGTAACCTACGTGTCCCCACTGTGTCCCAGCCATGCAACATGCCCCATCATCTGGCTGCAGAACCAGAAACGGATGAACATGCCAGGCACCACTGTTCCCTGCTGCGAAAGCGGCTGGCCAGGACAGCCCACGTCCAACTCTTGGAACACACTGGGGCTTGAAGGTGTCGTTATCCCTCAGGAAAGCACACGGAAGTTAAAGTACATCTGCATGTCTCGAACGCATGGACTACTGCAGGCAAGTCAAAACTGCATTTTGATATCAAACTAGAGTATCTCATGTAAGATCTTAGCCGTTACCTTGATAGCAGGACGATATGATGGGGTGACTAATGGCCTCTACCAGTGGGTAATGGCCCAGAGGTCTCCTCCAGTCCTGTGCTCCTACCTTTGCCCACCGGTACCTCACACACCCTGTTACTGTCACTTGGCTCTTGGACAACCGAGCCCATCATCAGCGAGCCCTAACGGTCTCTGAGCGGAGACGTTCGTCCTGGTTGCTCTGGGGTAAAGCCTCTTCCATACGTCAGGAAGCGAGAGGAGGATGAGGGCAGCCCGCTGAGGCGACTTGTAAGAAATGGGTTTTCAAGAAGGACCCTGCCACAGGAAACACTCAGGACAAGGACAGGAGGAAGGTCTGGGGACTCTGGTGTTCAAGAAGCAGACTGGGCAGGAGAGGGGTTCTTTCGTTGTAGCCCTTCTCAGAAGAGGCCCAATACACTTTACGGCATTAAACATACACGCGCTTTTCCTCTACAGACAATGACCTAGAAACACAGCTAAATCATTTTTGACAAAAGAGAACGCACCAAACTCTTTAATCACACCTTCAGGGGGAATAAAGGCAGCATGAACAGCTGATCTGCTGCACACCGCGGAAAGTACAGTTTTGGGCTGAGGGAGACCGTATATTGTAGGAGGTGAAGCTTTTATTTAAGCTTTGTGTGATCACACATCCCATCGCACCCCCCGGTAAACTGCTGCTACACTTATTTCTGCTCACTGTTTATATACATTTCATTGCCATTTGGCTAGCTTGGACCTCTAAACTCCAGATTTTATTTTAGCTTTGTTAGCCACTGTGACGATCTTCACCGCCCAGCGCCAGAAATCAGGTTGGATGGGACACCATTGCTTTTTGTCTCAAGCCACACTATGTCATTTTTAAAAAAAAAAAAAAGAGAAAAAAAATCGCAGCTTTTCTTGCCTTGGTGGATGATGTTCCTCTGCCTCTGAGGAGCTCAGCATGGGCAGGGAGTTCCTTTCTCCTGCCTCGTCAACCCACAGCCCCCAGCCTGTCAATGGGGCTGGGGTCTATCTTTGATACCAAACACGCACCAGTGAGCTATCAAGAGCCCAAGAGTCAGCGAGATACCATCACCAGCGTAGTTAAGTCATCTTTGACATTACAAATGAGCAGAGTAGGGGTGAGGAGCGCCCCAAGAACATCCCTTCCAGCCTCGTAGCAAAGCACGGCCCAGTGTTAATAGGACGCGATGACACCGCTCCCTCCTGTAGGCTCCTCAATGGCTTGGTGGAGGTGCTGGGTGCTCTCAGCGAGGAGCCAGCTCGCTGGGCTTATAAAAGCTTCTCAGCGTCAGTGACATGACAAGCAGTCCGGCAAGCCCGGTGATGACTGACAGGCTGCACAGCAGCGCTTCGGGGTCACGCCGAAGCTTAGCACCTCCAGGCACTAAAAAAAGACAAAAAACCTCTGCTCGTAAGAACAGTCGTGCCCATGGATTGATGCAAAAATAACAAATCTGTCATTCAGACATTTGAAAAGACAGCAATGGCTCAACAGTGACGATCTCAATCTCCAGAAAATATGTGCAGCGCTCCTAACAGTTTACAGCATGTGGGACCGGGATGACCAGCAGCACTCGCTGTCACTCATCAGCCGAAAAAAAACCTGAGCAGGGTCCAGGAGCAGCGGCACTCATGAGCAGCGACGATCTTCTTTCCACACTTAGTGAAAAACCGGACTGCCATGGCGGCGGAGCCCGTCTCACCCTCCCGAGCTCCCCGGCTGTAGGGAATGCTGTCTGCGCCGACCGCCTGGCGCATCCTCCCGCGGGTGCCTCTCCTACGCCAGGAACCCAGCCCAGAATCGCAACAGGACTGCGAGACAGACACCCTGGGCCGACGGCGTGCCACTGCGCCGGCCGGAGTCAGCGGTGAGGGCTGCAGGGAGCGGCCGGGTCCGCGGCAGGCAGGCTGCGTCCTTCTGGCAGGTGGGCATCCAGACGCAGACCACCTATTCCCCAAACCAGTATAAACCGCAGGAATACGCCGCGGCGCTGAGCACCTGTTCTTGCTGACACTGGAAACGTGGTGGGAAGCACCAAATACGTGCTCAGCGGGGAAAAGAAACAGCTTCGTCCAGGCGCGCTGGAGAAGCGGGAGCCGGCCCATCGCACCGCTCGGCATAACCTGCGGTGCCGAGGGACCCACCGGTCCCCAGGGATGCGGTCGCTGGAGCTGCGGCACCACGGAACATCCGCAGGGCAGGCTGACCACCAGGATCCGGGATTGCGTCCTACGGCAGCTACAAACCGCGCAAGGAGGAGCCAAACATCTCTCCAGCTTCACAGTCAGCATGGGCCAACCGAGAGAAGGCGATCAGCCCTGACAAAGCCTTCCCCCACCCGTGTGAGCAGGAGCGGGTGGCACCGGCACGTCCGGGAGCCCCTCGCGCCGCCGAAGCGCGGGGAGAAGAGGCGTGCCTTCAGCGCAACATCCAGGCTGGTTTCCGCAGCGAGAAACCCGAACCTGGGAAGTGGATTGCAAATCTGTGTATTTGTTTTGGAAATCAAGGCATTAATATTTGATGCCAAACCTTATGAATATTGATGAGTGTGTTCGCAGAAGAGGTTTTGGAACTCTTCAAGCACCCAGGACCGCGCCGTCTAAACTTGGTGGCCTAATGGCTGCTGCCAGAGCTATCAAAAGTTTGTCAAACGCCGCTTACTAAAGGGAAGACGCGTCGCAGCTGACACCACCTGCCCATCACGGGAGAGGAAAGCGAACTGAGGCCCAGTGGGAGGTTCTCCTTCCCCTCCACTCTGCCCTGGTGAGGCCCCATCTGCAGTACTGCATCCAGTTCTGGGCTCCCCACTTCAAGAAAGATGAGGAGATACTGGAAAGAGTCCAGCGCAGGGCTACGAGGATGGTGAGGGGACTGGAGCATCTCTCCTACGAGGAGAGGCTGAGGGAGCTGAGCTTGTTCAGCCTGGAGAAGAGAAGGCTGAGAGG
>Ga0065711_1042117_pt1 | contig 15632 bp, 10 predicted proteins | sample Hoacrofraction12_FD_59098 | JGI IMG/M metagenome (GOLD analysis project Ga0065711, IMG submission 59098) | Hoatzin crop microbial communities from Cojedes, Venezuela - Epithelial fraction 12 v2 (version 2) | ecosystem: Host-associated > Birds > Digestive system > Esophagus > Crop | place... | reverse complement strand
CCTGCTCGCACCGAACACAGCCATTGTCTCTGCTGTCCTCCGGTACGAGCGCCAGGCTCAGGCACTCCCTGCAGCCAGAGACCTGGACACCTGCGTTCTTGCATGGGGCCTCCGTCTGGGTCCCCACACTCTTTTTAGCAAGAGCTTTATCACAGGTGGTAACCATGGCTAGAATATCTGTCATTTCTTGTATATCTCATTTCTTGTATATCTCTCATTTCTTGAATTTATAGTTATAAACTTCATACATAAGTATTAATATTGACCATAGGACCTCCTCTGTTTTTATCTTGACTTACTGCCATTCCTACACTAAGTTATGAAAACTAGCTTTGAAGTGACTCATTGCACTATTATTTCACTGTTATTTCACAGGCAAAACCTTTAATGCATTTCCAGAGTTTAATGGAAAAAAATATGTAGAGAATTAATTTAAGTTAGCGGGTTTTTTTAAAAAATCTGATGAAAAAAATTATGAACAAAATCAGATAGCATTGTAACATAGAAAGCATCATAGATGGCTGCGCCATTGCAGATTAGCAGAAGCCAGGACTCCCCAGTCACTGGTATCAGGCCAATGCTTTAGCAGCTCCATCACAGTAAAAATTCAGCCTGGATCAGGCGCAAGCACATTTCTGTCACATTAGCCAGAGCCCACAGTATGAGGTTACCCACTCCACACTGACTCCAAAACATGAAAGATGCTAGCTGATATGGCCTGAAAGCTGCTGGAGATGTTACCCCTTCAAATATTTTGTTAACGAACTTATATTAGTATGCTATTTTTTGATAAATCTGTGGTAGCTTTTGGTCTTCCTGCTGTTACCTTGACTCCATGGCCAAAGTAATGATTCAGGAGAAGGTAGTTAATACATGATCCAACAGCCAGAAGCTGAAAATAGCAAAATTGGGTCTCAAAACAAGACACAGATTTTCATTGGTGAGTATAACTAACCACTATAACAATCCTGCCAAATAGTGCTCTCCATAAATTAAAATCTGACTTATTTTAAAGCATATACAGATATATGCAATATCTTAACTGCTTTCCTTTGTTTTGTTGTTTTTTCCTCCCCTCTTTCAGGGACGTATTTTTTTCCAGCAAATATTCAAGCCTCCTAACAAGAAGTTTGCCATCCTTATCAACTTTCTGCATTCATCTTGGAAGTAGTCTACAGAGATCCACAGGCCGCAGGCTGAAACCTACTTCTCTAATTTATCCACAAGTACTGGATTTGATCAGTTGATTACTGCATGGAACTCAATTACCCATATTAAACCTGAAGTCAGATGACATGCTCAAGTAGTCCCGTGCTTGCCACTAAATATGAATTAAAGGATCCCATGAGTTCCAGAAGAGTGAGTCCCAGAAGCCTATCTTCTCCTGCCCATTTAATACAACTGGTATGTCTCCACCAGTAAGGGTTCCAACTTTTGGTGATAATCTCAATTTCATCTGCTGGCAGGTTTTCAGGCTATATTTCTCCTTTTCTTCTGGTGTCCTAAACAGCTCCTTCTTTCCTTGTTTATGCCTGACACATACATTGTAATCACATGCCTTTAATCACTCCCTAGCTCAACTCCTCAGCTCTTTAATTGCTCCTACAAATCAATCCTTTGAGCTCTCTTTGTTTCTTCCCTGAACTCATTAGTTTGCCAGAACTTTCAGGCCAAGACATGCCCAGCTAAGAGCTCCCATTCCGAACCCGTCCTCAGTGTTAGTAAAATATGCAGTTAATTTTGGCTTTGGGCAAAGAGTTGTACACAAAAATTCCCTGAAACACAGGAAAAGCTGATTACCTCTTATTTTGAGCTTTCACTAGTAATTACAGTGATGACCCTTGCAACATGTATGGTAAACAGCTGCACAAAGCAGCCTTGTAACAAAGACAAAAAGGCAATCAACTTCTTAAAATAAAGAAGGGATCAAATTTTGCTCGCACTTATATACAGGATAACTGCAAAATTCAGAACATGGTTCAGTGCTACTTACCGAATCTAGGTCTTTTCCTGGCAGAAGCTGTCCAGCACCACAGAGAAATCATTCCAACAGTCAAACACGAACAGCTTTCAAAAATGTCTCTCTTACTGATGGAAAGACTGTTTATACAAAAAGTTTGAAACCAAGAGCACAGACCAAGTAAGACTATAAATATTTATACATAAAAAATTGTCTCTGGCAGTATGTAAAAAAAAAAAGTAATTTTCCACTATTTTTGAGAAAAACAAAAGCACTATAAGAAGTTAAGCTGACTGAGTCAGAAGACTGAAACCAGATCCAAGGTCTTTTTATTGCCACTAGACATGGCACATGCCAGGAAAAGGGCTCTGTTATTTCTAGGCTCTTAATCAAATAAAACACAGCTTTCCTAGTCAATAATGTATATTGTGTTAACTACAGGTATTCGACTAAAAGACACCTCACTTGCGAATATCCTCAATCACTACTTAGGCTTTGGAGTAGCTGATGCACGGAGATCCAATAACCAATTCTACTGCAAGTAAACAACCTTACTGTTCCTGTTCCTAAATACGAAGGGTGACAGAAATTGCAGCCACCCTTCCCACTACAGACTCAAGTCATTCAGCCTCCAGCTTCTCCAAGAAACATGAAAATAGCTACACTTGATCCTGTACACATTTCAGGAGACAGCTCTGCTTCCTTCATTCCTTCCTGAAATGGGAGGTTGGGAGATCAATGTGAAAGCAACCACAGTTTTGATGTCTGTGTGAAGAACAAACCCATCACACAGTGTTAATGTGATTTACAGCACCTGCAGGTCTCCAAAATGGAGCACAGCCCTCCAAACAGTAATTCATTTGGAAATACGGGTTGCTACCGCACCAGCTGTAGACTCGCAGAAAAAAGAGTCTCGCTAATATTGTCCCATCACAGTTACTGCTGTATCATTTTTAATTAGGCAGAAGGTGGGTCTATGCTGCCATTTGAACAAAACAATGCAGAAAAAAGCCTGATTTCCGTGTCACAACGTGACCAGGCTCCCCAGCAGCAGAGCAGTTTCTCAGACTGCAGGCTCCCTGCTCTGCCATCCATACTTTTTGCCGTCTGGCAGGGTTGCAGGCACCTGGCAGAAGGGCTAGCTGGGTGGGATTTGCACAGCACTGTGCAGCAATGCTTCCATGCCTGCAAATCCACTGCTAACAAGTCACATCCGAACATTCCGTAAGATGTAAGACCTCAGAATAACAACACAGGCAAAAGCCAAGTTATCCAAAGAAAAAATGGACAGCACATCATTTCTGACCTAACAAGGAGACTCAGGCATATGCTCTTCATGATCAATTGAGACTGATTAAGAAATGCTTACGCAAAACTGCAAGAGTTATAAAACATGAGCAAGCTTCCTCACTTGAATTAAACTGGCAAGTTCTCAAATTTTAATATGACACACTTATTGCAAATTTACAGTAATGTTCATCTACTCAGGAGTGAGAATGCAAAACTGAAGAGTTTCTAATGCTTCACTGAAATTTCACTTGCTGATTATCAAAACTACCACCTCCAATTAGCAGTATATCTACCAGCCAAAGAAAAAGCAGCGTGATCCTCTAAGAAACAAGGCCTCCCGCACAGACAACCCATACCTGTAAACCCAATAAGGAAAGGGCCTCAGAAGAAAGATGACATTCCACAAGCAATTGTTTTGTCCTTTGAAATGCATGGCAAAATGAAAATTGTTCATTAATACTTCTTTAGAGCCAGAAAAATGCATTTATGTCTGGATGATACTCTTAGTCATATGGTTTTGTTTTAAGCAGTCCTGCAAGAGACAGGGAGTTAGAGTCCATGATCTTCATGGGTCCCTTCCAACTTGAGACATTCTGTGATTCTATGATGTGTCTTAACGTGCCCATATACACATACACATCTGTATAATAAGACACACGTGTATACAAAGCGTACACATGCCAGCAACATGTCATGCCACTATTACTTACATTACAGACAACATGACTGAAGACCACTGCTTAGGGCTTACTTTGTTCTCCTTGTAGGACAAACACCGAGCACAGCATCAAGGCTGTTACGCCACTCACCTCTTCCCCCTCTGCAGGTGACAAAAGGGGCACAGAGAAAGCTGGAGAGATTTCCCTAAGTCTACTCAGCCACACCTCAGCTTCAGTCTTGACCTAGAACCGCACCCAGTGTCTTCACAGAGACCGACTTCCTACCATTCCTACGTCTGCAGGTCTGGGTAATTAATAGTCAGTGTATTAGTCCAATTAGTTTCAAATTAAATATTTTAAAAAACTCCCTGAGTGTTTTTTTTTTTTTTTACAGTGACAAACCCATGCTAATTAAATATTGAAGCAGTAAGTGGAAATAAGCATCAGGAGAGGTTTTTTCATGCCCCACTCTCAATGCATAAAGTATTTAAGGGCATTTACTGGAACTCATTAACTGAACCTGTGAGCTTCTGCTTGACCTTTAATTTCTCTTTAACATACTTAGGCTGTGTGAAATATGTATAAATGCCTGAATATGTAAAGCACAGCTACTGAAAATGGCTTTATAAAGATTTCCTTAGAAAAAGCAAACCAGTGAAACTTATAAAATGTCAGCACAGCTTCATTGTTGTGTAACTAATGTAGAAAAAAAAATACATTTGACAATAGTAACATACCATCTCAAAGCAATATAGAATCATTATTACCAGTGTGCACAAGATATAGGAGAAAGACACTCCTCCAAAAATAACCCAATAATTCTTCTCACAATAACCTGAGTACATGCAATATTACAGTAGCAATATTACAGTACCCCACAACCATTGGGTAAGGAGTACATACGATGAAAAGTTAATCAGTAGGGTAATTTGATAATAGGTAGAGAAACAGTGATGATAAAAAACATTAGCAAAAGTGGAAGACGAGATGGAATTTCTTTTCCATAAATATTTATGGCATCTGTGATGATCATTACTCTGCCTGGTGACCCAGTAAAGGAAGAGGAATTGGATTCTGGTATCTTTTGCCATCGTGTCAAGGAAAATTCTGTCTGAAAAAACAGAGCTCCAGGTGCTCTGATCCCACCACCCTGTGCTCCTCAGAGCTCTGCACCACCAGCTCCCTGCTCCATGCCTCCTGATAGCGGCCGGGCAAGAGGCAGCACGTGGGGTAAGCGGCTCCATGCAAAGCTGCCCAAGCCAGTGTCAAGGGAGCAGATAAGGGCCAAGGGAGAGGATGACTTCAGCTCACAACACCGTGTTTCTCTTCTTGGCAGCATTCATTCCTGTCTGACTTTCTCAGACATGCAGGAACCAGTAATCTTTGGGACCTCAAATTATGCTGGCTAGGCTTAGTAACAACCAAAAGTATTAAAGGAAACCGAGCACGTAATAGCATAAGAGCTGTTTTTACAAAAACAGGCTAAAACACATCATACCTTCATTAACAACAGGTTCCAGTGCCCCCCTCCCTCCCAATGACCACAGCTGCAGCCCAGGTAGCATCAGTGCTATTTCACCACAGGTAGAACTCTGCCCAAACTTTAAAAGCAGCCCTGTACAAGAGAGGCAGTATGCTGATAACTGCCCACCCCCAGAGCTGCCACATCCATAGGTAGCTCAGGGAGCTTCCCTCGGTTACAGAGGAACTGCAGGAGATGTTTCCCACCCTTTAATCAGGGCTCATTAAGGTCAGTGAGGATGCTGCCTTTTGAATCACCCTGAGCACGACTGGTCACCTGTCTTGTGTCCCCCTTGCTCTGCATTGCACCAGTGTGATTGTTCCATGAGAGAAGAGAGATCTCCAGCAGTTAAATGCTTCGTGCAGACCAGCTAATCTAGTTTCGTGGTTTGAGGCAGTTTGAGGCAGCTGAAGGCTTCATTAGAAACCAGGAAAGATGTGCTAAAGAAGTAAACAAAGAGGAAGCATAATATTCATCACACTGCTTCCTTTTTCTCATTACAAGCTCATTTTTCAAAAAACTAAAATTGCAAGTACATGCCCAACTCTCACTGATGTTCAATAGGAAAAAAAGATACAATAACCAGCACTCAGGCCTTTGAAAGTTTATCTTGCACAGAAGTTACTTAAACAAAGGTGATATTCACCCCTAAGCAGATAAAGGGGGCAAGGTGAGCAACAGGGATGCTATATCCCATTATCTCAGAGTCTCAGCCAGCAGCCTGAGTGTTTAAGCTACTGCTGCAAGAACAAGATACAACACTGACATATGGTCTTCCTAGAGTATCACCTCGAAAACAAGCTTAACTATAATCCCTTGAGTTTGTGTCTTTTGAAGAGCAGGTTGCGACACACATCTCACATGAAAATTAATAAAGCATGCTTTGATTCTGCTTTTTATTGCCCATCTTCACAAACACGATGAGTTCAAAGCCTATGTTGAACATGCACATTATCATCTGGCCCTGTGCTTCAGAATGACTTCATATTGTTGAGCTATTTTTCGCTCTAAATGATGTTGTCATTGGCTGCAATTTATTACTTCCAAGTAAAATTGCAGATGACCATTAAAAATGCATTTGTGGTATCCTTCAGATTCTCCAGGGTCAGCTGAAATAAAAACACCCCTGCCAAATGATTTCAGAGCCTGATGCCTGAGCAACAAGAAAATTTTTTTTAATATATGTTAAAAACATTCTCCATATTTCTGAAATTAACCTCTCCCACAACAAAACCAACTTGATTGAAAAACATCGCAGATAAAAACAGGGAGGGAGAGGCAAAGCTGAGCAGGTATGTAGGGAGATGCTGGAGATAAGCACTTCTCTGCATGGTTCATCTGCTGGGGTCTTTCAAGTCTTGGACTACAGTAATTCCCCCAAGATTTTCTGAAAGCAAACACAAACCATTCTGATCAGGCATTTCCTATCTCCCATGTTTATCACAGCTACCCAGCCTCCTACAATTAGGGTCCAGCTTCTGGCTCTGCTCCAGACTGCCTGTGTCACCTCTGCATTTCAGCTCTCAGCTGTGAAGCCTCCTCCTGGCACCATCTACCAATCACCCAGCATCATGGGCCCTGCTTACAGTGGTGGCCTCCAGACACAAGCAAAAATAATTATGACCATGTGAGAGTCCCCATCTCACTTTCGTAACCCTGCAAATGTATCTCTTGGGTGGTTTTTTTGCCTTTTAAAATAAGCCAGTATTTCTCTGGCATAACTAGAAATAAAATAGAATCATGTAAGGGCTTGAGCTGCCCCAAAGCAGGGATAATTGCAAAACATGAACCTTACCTCACCAGTGCTTGCTTTGCTGCGCATTTTGCAACTGTGGCCACACACAAATTGGTGCCTGCTATCTACATTAAGTTTTGACTTCTTCTCTTATTTGCTGTATTAATTTTCCTCTTTCTTTTTAAATACTAAATCAACTAAACGTCATCCCCCCCCCTTTTTTTTTTGCAAACTTTTATGTTAACATTTGCATGTCCATGATGTTAACTACTTCACAGCTAGCAGATATTTGGGACTCTGAGAAGAATTTGGCTACTGTTCCATTTCACCTTTTCTCACCAAGCCATTATGACTAAAAATTACTGATTTCAATTAAGCCCTTCTTCATTATTATTCAGCAGAGCTTATACTTAAATTCCTTTTCCCCCAAAAACTGTTAGTATGCTTCAATAACTACCTTTAAGGATATTCCCTTGCCAGAAATTAAACTGCAGAGCTTTGTGGTTATTTCTGAGTGTTGTCAGATTGAACTTAATATTAAATTAAAAGCTGTTTCACAATGTCAAAAAGAATGTTCTGTATAATAATCTGCCTTCTGATGGTAATTTTGTATAATTAATGCCACCTTTTCATGCAATCTTTTGTGTTCTGAAGTTTATTCTGTACTCCCACATGGAAAATTAGATCATTCAGCACGTGGAGGCATTTACAGAATATAGCTCACTACTACCTATTGAATCAATAAAATGCTGAAAGGAATGGAAAATCATTTTAGCATATCAACTAATCTTTTCCTTTAAGGACTACCAGTGTTTTCATTCAAAAGACAGCAAAGGGGATTATGGTAGCTAGGGTTAGAGATCACCACCCTTCACATGTGCTGCTCCATCTCCGCATAAGGACATTGAAAGTTTCTGCTGCAGGTTTTCTGCATCTTTCATTACAGACCAGCTTGTTACAGCGCTCAGTGGCAGGCAACAGGGCAGGTTCACCCACTAAAAACTACCAGCCATGTTGACATACCCACTCTCTATCCCTCTTCTCCTCACTAAATCCATCAATGGAAGACAACCCACACCACATCAAGGAACAAACGCAAATTACTCAAATCCAGGCAAAACATTTTAAGGCCATGCAGGGCAACCGCATCCACAATACTCAGCACGAGCACCAGACAGCTCAGAAGTAGGACAGAAGATGTGATGCAGTCTCCTGATTCCCCATCATGCAGGCACAAGGTACAACAGAGCACGTCCCCCCCTCTCCACCCCCCCCACCTCGGCTCCACGCTTTTTCTTGCAGAAACCACACTATGCTATAGATCTAGATAACAGTCACTGCAATGGTAAAAATTTCCAATGTTAATAGCCTCATATTTTTAGTTTTGGAATCTTACATTGTTTTAAAGTCACTTGCCTTAAACCCGGCAGGAATTAAAACCTGTTAAAGTTTTTAGCAAGATCAGAGGTCGAAGATTTTGGAATTCTCTACACTTACATGTTCTATGCTTCAGACACATAGCTAAACTGCTTGAAAAATATCCTCAGAGAACATCCAATTCATTTTGTTGCACTCTGTTTCTCTAGTTTCCAAACAGAAAACTGGCATTTCCCCTCCTTTCCCTAATTTAGCAGGCAGCACCATAGAAACCATGCAATGGACAGGCGCAACTCTGAAATCCCTGGAGCTGCTTAGGGGTTACACAGTGCAGTGAGTCTATGGGCACGGTCACTTCTTGTGCACATCAGTCTGCACGAGCATGTTCCATGGGCATCTCCAAAACTGAGGGTGTCTCCAGATTTAGAAGTACCATCCAGCAGGACTCATAATACCTTTTTTGCATATTAAAGATCTGCCGGTGACTCAAAGTTGATGATCAGTAATAGCAAAGTTTTCAAAGACCAAAATACACGTCTCTTTTCTAGGAGAGAAGAAATTCGATTATCAGTAGCAAGAAATAAACACAAAACTGGAATATAATGAAATTAGCATGTTAAAAATAGTTACGAAGCAATTTTGCCGAAAGGAGCAGAACATTTCCTGTTGAAATGATTCCTACTTAAAGAATTTCCTCCTGGTATTTGTTTCCTCTTGTATTCTCCTCCCTCCACTTCCTCCTCTGGGACTATGGGACTTGATGACATCCAGCTACGACTTGGGCAGAGACAGAGGATGGGATTCCCAACACTGTGTTTGGAAGAAGATAAGGAGAAAGCGCAGGAAACTGCTTTCACTCCCAAGAGACTCTGGTTTATCCAGATATCTTACTAGCATGGTGACTGGGAGTCCAGGATAGACCTGTCCAAAGGTAGCAAATGCATCATACTTTCTTTCCAGGTCCACCAGCCCACAAGTTTTACAAGCACAAACCGGGACGTATGGTTTACACAACTCTTCCCACACAGAGGCATATAAAGAGAACAACATAATCTACGAAGGCGTCAGAGGATGTGCTGTGGTCAGCTCAAATCCCCCTCAGAGTGCAAAGATGACAAGATATTCCCCCCCACACTTTGAAATGCAGCACCTCTACAAGCATCAGCTGCCATAACTATTTGTTCAGCAATGCAGAACCTGACACGTGCAGAATAGGAGTTAGTCTATTACTTCACGGAGGACAGCATACAGGTGGCATAAAGAAGAAAGCCAAGGGAGGCTTTGAACAGCTAAAAACAAACAAACAAACAAAAGATCACATTTTGCACAGTTCCTTTTTGTTCTTCCAAACAACCCCAAGCACAGCAACACTGTCCAACCAGCAAGGCTATACTCTCTCCATGGTGCCAAAGGGACTGGCTAAATGCAAAATAAAATGCAGTCTGAGTGTGATTTTTTTTTTTTTTAATCATGTGCCAAGTATGACACCAGCCTTGTGCACAGGAAGCATCTGGACACACTGGAAAGAATTTCCTGAATGGCTGTGAGTGACAAGCTCAGCTAACAGCTTCTTTCCATCAGCTACAGAAGGGAAAATCGTTCCCATGCTGCTTCCCTCAGAAAAGCAGAAAAAACCTTCTGTATTCTACCTAAAAAAAACAAAGTCCAAAAAAGCAAGTGAAATGGATTCAGAGGGTTTTTGTTTGGATTTGTAAACATGGACTTCCACACTACCAGGATTTAGCCTGAACCGCTCAGCAGTCAGAGACTTGGAAAGCAAATCCTTATTAGAATGCCGAAGGAGTAAGATACTCTATTTATCTTCCAAAATATAACTCCTGAAAAGGTTATTGAGGAAGAACAAACAAAAGACCAGGTAAAGGAAACACGGCATGTTACTAGCTTGAGGAAAAAATCTGCAATTTAATCTTTAATAAGCTTTCCCCACAAAGCAAAGTCCATCTGTCTAAATTTCTCTTAAATGTCACTGGCTTTGAAGAATAAATCCACAGCAAGCAGATGGTAAAAAATTCCCAAATTTTCTCAGCCTCCAGGACCTTAAAGTCTTTAGTAATGACAAGAATATCTGACCATAAAAGATTATTTTTTCCCCTTATGCCCAGAATTTCACTAGATTTCCACAAAATATTTTTATTACCCTCAGTCCTTCCTAACTTGAAAAAGAAGAAACAGCAAATAGCAGTTGTTAGACAAATAACACGAGTAGACAGAGGTGACTGAAAACCACTGGTTAAGGTTTAGAAAACAAATATAGATAGTGATGACCTGTAAAAAATGTGATCATAATAATTCCAATATACAAAGAAGGAGGGAAGTGCAAAAACTAAAAGCTTCCTCTCTTCGGCTGGGGGAGGATCCTAAAAACCTGAAATATCCATTGTTTTGGGTTTTTTTTTTAATTCTTTGAGCTTTTCGTTTCTGGCAAAACTGAGCCTGGAGTGAATCTTTTCCCGGTAGAAGTAGCTCCCCAGGAGATGATTCTCTCTCCACACGATCCCTGGCTCTACCATGCCCCACCTGAACCCCTAGCAGCTCTGGACCAGCTGGCTGCAGCCTGATGTCATCTTCCCTCTGGTGCTCCACGAGCATGTGGAGAGGGTTCTGACAGGGTGTCCAAGCCTCAGATGGGTGTCACCACATAGCTCTCAAGTGGGTAAGAACATTCAACCCTTTCTATCATAGTCCTGCAGCTATAAAGCTCCCCATGGATCAACAAGTAGAGGGAAATGTTCCAGTCAAGGGAACTGGACCTTCTTCCAGAGTTCTTCCAGGCCATGTGCCATCCTCCCTGGACTACACAGTGGTACCCACGCTGTCCAACTGAAGCACCAGGGCTGCACCTTGCATCTGAGGGAAGTGCTAAACTCCATCCAGAGTATAAACTACTCTTGAGCAGCGTCTGCCATAACCAAAGGCTGAACTCCGCTCTCAAGCAGGTTGACATGACCAACATCCTATACCACATCTCAGCCCAGAGCGTTGCTAATGTCATGAGATAAAGTCCAGATTTCTGGCATAAAGCTACAAGCTCTTGCTGGGACTAAAGCTCCATTCACCTACTTGCTACTATCCACCTACATGCTACTTTAGCCATGCCAGACCTAGACCCCAGCACACAGAGCAATGCTAGATGTGCTATTCAGGGGCACAAGCAGAGGCCACAGAGTATAAGCAGCTGTGACATGGTGTACCCACCAGCTGAATAAGTGAGCAGCTGATGATGAGAAATACAATCATTCTCCCTGAAGTAACCGTGGATGGTCTCACCATCTATAAAAGTATGTAATAGCATCTGGATTCCCATTAAACTTTGCTCCTTGTGATTTCTGTGAGATAAGTTTCACAGGTTATACATAATGCAAAAAGGAAAAAAAAAAAAAAAAAAAATCCTTTCAGAAGGCTTATTAATCACTGATCTTCCACTCCACCAAGAGACTCCAGTTCTTAAATAATAAAGCAAGGGTGAACATAACTGTCTTACTCATTTCCTCTGACATATGGAATGGGAAGCAGAAGAAATGCTGACTAAAGTCACCTTCAGAGATTTTCAAACCATTTAATGATGCTATAAAAAACTCAAATACCTGCCCCTGCGATACTCACGCAAGGAAATTTTTCCGTTAATTCTGCCCTTTGTTTCCCTGTTCAGCTCTGCAAGTGAAGTTAATTTGCAAACGCTTAAGGTTCCGGGCAAGTGCACATTTTCTGCTAGCTTCGCAGGCTCATGGAAAGTGCACATACACAGGCCATGGTGTATGAAAGGTTCTATGGAAAAAAAGTCTCTGCCCTCCTCCAGAGTCATGCTGTGCTCCTGGCTCCTGCGCTGAAGACATTTTCCGGAGCATCCAAGACCACAGGGTTTGTAGTCTTATGGGAAACAACAGCTATTGCACTAGAGATGACCAAGAAACCAGCTCTTCTAGGCTACCCCAGGGAAGGCAGAAAGGTAACAAACAGGCATATTCTTCAGGAAATAGCACTGTCCTTCAAGACATACTTTGTCTGTCCCAAATGGTCTCCCATGCCCCTGCTTGAGAAACAAAACAAAACAAAAAAAAGGAAAAACCTGACACTGAAGTCTGATTTCAAAACTGATTCTGCAGAACTGAAAAGTGGTATTAAATTTTTAGTGTACGTACAATTGTGGTGTTCAGAAGAACACTTGCCTTATCACGTTCTCCTTCACGGTTGGCCAACTCTTCAAGTACTTAAACAGCTTCTTTTCAACAACTCTCTGCATTCCTAAAAGGCTCCAAGTTCTTTATGTTACTAAAAAAATGCTGGAAGATTAAGGTATTTGAAGGATTTCTTGAGTGGACAGAAGGGAAATATTTTAAAATAAAGTTTTAATTCAGCTTTGCTTTTCACAATTTTTTTTTTAAACTGACATGCACTTTTCCTATTTTTTGTTTTCTTCTCTTCAAACAAGGTGAAGCTGTATTGTCTTCAGATGATCATGACTTTGAAATGACAGCACAAAACCAAACACACCTGGAACAAAAGTGCTAAACAAATCTTCACATCGTCTTGAGGCTTCTTCCTCGTTTCCTCCTGAAACCTGTTATCCCATGCCCATTCCCCAATCTCTGCTCCAATAAACTTCTGATGCGTCTCCTCCCAAGGTCTCCGCCAACCAGGTCAGCTGCGAAATAACTGAGACAGATACTCAGATTTCACTGGCACCACACCACAGAGGCAAGACTGCAGCAAACTGCCCAGCACACCTAATCCACCAGTCCTGCTCAGTGCTCCTTCCACCCCTAAAGACTGGTGGTGTTTCACACAGCCTTGGAGTTGCAATATTTTCCCATCCTTCATTTTCAGACTGCATTGTGCACCAGTTCCCCACAGAGATTTCAGCGACACCTGATCCAGTTCACCCCAAATGTTAACTCTGTGCGTTTCCACTTACAGATCTACACCATTCTTCTAAAACATGCAGGAGACTAGATAAACAAAACCCACTAAGGCTACTACATTAACCTTCCAGCATGTTGATGAAAGTCTGCAGAAACCATCTTACCTAAGCAGGACTTAAAAAAAAAACAAACACCCACAACAAACCAAAAAAATCCCCCAAACCAATCCCTCAGCAGCTTCAAAAAAGCATGTTTACTTATATTCTGTTGAAAAGAAAACCTAAAAAATTCAAGCACAAATCAAATAATTTCCTTGGTTTCCATTCCAAATTCTATGAAAAATGGCTGTCCATTATATTTTATCAATGTCCTCTCTATATTGGATTACAGTTTGCAGGAAACAACATTTGTGTTGTTCTCCTTGGATAATTATAGATTATATTGGAAAAAAAAGCTGAAGGGTGAGTATCTGATATCAAGTGCAACCAGTTCACAACCATGTCCATTAGGAACCAAAGCAATAAAACCAGACATTTAATGCTTTTAAGCACATATTGAAATAAAAGGGCTAAAGGTATCTTACGTTGCATGATCAAAGGTTTGAGGAGCAGCTGACGGGCCAAGGAGCACCAGCTTTTCTGCTTAACTCTGTCAACTGCCAGTAATACGCTGTCCATGTGATTAAGTCAAAACATCTATCTTATGGCAGATTTGAAAAGACTGGATAAACTTTCATTCTAGATTTATTTCTTCTTTCAGCAAAGGGCACTTTCAAATCTTATTTCCTTAAAGCACAACAGGTACGCATATATTTAAGTGCTTTGCTGAGAAGTTGTCTGCTTGGCAGATCATTTATGGTTTCTAGGAACAGGGCGATAAACCTAATTGTAAAAACTCTCTGACCCATGAATAATTCTTATTCATGTGAAAATAAGCCCAAATAACAATTACTCATTTAGTGGTGTACAGAAGGCTCCAGATTTAATAATTTTATGCATCAGGCAAAAACCCTGAGCACTGACTGGACAGAAACTTGCAGGCCAGACAGATGGACAACTTCCTTCTGGTAGGTCCAAGCTCCAGGCACAGCTCAGCCTGGCCACCCCCTGGGAGACTGCCAGCCCCGAGGCACCGCCAAACCCCTCAGGTCCTGGGAAATGTTATGGAATTGAGTAATTGGCAATAAAATTCAGCGCGATGCTGGGGAACGGGACACTTCTTCTCCTAACAGCAGTGCAGGAGAAAGAGCCCACGCTTCTCTTCTACTGTACCTATCTATGGCTGTCAGAGCGCATAGGGAGACATTACGGATAACAATCACAGGGGTGTGTTTTTAAACACTAATCTATAGCTCCTTTTTCATCCAGTGGAGGCATAACGTGTCACAATTCCTCTGCAGACAATAAAAAATGATGAAAAAAATGAATCTGGGAAAGAATAGTAATTATTGATCAGAACTGCTGAGCATTTGTGTATACTCAACCCACACATTCCTGAGCACTTCAAATCTTACATTTATCACTTTGTTTATCCCTATGAACAAAATAGCAAGAGTTCCAAAGGAAGTCTGGTCAGCTAAAGGAGTGAAGCGCCCTAAAAGTTGACTAGGACAAGCAGTCTGTGACCACCAAAGCTTTGGGGTGAGGAAGAGGCACCAGGGGAGCATGGTGCTCCCCAGACCGAGCTTCGCAGCTGCGTCGCAAACTGACCGTTGTCCTCTGCTCGAGGGAACCACACGTGTGGGTGGACTGACGTGAACCTCTTACTGACTCCACAAAATCTTCACAGCAGAAAGCCTCTCTATTGCAGCAAGTCTTCTCCCTAGTGCTTATGATAGCTCAGCATTGGGCTACAGCAGTGTTATTTTAAATAGTAAGATTTGAAATATGAACTTGGCATTGAAAATGTGGACAGGCCTTTGAAATACATTAAAAGCAGACCACTGTGCAACACTGGGACAAGCTGACTAGATGGATACTCCTTTCTTTAAAGTTTTCACAGAATCACAGAATGGTAGGGGTTGGAAGGGACCTCTATGGGTCATCTAGTCCAATCCTCCTGCCAAAGCAGGGTCACCTACAGTAGTTGTAGAGGACCTTGTCCAGGCGGGTCTTGAACATCTCCAGAGAAGGAGACTCCACAACCTCCCTGGGCAGCCTGTTCCAGTGCTCCATCACCCTCAGAGGGAAGAAGTTCTTCCTCATATTCA
>Ga0065711_1042116_pt1 | contig 15632 bp, 5 predicted proteins | sample Hoacrofraction12_FD_59098 | JGI IMG/M metagenome (GOLD analysis project Ga0065711, IMG submission 59098) | Hoatzin crop microbial communities from Cojedes, Venezuela - Epithelial fraction 12 v2 (version 2) | ecosystem: Host-associated > Birds > Digestive system > Esophagus > Crop | place... | reverse complement strand
CCTGGGTCCTCTTTCTTGCCCTTTTTGAAGATTGGAGTGACACTGGCCTTTCTTCAGTCCTCGGGCAACACTCCTGTCCTCCAGGACCTCTCAAAGATGATGGAGAGTGGCTCAGCAATGATATCCGCCAGCTCCCTCAGCACTCATGGGTGCATTCCATCCGGGCCCATGGATTTGTGGGCGTCCAGATTGCCTAAGCAATCTCTCACACAGTCCTCCTCGACCAACGGAAAGTCATCCTCTCTGTGGGCTTCCTCTCTTACCTCCAGGGCCTGGGATTCCTGAGGGCCAGTGTTAGCACTGAAGACTGACGCAAAGAAGGCATTCAGTAGCTCTGCCTTCTCTGCATCCACCGTCACCAGGACACCCGCCTCATTCAGCAGCGGCCCCACATAGTCCCTAGCCTTCCTTTTGCTACTGATGTAGTTGAAGAAGCCCTTCTTGTTGTTTTTGACATCCCTTGCCAGCTTCAGTTCCAGGTGGGCTTTTATTAAGCCCTAAAGAATGCAAAACCAATCTCTGCTAAAACATATCTCATGATTTAAGGTTTTCCCTTCTTTTCTATTCCATTAGAACACTGTTGGCATGTAGGAGTATAAAAATGAGACTATGGTCCCACAATGCAACTTTTTTTTTTTTTATTCTTCTTTTAAGGGGTAAAAGCCCTAAACAAAACCTAATCCTGTTCCTGGGACCCTGAAGCCCTCCTGCCAATCCTAAGCAAACTGATGCTAATAATGTGATTGCATTAGCTGACATGAAAATGCATGTCTGTGTTTACAGTTTGGTGGAAGGAGGGAGATAGAACTGCAGCATTTAATTTCCACTCACTCATCTTAGGAAATGCTCTGGAACACTTTGGTGAGAGAGGGGTCTCGCTGGCTTCAGAAGTGATACATCAACAAGACTCAAATGAGAATTTCTTTCTCTTATATTACTTGTCCTGTCAAAAGAAGGCAAGTAGTGCAGGGAGAGTATGAAATCATATTGATCATGCTTTTAGGCAACCCAACTTCAGTCTAAATTCATTCTGCTTCTAGGAAATTTTTTTATAGTATACTGTTTTCCTGAGGATTGCCTCCAAATAAACTGTCTTTCCTTCCTTAAACAACCTTGTTGCTTCATTTGCACAGCCAACAAGAGCTCAGTGAGAGCTCATCTGACAAAGCAAATTTTAAAAAGAAGATGAAGTTGTTTGTTTGTATGGGGCTTTACGGAAGTGTAGTCTAATTTTCAATAAGCAGAGAAATAATAGTGATAAACATGTTTTTCTGGCCTCTTGTGGTTGTTTCTCACATTAGCAGACAATCTGCTAAAATGAAAATTACGCAGGTACTTCAGGTTATTTCAAAGGAATGACGTATATTTTTCATTGACTGCCATTATAGCTGTCAACGTAATCTGCACATCAGTAGGGCACAAGTTACAGTGACTACATCTTTGACAGAACTAGTGTATGTGATCCCATAAAAACTGAGTGAATATGAAGAGTGGGTGGAATTTATTTTTACAGTGAAATTGTCTCTAGAAGGCTGAACAAAATATTAGTTAAGTAATAAATTATGTAAAAGTGTATCATCTTTAGTATTCTCATGGCTGATCTCAGAAGACAGGATTCTAATTTTCATTGACATCCCTTTAGGCTACTCAGTAAGACTTGTTTTAAGCCATAGAATAAATATAAATATATGACCACTCTGAGATCTATTTACTCTTTCTGAATGGTGTAAAGTGCAGTAAGAGTGCAATATATGAACTATAGCACTACTGGGCAATGTAAGCAAAGCCCGCTAAAAGAAACCATCTATAGTAGACACGCAGGGCAATTACTGAAAGCAAGGAAAGACACAGGGACATACTGGAACTTCAACAAACACAGGGCAATCTAGCAAATAGCATTGAGAGGGGCCAAGGGTCTGCCCAGCCTAGCATCTGTCTCTGACAACGGGCATAGTGAGTGGCTGTGAAGAACACAAGAGTAAGGCAAACATAAAATGATGTTTTCACAGGATATTGTCCCAATTTTCAGAGATCTCTGTGACCCAGCCACTTCTTGGATGACAGAGGGCATCTTTATATTGCATTGCATCTGATGGGTTGTCCTTCCACAAACATAGCCAGCTCCTTGCTGAACCTGTGTGAAATCAATATCTGTCACAAGAAATTTCACAGAAAAACTATACACTGTGGGAAAAATATTCCAGCTGTTTTGAACTTACCCTTTGTTAATTTAATTTCTATGCCACTTCTATCCTAACACCTTTCCCAAAGTTTTTGGTTGGGAAAGGATGATGAATAGCCATCCTTTTTCTAAATGATGAATTTATAGACCTATTTCCAGTTCGAAGATCACAGTCTACTTGGTCATTTCTTATATGGAAATACTCTCACATCTTTGCTCATCGCTTTTTGCACCTTCTGAAGTTTCAGCATATCCTCTTTTTCTTGAAAGTATGAGAAGTATAAACACTAGCCAAGACACAAATACCCTATGGGTTTACACAGCAGCCTGCTGATTTCTTCTACTTTCCATTTTGTTCCCAATACTTGTTAAGATCCAACACTTGGATCTTCTTGGACTGTTATTGACAAATAAGCTGAGGAATATATTTTTATATAAGAACATCTTATAATAACAAGCTGCATTGCCTGAGTGATAATTATTAGCTCACATTATTCAATATGTAGAGTTAGGGTGAGCTTTGCTCCTGTATCTACACTACTTTACAACTGTCCACAGTGAATGTCACTGGTCAGATTTTCACTTGCTCTTCTAAGGGTTTTCTGTAATTCTTTAGTATTAGCCCTTGTCTTTCCTACCCTGAATAACTCACAGACTTTCACAGTTAAGGTTTTACCTCAAAATCTAGATCATTAGAAAATGTGTTGACCATTGCAGAGCCAGCCCAGCTCCCTCTAGAGCTGCATGGAAGGGCCATACCCCTTATGTGTGGTAGTTTAATTTATTTAAGAGCTGCTGGACATCAGTATGCATGCATTCTTAGTCTTAATTACAGGTAAATCAAAATCAGTTTAAAAACTGGAAATGTCTTCTGGTACTGCACAGTGAGCTTTGCAGACACCTTGTTAGCAAATATTACTAACATATGATTGAACAAATACTCCTCAAGTCTATAAGAATATTTGAGGTAAACTGTAGGATTTAGAAAAATCCAACTGTCTTGAAAAAGATATAATGATTTATTCTTCAGGGAATAAGCCAACTTCAGTTTGTATCTATAAAAGGAAACTTGCCCAATTGAATGGATTGTTCCACAGCTACTCATAAAATCTTGTTCTGGCCCATACTAAAGCTTCTTGTATCATGTCTTGGTTAATACCACATGTAGACCTAATAAGTAATTTTGGTTTTCTTAACAAGAATCAAAATAAAGTATATTGTTTCTAAGAAATTAAATTTAAATGTATGTATTTACTTCCTGATTTTACAGAGTTTTCTGAAGCACTTTAAGAAGGTACATGCTTTACATGGATGCTTTGGGCTTCGTGAAGGACATGAATACTGTTGATTAAATAGCAGCGAGTTGTATGCAAACACCATCTACTATTTTAAAGACACTAATAAAAAATGTAGAAACATCAGCATAACTGCTATCAGATGGTTACGCCCTACATTAACCCCCATTAAAGAATTCATACGTTCCAAATGGCAGAAAACCAGTGGAACCTGAAATAGACAGGAAATAAATATGCTAAGCATGAACCTCTGTATTTGTTGTAATGGGATGCTAAGAAAATTATTGGGAACCAAGCCAGAAAAAATAATGAAATAGCTGAAGCATTAAATTAATATTTCTGAACTGAATTTACAAAAGGAAATTCTAGCAATTCAGAATAAGTGCTAACCACCTCACATGAAGTTGGCATATGAAAATCTGAGTGATTTATTAAAAGGCAACAGGATATCAAAAAGTGTTGGCAATTTATTGAGAAAGGATTAAAATCTTCCTCCACAAATGCTCTAGAGGGAGAGGATGAGAGAAGAAACCTTTTCCCACACATTTCTTCTTAAGGAGAATATTATAGGATTAGCAATAACCCAGTGCTACTCAAAGTAATAAGAAGCAAAAGGGTTTTTGCACTGTGTTTAAAGTTGATCACATGCTGTTTTTTCCTTTTTTTTCAGGCTGCTGCTGTAACTTCGATAGGCAGCAGTGATTTATTAGCAGTAGTTTCAATTAGTGCTTTTCCTAATGAATCAGTAATGGAAAGAAAGCCTTCTCAAGATGTGGTCTTGGCCATCGTTACTATTATCCTGGCTGGAGTAAAAGACCTGCTGCTATTTTTAAGAAAATCAACACGCATTGGTTTGTCCATGATGTATGCGCTGCCCTAACTGCACAAGATAGTAGGAGAAAGGGAGCTGTGGAGTGCTATAAACAAGAAGCACAGTCAGTAGAGAGTTATAGATTTTTCTTTTTTTCCTGCTTCCTCCCATACCTCCCCCTTCCCTCTCAAATTATTGTGCACCAGATTTTTTCCCTTTATAGACATCTGCTATTTTGACCCTGCGGTCTTCTCTTTGGTCCTTGTTCATTCATATTCTGTTCCTCTGGTCCATCAGTTGCCAAACTAAACCCCAACTCGTTTGTTGTGTCTCCAGTCCCGTTCTCCAGATGGCCTGTGCCTACTTTTCCTTAGTAAAGTTAAAGAACAGGGAAAAAACCCCTCTTACTTAACAAATAATGTTCATAGGGGAAAGGGTTATTTTTTCCTAAATTTCCTAATGTCAGTGACGTACATAGCAGTGCAGTCTCGTTTTTTCCTCCATCCTTCTACTTTATGCATTTTATGCCTTGGTTGTGAAAGGAGTTACAGACACTGATTTGAAATAAAAAAAATCACAGCAAGTCTGACAGTGCTGGGATTCATGAACACAAATTTAAAACTTAAGATTCTTTTCAAATTGACTCAGGAGTGTTAATACTTCAGGATATTTTGTTTCTCATTGTCTTCCCTGCATTCTCTTTTAAACTCAGATGACTACAGATTATAGCCAGTAAATTAATTTATTAAACTCCTAGAATGTCTGAGAAAAGGAAACCTGTGAAGTGGAAATTTATTTTTTTTCCAGTTTTATAAATAAGGAGTAATTTACCTGCTACATGGAAATATATCAGACTTTGTGCTACTGCTCTGATTATAGCACATAGGTTATTTCATTTTGATCCAGATTTTTAGCAGTGGTTAAAGCTATGTGTAACATAATCTGTTCCATACATTTTCTGTCTTTCAGGTATGTGCATTTCCACAGGCAAAGATCAGTCTGTGATCTCAGGAAACACATGACTGAGTGATTTTCGGAGCTGGTTAGAGAAATGATTTTGGGGATTAATATGGGCATACAGACCTGTAAGCTAATTGGTGCCCTGATTTCCCTGTTAGCTTGTAGTTCCACCAGCTCTGGGCCTAAACAGTGTGACTTGACTGGCCAAAATGTGTGTGATGAAGATATTTTTCTGTCTTGACCATGTGAAAAAGGGAAACAGTATTAATGTAGGACTGAAGAAGAATTTGAATAACATGCTGAGGATTTGGACCTTACCAGCTGAAGTCAGTGAAGAGTTCAAACGTAATTTGCTTCAGCTCAAAGACCTCTGTTAAACTACTATGTGTGACGTAAGGCACGCACATGCACAATATGCACAGGGAGTGCCAGCAAAATCTTTATATGCTCCAGATAATAAATATTGTCATTATAGGCACAGTTTTAAGTGTTGCCAATAAATAAGGCATCCTGACAGTTCAAGTTATTTGTCAAGAGCAAGATTAAGGGAAGAGGAATATTAAACACATGATCACACAGTCCTTTCTGTTGAAGAGCTTTAATGCTCTTGTGTTTCAGAGACAGACTTCAGGGTCTGAAATTTGTCAGAGACAGAGGTACTGTCACAGACACAGTTTTAGGTGCCCTATAGGAAAGATCTTCCAAGCTGAATTTGTCATAAACCACAAAAAACCTTACCTACTGCTTAGGCTGGCAGTTGAAACCTTGAAGAGACTATCTGCAGTGCATATACTGCATCTGGGAGCTGCTGGAGGCTGAGTAAGCTTTCACCTGAGAATTTACTACCTCAAATTTCTGATGTGCTGATTAGCCACAGCTGCAAATTGTAAGCTCCAAATTAGCAAACACTTTTACTCTTAAACTTTCTTTGCCTCCCTTCATCTATCCTGCTGAAGGGTTCTTGTGAAAATGAGTTGAGTGAGGTTTCTGAAATGCTCCAGAGAGTTCCATGAGGAAATCTGAAATTCTGATTTCAGGGTTGGACTAGATGACCCACAGAGGTCCCTTCCAACCCCTACCATTCTGTGATTCTGTGATTCTGTGATCTGAATGACATTCAATGACTAATGTGTGGCTACACATCATGAATTGATGTAAAGCAACATGCCAAACAGATATTCATAGCACTTGTCAACTAAAGATGGCTGAATTTTGTTAATGAAAAAATTATGTAATCGTGAAAGTGAAAGCTGTGTGATAAATTAGATGAATAAAGAAGCTGCCTTCAACTCGAATGTAAAACTTTCAGTTTGGTATTTCTTGGCTCTACAGTCTTCACAATTTTTTATTGTTCCTGTGTGCAATAAAATACTTGCTGTAATCTTGTTTCCAGTCAGACTGGAAAAATAAGTAGGTGGTCTGATCTTCTTCAATGCAGGTGAGACTTGGAAATTTTGTTTCAAAATAAGGACTCAAAATTAATATAAATATTCTACAGTACCAACAGAAACTGGAAATATTTTTTGTGTATGATTTACTGTTAACAACTTTAGGTAACAACAAAATCCAGAGAATGTATGTTATATATTCTGCATATAAAAAAACAGGATACCTTTAGTATTAAAATTTGTAAATATTTGTATGTTAGATTTAGCATTTGTTAGAAGGGTTTTTAAATTTTTATTGTAAGCTTCCCTTAACATAATTAAATTTTACATTGCTTTTCCATGGGTCATATTAAACATGGGGGTGGTGGTGGTGTTTTCTTTTTAAAAGATTTATCATAATTGGCAGCTCTGCACTGAAACAAATTTATGAATCAATCCATGGGATGGATATATGCATAAAATGCGTATACTTGTTGCATACACAAACATTAAAAGAGTTTGCAAGGCAAGCTCTCAGGAGCTGGAGAACACCAAAAAACACGTTGTACACCCAAGCTTAGGTTTGTTCCTTTGTGTTTTACAGATGAAACAGAGCCCCGTGCACCAACTTTGTGATAGGTGGCTGCATTTGTTCTCTTTGTGTAGTGTTGCCTGCATCAGTCCTCCCTGGATATCAAATGCATGGTTTATTTTTTCTGTTACAATGATTAATAAACATACCAGAGTAAAAAAAAAAAAAGCTCTACTAGATTCTTGTGAAGTGTCTTCTCCCAACCTAAAGTAACAAGCAGATGTTCTTCAGAGAAAGTCCTTAATTCAGGAAAACATTTTGATGTATGAAATAATTAAGTGCATATTTTGTTTTTGAAAAAGCAACTATGCCTTTCTTGAATGTTGAAACACTTGCTTAACTGCTTTCCTGAGCTGGGGCTTAGATTGAATATTTAAGTTTGTTTATCTTGGTACTGTTACTTTGACCCTCAGCACTTGGAGAATGGGAGTGAATTTGTCCCTGAAAATGTACTGACACGTGGAAATGTGTATCTAATTACCCCATTTGTACATGCAAATCTGAATTTGGAGGGTTACAAAATAATGTGTCCCCAAAGTATAAGCCAAGCGTTTAACAAAATAAAACTCTCTGTCCTGAGAAGTGGGAAGAACAGCCACATCCATTGGTAGAGAAGCCTTCATAAAATCCTTGGAAATCCATGGGATGAAGGGCAGTGAGGACTATGTGTAAACAAAGTTTCAGGGTGTTTGAGGAAGTATGCCCTCTCCAAAAAAAGTGCAGCTGATTGTCTGAAGTAGACAGTATTCTTGTTATGTTAATAGGTTTTGTGCTAAAACAAAATCTGCATTGAAGTCCTGGATTTTGTAAACAAGCTGTCAACACCACTTTTTATGTATTCACATTACATTTTGGCTTATTATTCTTAGCAAAATCGATGCCAACTTGCATTACTTTTGATTGTGGAATGATAAACACATCCCAGCAATGGAACATAAAGGAATTCGTATAGTTCTCTCCTCTATAAACTCAAGCAAAGTAGCTCGCATACCATAAATACACATTTAGATCTTCAATGTGCTTAAACGGAAAACCTCGCATAATTGCAGGAGGTGAGTAACAGTGAAGACACCGTGCCTCTTTACAATTCAGAGAGTGACAGAGGACGGCAAGAGGTTTGATGCAGCATTCGAGAAGTGTATCCTCAGTTCACAATCTCCATGCCATTTAACAGGGCCGTTAGTCAGACCTGCTCCCTTTTCTACATTTCTGTTTCGTCAGTGCCTAGCAGCTGGTTGTGAGCTTTTCGCTTCTGTTGGCTTTATCATCATTACATCGAGGAGATGAATTAATCAGAGCTGCTTCAAACAGCACAGTGGTGACATTTGTTTTGGTAACTGAAGGATGACAAAGCTCAAGGGAGGCAACGAAAAAGGAGAGAGGATTTCTTCAGCCCTGCTCACAGGCCAAACTAACCCCTCGGGGTGGAGCCATCGATTCTGACATGAGACATGTTTGCACCTGCATTTTGCTGGACTTGGTAGCTCGCCCTCACAGGACACCTGACTTAGGACTCTGCAATGGATGCTCCCAGGTTGAAGTGGAGCAAGAAGTAGGACTTTGTTGTCAGTGTGCTGCTCAGGAACCAGTTCTGACTGTGACCATGAAAATAACCCCTCTGCTCCAAACCGTCCTGAGGGTCCCAGTGGCTCCTGATAGCAGCGTCGTTTCACACTGAGTTGTTCTGTTTTGCTGGAAATTTATAGTTAGTCATTGCCTCCAATATCTAAATATCTGCTCAGGACAGCCAAGGGGGCCATCGCAGGACCGAAAGCAAAAAGCAGCAGAGACAAAGCTCCCCAGAGAACACTGATGCAAGAGAAGCACCAATAAAATTCTGGCTGCACAGCTCCTTCTGCTTCCTAGAAAGAAATTATTTGAATCGCTTGGCCTGCTGGAAGGATCTGCTTGTTGTTGCAGAGGTTGTGGGGAGTGGGATGCAGCTCCATGGCTGTAAGCAACAACAATGGCCATGAGGCAATGGTGTCTCTCAAGGCAGTATCTCTCAAGCTGCAACTGATATGGAAGGGAAACGGTAACTGAGACATGGTCAAAAAGCCTACAGGTACCCTAGCAGTTACAGAGTTGTTTATGTCATTGCAAATGCTGTTAGGTGGGTTTTAATACTGATTTTGTGCAGGAGTAAATAGTTGTGGAAAGAAGAGAAGCCAATGAACTCCCTTGTCACCCATAAAATCTTGTACAGAATTTGGTCTCTATCTGTGCATACATCTAGGGATGGGCCAGTGTAAATGGTAAATAAAATCAAGGAACTGTGAAGGAAAAAGAGATTTCTGTGGTACAATGATGGCTCATAGCCTATGCTAATTTCAAGTCTGGAAATAAGTCTAGCAAGTATAATACGCACACATGACTATTGATTGCATAAATAGTTCTGGGGCAGTACTTTAGCATGCACAGAGCTTAGTGCAAACCATACCTCAGTGACACTCTCCGTTTAGGAGTTGTTTTGGTCCCTATTAATTCTAATCCTAACTCTTCTGACCAAGCTACAGCTTTTTCCAAAATAGCATGATGTCCTGACCTTTTAAATCTGGCTTAGCTAAGTATGTGAAGCCCTGAAGTGCTCCTGTTGAACAATATTGCTAAATGCTCATTTTCTCCCAATGTTGCAAGAGCTTTTTGATTCCTTTTGTTTATTTTCAAGGAGAAGGAACCCTCCCAAGTCTTCGACCAGATTTCTGACCTCTGCTGTGTAAATGGGTATCTCTTTAATGTCTCCTGAAGAAGTGGTCCAATCCTGTGAGCTAGTAGCTTTGGAAATACAGTAGATTCATGCTAGTGTGATCGAAGCCTAAGCCATCAACTGGAATTTGTAATTTAGTTTCTTTTCTGGAAACCTAGGAGCTCTCCTGATGAGATATGCAAGCCAATATACAAACAAGTTGACCGTCTGCGCATACATCTGTAGACAACTCAAAAGAGTGGTGGGAGAAAGCTGACACATAAAGGCCTGCTTAGAATTTACCTTTGTCACACTTCATAGTAACACTTTTGTGACTCAAAATGTAGAAAGATCACCCTGTATTTTTTGCCCAGTGAAACCCCAGCTGGCAAATCTGTTGTGCCTGTGTTATTAAGCAGTTGTCTTTTCAAGAGAAAGTGAATGAGACCTAACCCTCCCTCTATCCTTATCTCTGAGACAAAGGCTGGTTAGTAGTCTGATGGAGGCACAAATCTGCTTCTCCAGCAGTATCTTTTCTCTAATAATTATTAGCTTACCTGTTACTGTGTTAACACACACTTTGCTCTTTTATTAACGAGTTTAACTCCACTGATTATGCTTTATTGTGGAAATTTCTGTAATACAGGAATGTCTCTGGCTCTGCTGGACTGGGTTTGTTAATATATAATGTAGTGAAGTGGAGCCCTGTCACCTTTAAGACTATTGTATCCAGGCTCTCACTTCAGATCGCTGCATCAAGACAGCCTTCCACGGTGATGTGCCTGTTCATGTTAGAATTGAAATGAATGCTGTGTATTCACTTGATGTGAAAAAGAATACAATAATTGCAACAGCTCTAACCCTGCTTTGTGCTGGTTTGTTAAATGTGACAAATTGATATAAAAATCCCTTTTAGATATGAATACACAGTGAAAGAAAACCAATTAATTATAACTTGCATTAACTGAGCATCAGTGTTTAGTGTGGAAGTGGTCCCTGCTGCTATATAGAAAGCCTTAGCCCTCAAGAGGCTCTGACTAAAGGACACCAGGCTGAATCACTTAAGTAGTCATGCTGTCAGTAGACATTAATGAAGGTTGTTTTCGAATACTGATAATAGAGACCCTGGCTTGTAACACGTGAGTCTTTATTATCCTCTATCTAAGAAAGCAAACCAGCTGCAAAAATATTAGTGGTAGAAAGGGACGAGCACAACAGTAACTGCTGTTCATCTGTGCACGAATTATCTGGCTTATCAGATCTACCAAAATGCCCTTGGCACAGAGGCACTGGTTCAGTCAGCTGAAATCCATGGTGCCTCAGATGCAGTGTAATTGCTCTGAAACTCAAGAGAAAAGAGGATTAGCTTGTACAGCAATATTGTTCTCTTTGATGTGATTCAAAACTGCATTTGAAAATGTGTTTAAAATATAAACACACAGAGTTATGTCCCCAGAGTCCAGCAGCAACTACAGTGGATCCCTGTGCAGTGTACAGGTATTCCTGCTATCTACCTTCGGCGTTCAGTTTACGTGCAGTGAAGAGAACTGAAGTTAGAAGCCCAAAACTTTAAGTCTTCCCCCAGAATCTCCACTGTATGTGCGAGGGACAAATGCAATTGCCTAAGGTGATGAGAATATTCTCTGCAAAGTAAATTTACCAGAAATTGGGCAGTCTAAGTCTGCATCTGAAGTGTCTTGGCATGAGAGGGAACCATGCAAAGTTTGGAATCATCTGTCTGAAAGCTGAATTTATTGTTTGATGGCAGAAGTAAAACCCTTCTGCAACAAAACTTAAGAGGCACCATTAACATGCTGCTCTGTTGTTACTGCTGAGTAGAATGTGAAACTCCTTATCTCTTTTTTCCAACCTGACAGTAGCTTTGCCTTTGCCACTATTAGCTGTATTTCTGCCCTGCAGATTTTCCACTTCTTTTACAAATATGCTTTACTGATGCAAACACTATTAGATCTATGCTGCTGAGTCTATGCTCAGGAAGTTTTACTAGTGTAACTACGCAGCATGATTAAAGCACGATGACTTTTGTGTCCTTATTCTTTCCCTGAGGCTGTTTTGCCTCAGATATGTGATCATTCAGTCTCACTAGAATTCTCCTACTTTTCCTCCTTTTTAATTTTTTTTTTAATTTTCCCTTCTAAGATGTGTACATTTCCCTTTTAAGGTGTGTACTTTTCCCATTTCTGCTTCCATTTTTTTCCTCTTGTTCTGTCTCCTGGACTTCTATTTTTGCTTAACTTCATCTAGCTTCTTGCTATTCTTTTTCCAACTATTACTTCACTTCTAACTTTCAGTTCTCTTTCTGGCAGTTATTCCCCTTCTTCTCTCTCCCATATGAAGAGAGTGAATATTGGCCCATTTTGTTATTTGCTTATTCCTTGTCCTTTTTTTTTTAATGTTTCAAGTATCTACTCAGGGTTAATTTGGTAAAAACATATGCATATTTCGTGCCTCTGTTTCCTTTTGGTGGAGGGAAGGGAAAAGATGGTACTACTTTTACAAGTCATCTATCACTGCTATTTTTTCTATTTTTCTCCTAAGTTTGAGGCAAAAGAAGATTTTGGCCACTTGTGTGGTATGAGCTGTTCAACCCTACTTTGTGTGCGTGGCACAGACACATCACACATTTCTGTCCAAGAAATCCTGGACAGAAAAATGAGGATGCTACATCTCACAAACGAGTGTCCCACATTTTGACTGTTGAGTGGTGACAGGTATGTTTATAACACCATTAATCACAATCCTCTGATTGTCTATGAAGGTGGATTTCTCATACTATTATTTTCATATGACTGCGACCTTCCTCCAAAGAGAGGCTTAAAAAGTAGAATATTTGTGGCAGGACATATATGGTGCAAACAACACATTCAGCAGTATCCTATAAGCTGGAAATTAACACAATGATACTTAAAATAAGAAGTAATTGTGCCTTACAATAGTACAAAATCAGAGAAGTGCCAGCAAGAAACAATCTTGAGAATATGCAAACAATGCAACTGCAGTCCCAGCAGAGGTCTGTGACGTCTATAAACTATAAATATGCTCATTAGGATATAGTTGATAATAGCTTGTTTTGAACCCAAATATAAGCACTCTAAAACAGTGTGATCTACAACAGCAAGTAAGTATTTCATGACAATGTGATGGCAAGACACAAAGTTTAAGCATTTTACAAAGGTCTGTGAGCACTTTTACCACTAAGGGATGAAGAAAAACTCAGATAGTTACTGGTGGGAGGGACGGGAAAACATATAAGCAGAAATGCTTGCAACCAATTTGTAAGCAAAATAGCATTAGCAGGAGTTGATAGTGAATAAACTTAGTAGTAGTTTGTTTTAAAGTTTAACTCTGACCTAGTTTGTCAGTCTGCTAAACATTCTCATCACAGCAATGTAATGAATTTTGTATGGCTGCATATTTAGTTGCAATGCAATGTAGCATATTGTGAGACGGATCTAAACTGCTTCTCTCCCTCCAAGCTGAAGGCTGAACAAGCACCATGGAGATATGGTGTTGAAGTTGCATTCGCCTTGCTGGCTGAGAGACCTGATACTTGCTCTCCCTTGACAGAGCTGCTGTACTGAGGGCTATGAGAAATACCTCTGCGACCTCCATCATCTTCTTTCTCTTCTTTCTTCTCAGAAGCCAAAAACTTTCAGCAACATCTTGCTGAGATACAGGGAGGAGACAATATTCTTTGTTTGCCTTCCCTGCCCAGGACACCTTGGCAAAGAAGAAGAGATTTTTTTTCTGGTCCATTTGCTGTAACTCCTGAATTTCATGTGGATGGGTGCTAAGGGCCCTGTCCCTCAACCCTAGGAGTATCTCCTCTCCGTAGTTGCGGGTATGGGCAATTTTGAGTATAGCAGTGAATCTGAGAGTTTATTACTGTTTGACATCCAGCTGATTGCAGGGCTTATAATCTTTCCAGCACAGGAACAACAAATGTTCAGAGCAGACAGGGAAGAGGTGGTCCCTGGGGGCATCAGCAGTTGTGGGGAGGTGGTGGTTACTGCACTCAGTCTGTGGTTTGGACTGTGGGAAAGGCAGCCTGGGAGTGGGGTGGCAAGGAGCCCCATAATGGCCAAGAGCCCCATTAGAAGCAACCTGTGCAAGGATTCAGGTGTTAGGCAAAAAGCCTTCATCTGAGGTGGAGGAGAAGGAAGGAAGGTGAGGGGAGGCAAAAGGTGAGTGTGGGAATTTGTCCCGAGTGACTAGCTTGTCTGTGAGGAAGGGACAGGATGTTTCTTCAGCCTCCCAGGGCAGGAAGGACAAAGGCAGGAAAAGCTGGGCCCTGTCAGGTAGAGTTTAACCACAATCCCAAAGGCTTGTGCTGCAGCAAGGGTTTTGTAAGCCAGCAAAAATAAGAATGTGAAGCACAGATAACCTCACTTTGGTGATTTTGGCATTCATTTTGGAAACATTTATGTGTAGCTCGACGAGTATAAAGCTTTTAGAAGTTTCCACTAATTTAGTCCAAAGAAGCATTCATGGATTCACAGTACTAAATTAAAAGTGTAGGGTATGTTTTCGGCAATATGGTATTTGTGTACAAATATTCAGCAGTTATGGTGAAAATTAATTCCAGGATTAGATTCATCTTCTTAAGCTGAGTTCAAAATTGAAAACAAGAACACTTTAGAAGTAAAGTTAGATTAACCAGAAATGTATGAGTATTCTGGGTTTGATTAACTGTTTTTAAAACTGCCATTTTTCTACTGCAACAGAATCACCTCAGCACTGTTCCTCTTATGTTGTACTTTGTAGCAGTGGTTGGCTTTCATGTGTCTCACTTGCTGCAGCTTGGGTTTTCAATTTGTATGTTATTCTCTCTTGACAGTATTTGTCTTTCTTTCTTGCCTCATTGGTTTCAGATAATTATTTATACCAATTTTACTTTCAGATTTTTGTAGCCTTGACAGCATTGCCTACAGGGATGTTTTTCTGTTTTACCGTACGGTTTCGTAACCACCCGTCTGTTTCGTTGAGATCAGGTTCTTTAATAATTCTCCTATTTACAGCAAGAGGTAACTTGTGGTACTAGCCTGCATTTTGGGGTGCTGCCAGTCTTGAGTCCCTTTTACACTTCAGAAGCGGAAGAATTTTTTACTGTCATGCTGTTGATTTTTGTGGTGGAGCCCAGACTGGTTTAGGCACTGTGACACTGAAGTTTTAGCACAACAGTTTTTGTTTAAATTCTCTCTCAGGGAAGAAAGGAAGACTTAAATGCTCCTGTTACCATTTAAATGCTGCCATTGTTGTTACTACAAGAGCTATAGCTCTGATCACTGCTGAAGCATTTGGTGACAAAACTGTATGGCATTCAGGTCCCTATTCATTTCAGCCTACACTGTAATGAAGGTTTAGACTAGGGGACAGAGGTCCATCTCAGCAAAATGGGCACTACTAAGAAATTATTAGCAAGTCAAAATAAGCTCGCTGTGAATTGTGTAGCCAAGCTGGGAAGTGCCTGTATAGTTGCAGTACCTACAGACCTGCCGCTAATCCAGCACTGAGGACACAGAAAACGTTCTACCCTATTGCAGACTATTGTGCACCTAAACGTTCACCCCTATTGCAGACATTCAAAGCATTTAATTAGGGAAAAAAATTAAGAAATCATAGCTTTATTTTGCTTTCTTTTCCAAGAAAGTGGTATGGTGTCTTTTTTTCTTTTTTCTTTTCTTTTTTTTTTTTTTTTTTTTTTTTTTTTTTTTTTTT
>Ga0065711_1042115_pt1 | contig 15635 bp, 9 predicted proteins | sample Hoacrofraction12_FD_59098 | JGI IMG/M metagenome (GOLD analysis project Ga0065711, IMG submission 59098) | Hoatzin crop microbial communities from Cojedes, Venezuela - Epithelial fraction 12 v2 (version 2) | ecosystem: Host-associated > Birds > Digestive system > Esophagus > Crop | place... | reverse complement strand
TGTGCAGCCTGCTGTAGGTGACCCTGCTTCGGCAGGAGGGTTGGACTAGATGACCCACAGAGGTCCCTTCCAACCCCTACTATTCTGTGATTCTGTGATTCTGTGATTCTGTGATTCTCTTCCACCTGATCTCTGCTAGAAGCTCCTTGTTTAACCATGCAGGTCTCCTGCCTCCTTTGCTCGATTTCTTTCTCAGGGGGATGACCGCACCTGAGCATGGAGGAAGTGACGTTTGAAGAGCAACCAGCACTCTTGGAACCCCTGCCTTCTAGAGCCCTGGCCCACGGGATTCCTCCCAGATTTTCTCTGATCTCAAGTAGTACTAATCCAGGCCTTGCAGATATCTTTTCAGGGATGGGACCTGTTGCTTACTTTAATATTATTTATTAGATCAAGGTATACTACGGAGACTTGTCATACAGTGAAGAGCTGCATTCACTGCTGCCTTGGCTAGCAATGAATCTTTCTTTTCCAAGCGGCCATTAGAGGGGGCCATGGAAAATACTATTAACTAGCTGTTGATATTACTCTGTGTGCACATTCAATGTTTGTTCCTATTAAGCCATTTATATTTGTGCTAAGAAATACAGGTTCCCTCCACATATATTAAATAGTTTAGGAAGTATCCCACAGACACTGTGTGTAATAAGGATCAGAATTTTAGCCAAATGAATAAACTACTCTGGCTGCAACGTGTTGATTGGCTCATTTTGAAATCTTGTTTAAAGAAGTCATATTGAAAAAATTTTTTTACCCCAGGCTTTGTCTCTCAATTACGCCCAATTTTGAATTTGAAACAGACAGGACAATTTTTCAAAAATAATGCTTTAAATATTTGCTTGTCATGAAGTTCAGCATATTTTTTCTTGGCTATCAAGGCACAGTAATTTGGGAATTAGGGAAGATGGTGTGCTTTATAAGTTTTGAAAACACAGAAATATGTTGATCTAAACATGAGTAACTAAAATGCATGCTGGTATTTGAAGCTCTATGTGAAATTAGTTTACTTAAGCCATGTATTTTTCAACTCTGTTTACTAATGCAGTGACTACTCGACTTAAAAACTAGAAGATGTATGTTGTCCTGGGAAGAGGCTGGACTGCAATCAGAAGCATTGATATTTCTGGTGAATATTTGCAATTAAGAAATTCGGACTTTAGATTTCTTGGTTTTCATGTTTTGGGAAAAGGTATTAGTTTGTTAAATAAAAATGAAAGGTGTCTGTGGGAAAGAGCAGATTTCCAGATGTATACCACAAGAAAGTGAAGTTTCGCTAGCTGTTCTTACCATGTGAGTGTGCATCATATGTTCTCTGAGAGATAAGTATGTTCACCACTGGATCTTAAAAGACAAATGCTCATCCGTTTATTTAAAAAAAACCCAAACATCTAAACGTATAATGTATATTGATTTTTATAGGTTTATGGATGGTGGAATCCGTTTCTAATAAGCAAAATGAAACTGCACTAATGAGAACTATTTTGTGATCCGATGAATTTATGAGATAGCATTTAAATTTTCAGCTCAGTCTTGTTTTGTAAAATACATTTCTTCCCCAGAATCACATACAGTTTAATTTGGAGTATGCATTTCGGCAGTAAAGTATGGGAAATGTGGCGAAGACTGGAAATCTCCACTTTTGAAGTATGTTCAGCTCATGAAGTATGCAGCTCAGCAAGCACATAGAAGACATCCAACTCCTGAAATATGCATTCTGTTAAATAAAGCTTTGTAAAATGTTTACAGTTAATGTGTATACAGTAACTCATCCTGGAAGTTACAGTCAGTTGAAACTCTAAAAGAAGAAATGGATTAACAAAACACAGATCTTCGTTACTAAAATATGCAAAATAAAATAGTAAATTATACATCCTGATTATTAAAATATGCAAATTTATCTATCATATGCATAACAATTTGACTAGAAAAATATGTACATAAGCCAATGAAGAATCAGCAGGCTGTGCAACTTGATGTATGCGTTATGTAACTTGATCACAAAAGTAAATGAAGTATTAAGTGACAAAATACATTATTTAGATGACTCATTAAAGAATACTAAAAAGATGGAAGATCTGATCCTTTAGAGGTACTCTTATTGTCAGTGGCATACTAATTGCTGTGGGGACCTAAAACCTCGCACCTGGTTGCATTTACTTCCATTGCCATGATCAAGAGCGCTGTCTCATGCTTTACCTATGTAGGAGCGTCAGAAACTGGATTTGGCAAAGTTGATGAAGATAAATAGCATGCATCTGAGATTTAGTACTGGAGCTTTTTTTCACTTTGCTTTCCTGTTCATTTTTGTTCTTTTGTGTGCTTTCGTGATGTGGCACATGTGTCTGCGCGGACTGTATAAGTGCTTACAAATCCAACTGAGGAACTCAGGAAACTTCTGAAAAAAATCAACACTCGATCACAAAAGCAAGATTTCTGTGCCCTTGGTTTGAGGAGGTAAAATGCAATGTCTTTGGTTTTCTGTTTAGCTGGGGCCGCTCCCTGTGGTTTTTAGTGCCCTTTTTCATTTCTACACAGTCTGCAGGCTGGATTTTTCTCTCTTAGAAGTGAAGAAAGCCAGTACAATAGCAGTAAGCCTACTTTTGGGAGATTGCCAGTCCCTCCCACTTGAGAGCAAGGCCTTTGAAGTCCTTCAAAAGGGCTGTTTGCTATTTACCAACCTGTTTGAAGAATTTTCTAGGAGAAAAGACAACAACTTTAGCAAGAGTTGCAAGCCTCGGATTTCCTTGCTGCTCTTTGGTTTGGTTTTTGTTCTGGGAATGATATAGAAATCGTATGAATTGTATTAAGACTTACTTCCTAGTCATAGGAGGTTATATCCTTTTCCTAGTGACAGAAGATTATATCCATGCCTCCTGTGAGCTTCTTTGATACCATTGCCCTCTTCTGGATGGTAGGGTTATTATTTTTGTAACTTTGCAGATCATTCTTTAGTTGGGAGTATGCACAAGACGTCTTGAATATCACTTCTTTGCAAAATGTGCACCATCACAGCTCTGAAGTGAAAAGTAAATCAGCAGTCTCATAAAGACGCCAAGCCAACCCTGATTTTATATTATACACTTGCTTTTCTCAGATGCCAGGCTGGGTGATTTGTGGATGGGATATCTTTGTGCTCCAAAATGTCCATTCAGAAAATGTGATATAGGGAGGCAAGAAAGAGCTAGAAACTACTCAGGGCACTTGTTTTGCTATAGAAGAAGGTCATTATTCTCAAATGTGTAAAACATAATGAGTTAATGTCATTGAATTTCGAAGTATGAGAATAGGACATGGGATCAATGGCCTTTCAGGCCATTCTGTTTCTTGCAGTAACTACTAGCAGTTCGGGAAGCTTAGGGAAGACCATAATGACCAGACAAGCACATAGTGATGCTTGTAGAATATTCTCTCATCTTCCAGGCTTCTGGAATCAGAGGGGATGCCAGTGTGTTAAACACCCTTTCCGAGATAACTATTCTGTTGGTTTGTCTAATTGAATCTGACGACTTCTAAAACTAAATTGAGTTCCGCAGTGTCATACATACTGCCTGATGCAATAGCTCATTTCTTTGTTTTGAACCTACCCCATGTTAATTTCTTTCACACCTCCCATTTTTTCTAGTAGGAAAGATAGTGAGCAGTCCTTATTTCGTATTTCTTTTCTGTTGTCTTCTATCTGAGTTATAGTTATTTCTTGTTAGGCAGACATTCAAAATTCATTGTTGTAATGAAAGTGAGTCACTTAAGTGAGCTCCTGGCAGTAGGGATCGCTTCAAAGATAATCCCTCCCACCTCCCAGAACTGCCTGATATTCCTGCTCTCAGAAGGGAGTTGATGAGTGCATCATACTTTGTGCCCTCTGCTCCTGCTTACAGCTGTGAAGACCAGTGTGTAGGAAATTACTTTGAAATATTTTATACAATTCAAACAGTTTGAACTTTTTCCTTGTCTGAATGAATTCTCAATCCTTCTCTTCAGCCTTGCTCCCCATCTTCCCTGCAACAGTTAGGAAACCCTTCTGGAGACGGGAGATGCTGTTTCTGAGGTCTCCATGCAGCACAGACTCTGTCTAGCTGCTGTGGTGGTATTTGTCAAACATAAGATGAGACTCCTTCAAAGGTGATTGATTGGATGCTTTTGTCCCGTGATACATTTTCATTTGCTTCCAGGAGTGCTGAGGACAGATCCTGTGTATCCAATGAGGATGGATACGTGGATGAATCTGGCCGTGATGGCCATTTAGCACAAACGATCAGTCAGCTAATAATCACCGTCCAACATCTGGACAGATATCTCAGAAGTACTGCTGGAGGATATGGAGGAAGATACTGGACAAAGGAATGAGGGAAAGTGAAGACTGGAGAGTGAAACAGTAGAGAAGTAAGAGTACTGAGGATAAGGAGATACAGGTGAAATAAGAGGGTGAGGACAGAAGGGCACAGCAGGAGAGAGGGGAAGGATGAAATGTCAGGTAGCAGTGCTTCACAGGAGGCTGAGAATGGTAGTGAGGCTGTCATTCAATTTTCTGTACTAACTGTGTAGTCATTCTAGTGCCAAATACCTAGTTGTGAGGAAAAATAGCTCCCAAACATGCAGAAGAAGGCTCTGGACTAGATGACATATGAACTGGCCACTAACTTTAGACAGTCACAGATAAGGTGAATGTAGTCACCTTTTCTTCTGGAGAATGAGGCAGGACTGTGCCAGCCCAAAGTCCACCTTTGGCTGTAATAAAGACTCCATACCCCTCTGTATTAGAGATTTGAAGAGGATGGTATTCATGCATGGGCTCTTTTCAGGCTGCTGCCTTGGGTTGCTGATCTTGCAACTGCTTCCACACAGAGCTATACTTAAAATACAGGACTAAATCTATTCTATGTCTTTACATAGAATAGCATTTTCTGGCCCTAAATGATTAGTGTGGTATGTTTAAGACTATAAAACCCATTTTCTATATTTGGAATTAGACCAGAATAAATATAAAACAGAATATCCCTTGTGCTGCATAGTTTATAATTGAGTTTGCTTCTTTTTTCATTCTTGAACATATAACATAAATTAGTGGGGCAGCAGAGTGAAACAGAGTGTGAAATACTGCAATAAAACTGAACACTTTGTATCTTCCTCTCTCACAGTTATGATCATTGCAGAAAATAGTTATTAAATCTCAAAAGATTACTTTAATTGAATTGTTTGTGTAATGATAACTTACTGTTGCTAGAGTCCCACAGATTTTAAAAAACCCTGTAATACTGCTCTTCTTTATTCAGAAGAAAGCTGCAATGTTGAATCTTCACATGAGCAAACTTTTTATCTGTTAGGTACAAAATAGAAATACTATCATTCAACATCTTATATGCAATTCATTTAAAATTTGTTAAGTATCTATTACATATCTATAAGCTTCAGGGTATTTTACTTCTATTAAAGAAGGTGCCATTTCCTTGGTGACAGTTTTGTATTTTGTCAAATTGTTTAAAAAGCAGCAAAACCCACCAAAAATTCAGGATGCTTGACATTTGAAAGGTAGCTGGAGAAACAGACAGTATTACAGTCTTGATGTTTTCTCCCTCATTTATTGATGTGACTCTTTATCAACCACGGGTGGCTCTTGACCTGGTTTGTCAGGCATGTTCACAAGTAAAGATATTTTTCCCTTCTTTGGGGTCAGAGATTGACCAAACAGATATCCTAGTGCTTACCATTATTACTTTGGTTATCTTTACCCCCAACTGCTTATACATATTTTCTTGAAGTATCACGTATATATGCGACTAACCATCACTGCTGCTACAACCTTTCTGCAGTTGCCATAAAGTCTTAACTACCTTCCTCAGGCAGAAGTCTCTGGCAAGCTACGGAAAGGTATCCTGGCATGAAGTGATGCTCTAGTGCCCATGCTAGACCTGTGTTAAAAACTGGGCACAACAAGGATTTTAATGAGATTTGATAGGCTACTTAAATCAGGTTCTTGACAGGATTATCCAAATGTGTTCAAGCTGAAAAAAATCAGAAATAAAGTAATTGCAACATTTGTGGTAGCAAGAACTTAGAATTTGTGAAACATAAAGATACTAAACCACATAGCTACCAGAACAGTTTTCTGTAATGAGGGTAACATCCTCCATAGGAAAGGGTTCTATAAAAATTAAATCTGCTGTAGTGAATATGAGGTCCGCAATGAACAATTTAGTAGCAAAAGAGAGAAACTAACATGGTTCAGGTATTTTTATGGATCAGTCAGTCCTTAGTAAGAAGACATTTTAGACAAAGTTGCTATAAGAAATAATATCTCTAACGAGCAATAATTGTGGTGACAGTGCTTTCCTCTTCTTAAAGAGGGAATTGGTATTATTATGGGCTTTTTTGAAAAGGAAAAATTTCAACATTTGAGTCGATTTAATAAATTAACAGTGGTTTAGTAATCAAATCTACTGCATTTCTTCATTTATGGTGTCCTTTATTTTCTTCTCTCAACTGACACCATTAATTGCTTTCACCATCACAACTAGCACTGGGTTTTTCAGGTGTTAGTTCTGGTTTTCTGAACCAGTCTGACATCCAAAATAAGTAATTTAGTAATCCGTTCTTCCTCATTTCTGTAAGTTACACTCACAACTTTTTTCACTCTATAACTCTGTTAACAACTGTCTTCACTTTGTATTTTCTAATATAGGAAGTCCCAGATACTGAGCATTTAAAAATGAGTGTTGCTAAGTCATAGTCCAGGAGTTTTTCAAGTTCAGCTGGAATAAAATGTCAAACTGCAGATACTTGCTTTTGAGAGAAACAATGATTTCCACTATTTACATTTTTGTGGATAGTGTAAATTGTAATTCTGTATCAGGGGAGAAAGCTAAAATTGATATGCATCTCTCAGAGAAATATGTGCTTTTTTCATCTAATAAGGACAGAAGGACAGAGACAGAATCATCAAAGTCATTCTGTTTTGGAAGTCTCCTTCAAAAAATTTTAGTATTTCTTTCAAGTTAGTAGATTGCCTGAATATGATTTGTTCATGGTCAGCATATTCACTCAGTTAGAGAGAAGGAAGTTATGTGTCTATGGCCTGTCTGGTTTGGGTCTTCATGAGATTCCTCACAGAATTATCCAAATGCATTCAAGCTGAAAAAAAACTTCACATTAAAAGAAGTTCTTGTGACATTTATGCCAGCAAACAACCAGAATTTGTAAAACAGAAAAATACGAAAGTGTTGGCTTATCAGAACAGTTTACTGAGCAAAACGTTCCCCGTAGAGAAGAGCTGTTTAATTTGAAAGAGGCCATCTAATTTCATTCTTCACAGAAACTGGCAGTCAAAATAAAGGTACAGGCAATGAAGTGCTCTCCTGTCTTTTTATTTTTGCATTGGTTACATTGCATTGCTATGATTAAAGGGTGCAGCCTATATCCTGTATGTCGTATGGGGATTAAGCCTTTAATTTCTCCCTGATTTTGAGCAGCTTGAATTTACATTGTACTAGTAAGACTAGTACTTCTCATTTTCCGACAGGATTTCTTGAGGCATAAGAAGGGGTCGAGTACCCACTCACTTTCTTCTGCTTTTCTGCGGGTTAGTTGCCCATACTATTTTACTCACAATCTAACATTTTGTAGAGTGTAATGTTCTGTCTCCATGTATTTAAGAGAGGAAGATGATGCCTGTGTGCCTTTTTCGGACTCAAACATTTGAGTTATAAACTTATTCATGCCCACAATTTAAGAGAAAACTAGAAGACAAAAAATAACCATCATTTAATGTACAACTTATCCTGAAATGCACATCACGCCTGCTACTAATGTAGCATTTGGGAAACCATTTAGTGAAAACCTGTTGAAAGTAAACTCCTTTTTCACTCTTGCTTCTACAAGATAGAATTCACTCCTTTGACATTTTGTCTAACAAAATGAACTTGTATTCATTTGGTTTTCAGTTATAAAAGCTTTCTGCTCTTACTTTAGGCCAGGTACATATCTGTAGTGTTTGTTTTTTCATCTGCAACTAAGATGTGAAAAAGAAAGTCACTCCAAAGCAGATGAAACTTTCATCCTTCACCTCTCCTATTATTCATAATAGAATAATTTAAGGTCTTGAATTTGAAATGAGCATGTCAAATTTAGGAGACAGAATGTTTTTCTCAAATTTGCACGTAATTAATGGTAGACAAGTTTAAAGACGTCATATATTGCCTGCTGTTTCTTTCATTCAGTTATTCAGTTTCTGAAGGTCATAATACTTGATTTCATGTAGCGTGGTTAAACACAACATTAGAAAACTGGGATATCTGGAGCCCCCTATAGTGCTATCTACAAGACATTTTTTTAAGTGTTTGTGCAGTAGCCAGATGTGGGGAGGCATTATATTTCTAGAATCTGTTTAATAGTTTCAGAGTAAAATATGGTGTAGAGATTGTATATAAATACAAACAATAAAACCGTGAGAGTTTTTAAGATTAAACAAAGCAACATCATTACTCTCAGCATGTGTAGAAGAGTTTGATGTCATAGTTTGTAACAGAAAAGTGCTTTTGGTATTTTTTTAATATGTATTACAGAGATACAAGGCTGCAATAAATGATATTCCAATTTGAAATTTTAACAGGGTGAACACTTTTAGTGTAATCTGTTGAAGCTTTTGTGGAGTCCAACTGAATCAGAGTTGCTCTTTTTCCTTAAAACTAAGTACTTCACCTGCACTGGGGATAGAGATCTTAGGATTTTGGCTTAATCAATGTCCCATTGAGCTCACTAAGAAATTTCCTCCTTCACCTACTTCTTATAATTAGCCAAGAAGTTTAATGTCTCTTAATGGAACATCGGGCATCGCCTCCCACTGCAGGTAAATTGACCATTCATCTTTTGCTTTTGTGGTAATTCCTGTTTTACTTGTACCTATTTCCAACTCCTTCCCTCCAAATACATTACTTAATTAGTATTTATAACAATGGCTTATTTTAAGATGGGTTTCAAAGGTTTGAGAGTAGTTTAGTGCAATATTTCAGCTGCAAAATGGTAGAGCCATTATCACTCTCCAGAGGGGAACTGTAGGCTTTATATGATTCACTTAACAAAATGGACTACAGGTGAGTGTAAGGTGATCCTTAACAAGGTTATTGGTAAGACTGTACTGAAGAGAGCGTATCCAGGAAATAGGATTGTCTACAGTATAACAAGATTATCTCCTGCCAAATTCACCCTGTAAAGAAACAGGCATAATATGCAATAGAGGGAACAAATGGGACCACTAGAGATTTGAAAGACATCTTTGATTACAGCAGTACTGCCTTCTGAGAAAGGTGGAATGTGGAAAAGTTAGGGAGTAAGGGACTGGAAAAGTTGTAAAGTGTCAAATAAGATGAAGAGTAAAAAAGGTTTACTGTATGTGAGATAACATGCAGCTTAATACTAACCCTTATCCAGCAATATTTATTTTGAAAGCTTTCAACAATCCGAGATGAAGTTTTTACACAGTCATTTGATCAAGTGTACTTGTCAGACATAGCATTTTAAATATAACACTTTTTTTAATCGACTACCTCCATCAGATAGACTAACGTCTTTCTGGCTCCAGTTGTCTTTGGTTCTATAAGACCATATCAGGGTCATGGATACTACTGGGTATAAATTCCTGTAAATCTTTCTTCTGCCATTTATCTCAATACACAAATGCAAATAAATCTGTTAATGCATGCGATCAAGCATAGGCATTCCTGACTTCTTCCAAAACAGCCACTAAACCTCTTACTGAAATAGATAATGTACTGTATAATAAGCACCATACTTTCAAAGAGTCTTTTTTTACCGTGGTATCTGCTTTGGGCTTGTCATTGCCAAGCAAAAGCTTTTGTGATGCTGTCTTGATACATTACAGGGTGGGGACACATTCATAAGGATTTCAGGTCTTATGTGTGCTAATCCCGGTGAACTGCCATTGCTGGGAATCAAGGACAAGATATTAATATCTTTGACTACGTGAAGAATGTGTCTTCATTGTTTTCAGCATTTACGCTGTCCCTGCAGAAGCTCTGGGTGTCTCCTCACAGGTTTCCATTCTCTGTGCCTCGCTCGGGAGGTGCAGAGAGGGACAGGTTTGATACACGGAGAACATGGAGTGCAAATACAGCTTTATGCACTTGTGCAAGTTTAGAAATGAGATGAAATTTGTCTGTGCATCTCCCTTAATGCATCAGTATAAGCTCCAGCTACTGTCTAACACTCCTTCCAGAAAGTATTTATCTTTCTGAATACTGTCATCCTCACCAGGATGGTTTCCTCTTGAGCTGTAGTGTTATCGACAGTGGCAAGCCAGTCAAGTACACTTTCTCTTGGGTGATTTGTCCGACTTCAGCACTGAACAGTTTAGTCTAATAAAAGAAACCTAGGCTCCTGCAGTCACTGTCTAAGGAATCCAAATAATGCTGTCCCCTTTTTAATTGCATATCTTGTCTTAACAGAGGACTGCAAAGTGATTCAGTCATCAGGACAAGAGAAGTACAGATCTGAAGGCAAGATTAAAGAAATTACTCATATCCAACAGTCAATACATTCCACTGTTTCTCCATGGACCAAACACTAGGACTGGGGTCAGAGGGTTAATCTGTGTATTGGGGCGAGTGGGTGGTGAGGGAAGAAGAATAACACAAGGAGTTGGTCAAGGCTACAGCAAGAAAGATCTGAAGATATTGACAGGTAAATCAGGGAAGGAAAGCAGAGACTGTGAGAAATGAGCCACTAGGATGGAGCTGAAGGGTTCATTAAATGAACCAAGGGAGAACCAGAGGCAAAAGAATAATGATCATGTTAGGCAGGTATTCAGAGGCACACCTAGCCCCCGCACATCTCCCACTTTTTAATACAAGAAGTGAGCTAAACCAGTTTTGAATCGAACAGATATTCTAGCCTGGAGGCTTTGGCATCCCTTATCTTTTATATTGAATCATTTACAAGAGGAAAAGGCATTTCAGCTGATCCAGATCTAAAATCATTTAGAAAGTGGAGGGGAAAAACCCTCCTTGCTTTGACCACCGGCCACCTGTACAGCAGTGTATCGAGAACTGGAGCTATTGCCCGGGGGGACATGGTGGCTCAGAGATGTGCAGCTCCCTCCTCAGACACTGGTGTTGCCACAGAGCTGGAAACCAGCTGCGCAGAGAGCACACCTTGCCCCCACGTGCCTCCTGCACCTGGCCATCCGTGTCAGGGTATGACAGAAGTGTTAGACACTTCTTCCCCCTTCTCTCTTCTCTGCGTGGGGTTCATTCTTACAGTACGCAGACCAAGAAGAAGAAAAGACACTTGCCCAGCGCACGAACTGCCAGCATCTTTACAGTTCCAAATTGTGCCCAGCTCCTGCTGCCTCTACTTTCAGCAGCGGTTCCTCTTCAGTTCTGGTGACAGAAATACCTTTTGTGCATCTCAGAAGCCTCTTTCACTTGTTTGGCTGGGTTTGTGTTCCCAGAATTGTGTCTCAACTAGTAAGACATCTGCCTGGGAATTAATCCTGTGGTTTTGATTAAATATCTCTCTTTTTTTCATCCTCACTCTCCTTCAGTTCTGTTTTTGGAAGAGGGAGAAGAAAACTCATGGCAGAACCTGCCCAAACCTTGTAAAACCTCAGTGAACCCTAAATAGAGAATCTTTCATGTCACTTAGCAATATAAATGAGCATTAGATGCAATAGAAGTTATATTTAATTATATCATTAAGCTCTTCACGTGTGGAAGAACATTGAAAAGGGCAGAAGATAAGACTGTTGTCTTACAACTCTTCTAATTAATTATCTGAGTGAAACAAACAGAAGGCCTGTCAATTCCCAATTATGATATTGCCCCCATTTGGATTATAAACATTCTTCAGGATTAACAAATTTATGGGCCGTATGATATGCAGTAGTTGCAAATTGTCCATACCTTCATTATGGCCAGAGCAACTAGGACAATTTACAAGGGTGGAAGATCTGACCTGATGTCAATATGATAGAAAAACATGATATTTTGTTCTCATTATCCTCACTATCAGCACATATGGCACTTATATGTGATACAATTCCCTTAACACGCAGCAAATATTTACCAAGCTCCTCTGTTTGCTTGAGCTGGACTACGGATGACCAACTGTCATCATCAATCAATACATCAACTGAGATGATTTAATCCTTACTTTATAAGAGCCTCTGAACAAATAAGTTTCTTCCTGAGACAGTATCCAAACTCAACAAACTTGATTCTTATGTCACTCATAGTACTCGTCAGTAATATTTTACAGTCTCTTGGAAAACCACTGTTGTCTTATTTCTTGCTGCTTCTAACCCCGTTAAGAATTTCAGTTTATTCTGAGAGGAGAAGCAGTGCTGAAGGATACCTTACTGTAAGCTGGGTCTGTGTACTTTTGAATGCTGATGTACAAAGCATTATTGCTTTTATTTCTATTGGAAATAAGTATTGAATGCCAAGTATATCAAGGTGCTATTACTGAGATATGAGACCCTCCATTTTGATGACTGTAATAAAGGTTATTCTTAAATCTGAAAGATTTAACTCCTTGAAATATTAGTTCTTCCAGAGTTTTGTTTTATAAAATATATATAATTCAAGGGCATTGGATAGTGAAACTACAGTGGCAAATTACAAGAGTTATTAAAAATTCTCTTTCAAGCTAATATCAAGTCATCAAAAAACTGAATACTCCTGACCCTTTTACCAAAGTGTAAATTAGCCTAATGGTAATATTCAGATGGGCAAAAGAAATATAAGCTCCTTTTGATGAAAATAATATGAGAAAGTGCTTCCCTACTGTGAATCATCTTAACATGTGAAATAGCATTTTGGTACAATGATCTCTGCAAAGGGCAAAGCAAGCTGGCAAATACGGAAACAAAAGATGAAAGCAATTTTGTGCATCTCTTGCAAATGTTTTATTCCCTTTTTAGTTATTATATAAAATCTAAACATCTTAAAGCACCTCTGTATGTTACTTTAAAAACAAATGACTAGCCCAACCAATAAACAGTTTTCCTTTCAAAAACACTAGTTATGGATTTAAATTAAACCTAAAGCATATAATATACTGAACACGTTTAAGAATGTTTCTTATAAATATTTTTATCTACCAATAATAGCGCCTTTTACTGTGGCATTAATATTTAAAAGTTTAAAAAAAACCAAAAAGCTGTGTATCTGAAACAGGACTGTTACAAAATTGTAGAGATGCTATATTTTTCTTCCATAATTGTATGTTGTAGGAAAAGAAATTTTTAAGAATGGAAGCATATGTTAACATAGAGAAAGCAAAACTGTTTCTTCTGCACACCCACCCATGCTGATTGCTATGACCACCTGTGGCAAAGGTTATTTAGCCTAAAATTCCTCAGCAGTGGGAAATCCCTTCTGTAGTAAAAGCTTTATTGTATTATGCTAGTCACTTTTGCTCTGTGATGGAAATTGGACTACTCTTTGTCATATGTGTTAATATCTTTCATGGGCATGCAGATAGTTTCCATGTATAAAGCAGACATTTGTGCCCTTCCCACCATTAATTTTACTTGCTTTCTTTCACTCTCTTTTGGTGGATACAGCTCATGTAGATCCACTCTGCCCAGAGGCATTAATCCAGCAAAACACTTCAGAGGGTGCTTAACATGAAGCAAATTACTAGAGTCATTGAATTGTGCTGTCCTACTTATGAGCTAAGGTGCTGTAATGAATCAGAGCTATAGATTCTGGTCCAGCTCTTACAGAAATTGGTGAGGTGGGCAGACTTCGCGTCACTGAGAGCCTTGAACTAACCCCAAAGATCCAAGCTGTGTGCAGAAGATGTCTACTCTCACATTCAGTGCTTTTTTAACTAAGCAATTCGTAATATAAAATACTGTAACATGTTATAACTTACTAAAAATCATTAATTTTATTGTCTTCTACTTTTTAAACAATTGAAGTAATTACTAAAATGTATAGTTTTCATCATATGTTGTCCCAAGTTGCCTTCCAAGATTTCTGATAATATTGAAAAGAATTGTGATAAACAAAAAAATGGATATTCATTTTACGTCTTTATCTTGGCAATTCCAAGTGAGAGGGGAGTGTATTGTTCATGATGATTCACTTCATTACTTCTGCAGAATCTTTATCTAACTTAAAAGCTTGTTCTCCTGAGGACAGATCTTTCCACCCACAGATCTCCACTCACAAGTCTCCTGAAGTCAAGGCGATTCTGCTTCTGACTGAAACTCTGTTTATTACTGCTAAGGTGGGTGCCTTATATAGTTGTTCAGGTAATATGGACTGTTACAAATCAGAGTTTACAACAATTACAAGAATATGTGTCTGTTGTTATTGAAAGCTATTTTGTAGCTCTTAAAATCTTCCACATTTCTTAGTCTAATATATTCTGTACAAAAGCATATTTGGGGTCAGGGCTGTAATGAGCTTAAGGTTGTGACCCATGATAAAAACAAAGAATTTGGAGCCAAAAGACAAGAACCAGGTTATCTGAGAACTTGATCTTGCAGTCAGCTACAGACTTTGGTCATTGGCAAATGGAAGTAACTCAAGATAGATGCTGAACTGAACTGGTATTTCTCATCTTCACCTAATGTTATTGCACTCATGGTTCATGTATTTCAGCTGAAGGGCTTTAGTAGTCCAGCAATCACTAAGAGCCCTTAGATGATATAAACTCAACTCCAAGCTCGGTAACTTTGGTAGGTGTCCTGGGTTCAGCCAGAACAGGGTTAATTTTCACCAGAATCCAGGAAGGGGCACAGCCGGGCGGGCTGACCCCACCTGGCCAAACAGAGCAGGGTATTCCATACCATGTGCTGTCATGCTGGGTTCCGGTGGGGGGGAGCTGTGCAGCGGGAACTCACTCGTGGCTCGGGAGCACACAGTGGCGGCGGTCCGGGAGAGCGGCTCTGTGGGTCCTGCGGTTTGTGTTGTGCTTTTTCCCCTTATCTGTATCGTTGTTGTTCCTGTTCCCTCTGTTTGCTGTTCTGTTAAACTGCCCTTATCCCAACCCACCAGTTTCTGCCTGTTTCTTTCCATTCTCCTCCGCACCCTGGTGGGGGGAGGGATGGCCGCGTGGCGCTTTTGTTGCCGGCCGCAGCCCAAACCAGAACATATATTTGGCACCCAAGCGTGGGGCGGGGATAACAGCAGGGCTGAGCAGCAGGTGTTAAAACAGCTTTCTTAGATTTTGTTAAATTTTGTTATACGCATTTATTTTGTTAGTTAAATAGTCGCTGGTAAAAATGTTTATGTCTTTGATCAGATGGCTGTGGTTTTTGAATCCTTCCTTGCACTATGTTTTCGCTGTGGTGCTGTTCATTACCTCGGGGAAAAGTATCAGGATGACGATTCTGCTGTACTGTACGATATCGACTTATGACATGATAACATCACTGTGTATGAAATTAGGCTTGTATTTGCATGTGGCACTGCGGTCATTTCCGTACCTTGGATCCTATGCCTTAGAATTTGTTAATAATCAAACCCAGCCTGTGCGGAAAACTGAAGGGGATACCTTCCCCCACTCTTTCACCCCTCCTCTCCCCTTCAGGCTGGTCCTAACGGCTTTTGAGAATTTCGAGTACCCGTGGGATGCTCAGGCCAGCACTCTCCTTTTGTTCTGCCTCCTGAATG
>Ga0065711_1042114_pt1 | contig 15635 bp, 6 predicted proteins | sample Hoacrofraction12_FD_59098 | JGI IMG/M metagenome (GOLD analysis project Ga0065711, IMG submission 59098) | Hoatzin crop microbial communities from Cojedes, Venezuela - Epithelial fraction 12 v2 (version 2) | ecosystem: Host-associated > Birds > Digestive system > Esophagus > Crop | place... | reverse complement strand
CCCCCCCCAAGTTCCATGATCACCCCTAAATGCCCTCTCATTTTTTTTCAAGCAGAAATGTTGCTCAAGAACTGCCTCGGCACCAATGACAAGAATAAAAATTGTGACACTGGGGCTCTGAAAGCAGCTTCTAAAAATACTTGCCCAGTTTCTGAACTAATCCATGCTGATGATTAGGCAGAAGGGGGGAAGAAAGCTAATTTAAGTGTTTCCAGGCTCAGCTGTTTCTGCCTTCCTTAAATCCAAACTGGTTTAACCTCAGTTTGGGGCAAAAATCACTTTTTCCCAGGATGGAGAACTGTGGCTGAGGTGATGCTGGCTTAAAGCATCCTTTAGGAAAGCTGCATCCCCACTTCACAGACATAACCACCTAAAACCACACACATTCTTGAAAGCTTTGAGCTTGGACCATGGAAACACAGAGCCCAAGACCACCAAGGCTTGAACCCAGTTCCAGTGCAAAGACACCAGGCTGCAAGGAGGATGCTGAGGACATCCCGAGTTGCCAGGATAGAAGCGTTTCTTCGCTGCTTCTCTCCAGCACTCAGGGAGCACGTGTGCAGGCGTAGCTGCAGGCACCTAGTTGCAGCTTAGCTGGATTTTGTCACAGCAATGGAATCAAGGTACAGTCCAAAGCCTTGCTGAAGGCAACAGTCAGCATCTTAAGTTTGTTACAGCGGGATGAAGAGACAACTGTGTTTACCCTATTTCAACAGACAATGTAAAAAGTTCCTTTCTTTAATCGCCAAAGTGTACTCCGTTTTGGTAGAAGTACATTTGTGACCACTTGGTAACTCATTAGCCAGTCAGAGCACCACGCTACCCAAGTAATTAAAAAAAAAGAGTTGTTTGGGTTTTTATTACATTTTCATTGCACATCCCCGGTCCACAACTTGTCTAACCCAGATGCGTCAGGATTTGCTGCCTTGCTTTCCTCTTCCAGCTCTGCAGCAGCACTGCTGTTCCCCTCAAACGCTTAACACAGCGCCCACCAGCTTTGTCCTCAGCTGTCTCCAGCAAGAAGTCAGCACACAAGTCCAAAGCAACGTCAGCCAGAAAAAAATCAAATAAAGATGCCTGGCCCTTTTTGCTGCAAGCCCGGTTTCTAAAGTTTTTCTCCCTGAGGGACAGGGGAAGATGAAATTAGCCTCCCAGTGTAAGGCAAAACTATCGTTGAATAAACTGTGTTGTAATCGTGTTTTTGAAACAACAGCTTGAGTGGTTACATCTCCCCAAAGCTTCCCTGTTTTCTTGCCCTGCCACTGCTCCACAGACCAGCCTGCCACTGGTCCTCTCGGAAACCTAAAGCACAGCACGCGGTGAGACTCGGGACTGAGCACCGACACCAGGCAGCTTACGGAGAAGCAGCATTAGCAAACGTGATTCCAGCATTATGTATCAAAAGATGGGTTAATGCGGAAAAGCCATCGCACCGTAAAGCGAACACAATTTCGCAGCTGCCGCAGGGTCGCTCTCAGCTCACGTGGCTGGGTTGAGCCATGACTTGGGCATTTTCTGCAAAGCCGCCTGTTCGCTGGCATGCCGGGATCAGGGGCAGGTAGGGAGAAACTCTCTGTGCGTGAAAATGCAAGACACCAAAATGCTCTCTGCTATAAATGTTACAGTACACTTAACCCACACGGATGTAAATAAAGCCCTGGCCTTCTGTCTACACCAAGAAGCTGCTGCATCAGTCAAGCAGAAGTAGAACCACCACCTAATTCAGTTGGCTTCAAGCCCTGTTCCCAAGGTTTTTCTCCAAAGGAAAGCAGATATCAAGTCACCGGATAGTCGTGAGCATCAACTGAATCACTGGTTGGGTTCTCACTTCTGCAGATGTTCTTTAAACTTAAGGCTAAGCTAACAAGCCTCAGCTCCAAGGTTGGCAACGCTGCTGCACTTTTAAAAAAATTTTTCTTTTTCCCCTTAAATACTGCCCTGTCCAGTACATCTTAGCACACTCACCCCTACTAGCTTGGTGCTACAGTGAAACACCTTCCAATGCTGTGCATTTGCTAGCTCAGACTGGTGAGCAGCTGCTCTAAAACATGAACATTTTCCCCAGTTTCCACCAGGATGCATGCTGCTACAGGGTTTTGCTATTAGAAATCTAAAGTAAACACTGCAACTGGAGAGCCAACAAGGCGGTGGATCTGCTTTCCGCTGCCTGCTAGCCAACTAAAACCACGGTTCAAAGAGCCGAGACTGTGGCTGAAGCAGGAAGAGCCCATTTTCACTGGAGCTGCTGGAGTATTTGTGATTAACAGAATGAAATTCAGTCACCTTGTTAATGCCAGTTGTATTAATGGGCTGAACTTCTGCAGCACAACATTAACACAGCACACAGGGCTAAGCCATGGCAGCTTGTGAACCAGGCAAAAAGATGTTTCAGCACGTGATTTTAGTAGAAGCGTACGCTGCCGAGTATCTGCAGCCCCGGGGCCGTATAGAACACTCTGAAACTTGTAATGTCTCGTGGAAACACCAGGCAAACTACCTTAGGTGTAGCATTCAAGCCTTGCTGTAGCCATACTGCCTAAACATTGCTTCCTGCACCTTGTGAGGGGTAAAGAAGGTTGTTTTTCTCCATTTTTGTTTTAATTTTTTTGTTTTAATTAAAAAAAAAACAACCAAACCAAAGACTTTATAGACATGGTCAGGGCAGCTTATTGTCTGGCACTTCAGATACACCCATTCCATTCATGCTGTCCTTGTTGCCCACACAGTTTTCTCGAACGCAGAGTTCATTCAAGTTGTGTTGCACGCAAGAGCGAGCAGTACAGCAGAAATAGGACCTCCCTTCCTACCACTACCACGCTTGCCCTATTTTCCATGAAACTGAGGTAAGGCTCTCCCATGCTGCACACCTGTGCCAGCACAAAAGCAAGGTATTATTAAAAGCACAGCTGAACAATGCTTCAGCAGTTGAGGAGCCTGCTGGGAGATAGGTGGTCCACAAAAGCCCATGCAGGAGCACTTCTGGTCACAGCACAGCTCGATTCTGCTTATGCATTTCTCAGTGTAGACTTCACCCAGATGTTAAGCACCACTGAGCATGATGCTTTCCTAACAAATACGCACTTCGAGTACTCCAGTAAAACTGAGGAAAGAGGAAAGCTGCAGTATTTAATCTCTCGTAGACACCATCTGATCCAAAACAGAGATGATCCATCCCTTTTTCTTACTGCAGTTGGCTCTGGCAAGCTGCAAGCCACCAACTCAGTGGGTGCATCTTGCCATTAACGCCGGGCAGCAATTGCTCTGCAGCCCGGGGCCCAGACTGGGAGGCCATCGTCCCACCTGGACTAGTGCAGGCATCCCTTTGGCACCAGATCATTACATATACTACAATCCCAGGTCCTAGCGAAGGCAGAACCTATTTATAAATTACAGAGATGCTAAATGAGCATGGAAAGGTGGAGACAGCATTTCTCGGCTATTTCAAACTGTGCAAACCAAGGCAACTCTTTATACATCGGTTTAAACAGCCCATCCCAGGTGACTGGCAGCTTGCAACAACCATTCTTCTTTTCTGGGTGTTTTAAAGCTTAGGCCTTGGACAGATACATCGTTCTCATAGATGAATGGACCTTTGCACATATGCACGACAATAAAAACAGACCCCAGCACAGATGGGCATTTCAGAGCACGCAGAAAGGTTCTGGGTAGAGGCCATGTGGATTTAATTTTCCTGCAGGCAGATCAAAGGAAAGGCGCTGAGAGCATCTTGCTCTACTCCAAACAAACATCCCTGACCAGAAAAGAGGTTACACAAATGACATGCACCGAGCTCCTCCGCAGCGGAAAAGCCTCGTGTGCTTTTCTTCTAATTAAACCCTTCCTCCATAGCTCCTAAATGATAATTGGACAAGCAGCTGTAACACACACCAGGAAATCCAACCCTGTACTTTGCTTTACTTGTGTAACACGGACTTGATCATTACAGGGCAGGCTGAGAATTTTGATTTTCTTGATAAAAAACTGTTAAAACAAAAACCTACGAAAACCCCAAGACCTTCCTCCTTCCTTTTTTTTGTGCTTAACTACTTAGTTCAAAGGAGAGGTGCTTCTGACATCCTGCCTCTCCACAGTTTGCATCTGAATTTGTGTTTTTCTTGCACCAGTATCAGTATCTCCTAGACTGGACAGAAGGCAGAGCTCAACTGCTTCTTTCAAGTTGTCCGTCCAAAGAGCTCCTTGCCTCTGTGAGCCAAGATCAATCACTGCCACGAGTGGATTCATACTGCTGACCCCCTGAGAAAACCGACTGCCCACAACACAGGTTGAAGAGCTGGACTTGGCTGATTGTTCCCAAATCAAACTTCCGTTTCATTTCAGCTTTAATCTAGACTGCTTAGTCTAACACAGACGCTTTACTGCAGTTTATCTGCAAAAGACCTCAAGTGATGAAGAATCCGTAACATCCCTAATAAGAACATATCATATTTTTTTAAGTGTGAAACTTCTTGTAACTTCTAACCACTACATCTTTGCTTTCCCTTTCTGCAGAATGAAGATATTTCCCATGCAAGTACTCTCACACAACTATGTGAACCCCAGATCATGCATATCCCATTTCTTCTTTTTCCCCAATTTCTTCTTTCTAGTTTTCAAATAATCCTTGCTGCTTCTTCTGAGGGCTGTCACTATCTTTTGCAAAGCCCTCATGCCAGGACTCAATACTTCATGCTAAATTCAGCTGCAAAGGCAGCCAGATACAGCAGACCAAGAGGCAAGCACCATGATACGATAACCTTTATCCACCTACATCTCTAAATCCACTGAAAGCTTCCATAAAACCGTGTTGACCAGCTCCAAGTTCATACACTTGAGCTGATGTGGACTGTGTCTCCTTTCCGCCAGCTCCCTGTTTTGCTTAAGCGAACCAGTTTAAATTTTCAAGATCACTCTGCTTCTCCTGTAAGTGTTTGTAAAATATTATCTTTGCCCTTAAAATCTACCTTGTCCAGCTCTTTGCAGTGCTCTTGGGAACAAATTGCTATTTTCTAGACTTAAAGGAAGATGGTTAATGCTTATGATTCTCGTTTTATTTTTAGTAGCGTGGGAATTATTTTATTGTTCATTTAGGATAGCGATCCTCACAGTCTGCCTCTTTCAGAGCACAGAAATGATACGGGGCGGGTTTCCCCTCCTGCACAGAGTACGCCTGCCCTGTAATGAGACACCTGGCACTAACTATTGCACACTACATTATGATTTAAATCCTACAGCGACCAGAGATTGCTCACCAATACCTTCGGTTTCCTCCAGCCAACTGTGCGCATCTCCCAAGCTCTACTTTGTTCTCCCTGCAGCCAGCTTTCCTGTTTACATGTCTGCCGTCGCTTCCCTTGCAATGGCAAAGGGCTTTGGAAAAAGCAAAAACAAGCAAGTGTTTCCTCAAGCTGCAGGCAGTTGCGTGCCTCTCTTCCTACCACCGTCCTTCACCCGGTCACAGAAGTGTCACTTGCATTTAATGGCTTGCATTTCCTGCGCTCCGTTTTAATAGGCAGATCTTTCTAATGCTAGAAGATATGGTGGTGTGAAGTACCCGCTGAATGTATCAGCCTCAAGAGTGATTTTGTTCGCCTTCGGCAGAGGAATCAATCAGGGGAGATCACCTCGGGGTCATCCTATATTCTCATTCTGACAAGTAAGGGCGAGTTGTTCGACACGCTGCACGTTTGTGTTTTAATGCCAATTCCTTCCAAAAAGGTTAAGTTTTGGGTACATCTGCCTAAGGACAGCTGGAGTCCTCTGGTATATCTGAAGCCTACGATGGTCTTTCGTCTTTGCAGCAAAGATGGTGAAGGAGCTTCTCATCCTCTTCCTCAGGGTTTGTGGTGCACTCAGTATCAGCTGGGAGCTGCAATCTCAAAGCTTCTGGGTTTATCAGGGAATACCAGAACATCAATGCCCCACATGAGACCAAAAAAAATGCCAAGCTTAGAAAATACCTAGTAACAGCTCATTCAAGCCTATTCATTTAACAGGCCACAACACTCTTTAGAAACATCAAAAAATGAATACCGAAGAAAATTTGTCTTCTACTTGCTGAAGATCTGTGAGAAGAAAGCAATTACCACCTCTCTTTGGGCAAAGCCCTGTCTATACCCACCGTCTATTGCCCACCTCCAGTAAGTTATTAAGGTGACATCTAGGAGGGAGGAATAAGATACACCCCAAATTTTTTTCCCCAACTTCCCACTTGCTTTTCACTGTTTCAAGCTGCGTTACGACCACTTTATGCACGTTCAGTGGATGATAATAGAACCGCAAGTGCTTATCTCAATCCAAAAAGGCTTTTTTTGTTTTTTTCTCGTCCCCTTACACTCAGATTTAACTAGGGTTTTAATTCTTGTTTAACAAGGATGCAAAAATTGACAGGAGGTGCACGGTTATCGTTTGATGCCCCATCTGCAGCCTTGGTTTTCTTTCTCCTTCAGGTGGTTTCATCCAGTTCTGACTCTGCCCCTATGTCCACTAATACCTTGGAGGAGGAGAAACTGTAGAAAGGAAGAGCCTTGGTCTGCAGACGGGTCTCTGCTGCCTTCATGCAAAGAAAGGGCAGCTCCACGCCCAGCACTCCAGTGGGATGTTTTGGCTCCTAGACAAGACGGCAGCAGAAGTCCAAGGTGTCAAGATTGCCCTGCAAGGCCTTGTTGTCCGCTAGAAATTAATATTCAGAGAAAACAGAGGTGGTGTTTTGGTGTGCTAAGGGAGAGAAATACACACGTGTTGCCCAAAAGCAAGATGAATACGAGGTTTGCTAAACAATTCGCACTGCGATGGGAAATCACAAGTTGTCAAGTTGTCTGGAAAAAACAAAACAAACAAAAAAATACCCCCCCAAGCCTTTCTGAGTCTGATCAAGTGCTATTTCCAATATCAATGTGCAAGGTGGGGCAAGGGGCACTCCAAAGGTTACGCCTTGAAGGACTCGCAAGCTGCTTCTTCGTCCAGGGATGCATTTTTATTAATGTTGGCACCATGATGAGGCAGGTGCCCAGCTCGCGTTTCCTCCACGATGGGGACAGCCCTGGAGAAACCCCCAGGCACTTGCTGTGGAGACGCTGCGGATATCAATGCCATTCAGCGCGTGCTGTGGAAACCCGAGGCGGTGCCAGCACAAGCGTGGAGTTATGGATGGTGCAACAGACCCAGATTCAGCAGATTCAGCGATGGAGACAGATGATGACACCTCTATCCAAAACAGAAAGCTGAGGTGCAAAGTCAGCTACTCGCCCCAATCCAGCGCTCTCCCTTGGAGATGCACGGACGACGCATACTATCAGTTCTGAGGTAGAAGGGAGAAACTGCGTCCTCGCTTCAGCCTGTCCAGATGTGCTCGGGCTGTAATGAGTCCATGGAGAATTTGGGAGTTCAATCATGCATGCATGTGTGTTTTAGGAGGAATATATTTAAATGCACGTATTCAATGCACCTATTTAGAAACTGAGTTGAGATTAGCTAAAAGTAATGAAAGTTAGCAGTGTAGTGGCTGAAAATATTGCCTTCATCCCTTCACAACAATGCAACGCAAGTGTTGGACATGCAAAACAGGCGCTCTTCTGTTGACTAATGGCCAACACTTCTCCTGCATTCATCTTCCTGCTAATAAATTAGGTCAAATCTGTGGCAGTCTTGAAACAAGCTCTAGATGTAGCAGCATCTCTCCTCAAGGAGTCTAGGTAACACTTGGACAGGAGACTTGCAGATGCACTTACAACCAAATAAATGAAGTTTAGCTGAAACAATGCTTTGCCAAAACCAACACAAAGACAGCGACCTCTGGAATTTGGGGCTACTTGCAGATGTCCTAAAGGATGCCATCGACTAAGTCATACAAAAGGTACTTTAACCCCTGGCAGTGACTCATCTAGATATTTTTTCTAGCAAAAACCCTTATTACTGAGAGAGTTTCCTACTATTTGCAGGAAAATTCAGAAGAGAACAAGGAGATACTAATTTGTTAAAGAGACAGATAAACATGTACAGGAAATACTTCTATAAAGGTCCTGATCCTCTGAAGATTAATAATCTACAGCGCTGGAGACACAGCCATGACACTGAGGAAATAAGCGAACTATAAAAACAGGAAGAAGTGGAAGTTTATTTTTTTTACGTTATTTTGAGGGAATATTTGTTTTTCTGAAGCTTAAGATACCAGCAAAAGCCTCCATCTGCAGGTTACACTATTCTCTATACAAAAGCAGCTGCAGAGAATTTCCTCATCCAGGTCCCCAGAGCTGTCAGCCCAGGGAGGCTATCCTGCACATTACGGATTAGCTGCCTCCCTAGCCAACATTGTTGTTCGTTTTTCACCTCATTTAAAGCCATTACAAGTTACTGAAAGGGCTGTCACTGCGCGGACAATGTCCTGTAGGTGATACCAATAAATCAAGTTGTTTTGCTGTTGCATTTCCCCCCACAGCCACAGGACAAAGGCGCTCCCTCCAGATACATATTTCGGTATATTGACTGTAATACTCAATATTAAGGTAGTACATTTTGGAAATAAAGGGGTTTGCCACAAACAGAAACTATCAAGAAAAGCAGTTTGGGACTCTCCTGCCCTGGTTTTTGTTCAGATGAAAATAAAACTACCACCGCCGTGAATTAGAGTCCCTCTAAGGATGCAGTGGGGATGTGCTGAGGCCAACCACAGCTTCTGCAGTGACTTGGAGGCACAGCTATTTTTGGACCATCGCAAGTCACCAAAGCTGAACAGACACCATTGCTTTGTCTGAAGGCACTAACCTTTTCTTCCATCTCAGAAATGTCTTGTGTTGGTTCATGGTGGCATCACAGGGAGCCCTCGGACTCGTATCACATCTTATATACAAGTTATCTTACTTAAGTGAACCAGGTTGAGCCACAGCACTGCCCAGGGGTCTTCTGCTAGGTGAGGAAAGTAGGGGACAGGGACACCACATCAATCTGTCCTCATCCGGGAACTTTTTGAAGCAACTTCTCTACCTCCTTCTTGCAAAAGCCTGCAAAAATTTCAAATTGTTCCCATTGCAGCCAATGCTACACCGACGTATCAAATGCCCCTCTAAGAGCTGAATTAAGCTCACATCCGTCTGCAGAATTCCCAGAGCATGGAAAGCCGTAACTACAGAAATGGAGCTTAACTGCAGAAAAGGTTTGTTTAAATATTTATGCTTCTGAAATGCTCTTGTCACTTTGCTCTTTAGTACCATATACTGTTGAATTATTTTTGTCCACCCTACGTGATCGCTTTGAACTAGGGCATTCATTGCTCAGGAAATTTAACTATAATTTCCACATTAGTTAGCAGATGATAGTTAACTACAGTGGACAATGATCTATACCAAAAAAATCAAGTGCAGTACTACCAACCTAGCTCCCCACTTGGATTTGACCTCTAGCACAACTGCACTGAGAAAGTAGATGTTGTTTGTATGCCTACTGCATGGAACATTTGTATAGATATATAAATATCTATATATTGTATACAGATAAATATTAACTACCTATCTGTAAATATTAAGCATTTTCTATTTCTCTGACACACAATATACCAAGCCACATGTTTTCTGTTTTTTTACGTATCAATTAGGACAGCAACCAGCTATAACACCAGCATGGTCAATTAAACCGCAGTAAAATCAGAGAAGCAAGGATCTGACTCTGAAACCATTTAAAATTTCAGTTCACACAAATTATTCCTGCCTAGAGAAATGCCGATGCTCCGACAGTGGCATAGAGTGCACTGACACACTCCCTCATGACGAGGGATAAGCAAAAGTCTGTGCTCAAAAGCCCACCTGAACCAGCCAAGCTAGCTAGTGGGTACCTGCCTTATGCCAATTCACACTCACTTTTCAAGTGATTACTTACATTAAAATCCTGCCAAATGGCTGCACATTCAAGTAGCCCAGCTGTTAATCTTCTCTAATTTTCGGTTTTGTCTCCCATGTGTGTTAGCATACCAGGGTTTTGCACGACTGTTTTACACCACCTTATAGCTCCTCGTGTTAACTGATAGTAATTAAATAACTCACATCAATTACAAGCAGAAACTGGAACAATAACAACAGACACAGACAGAGCCCTTGAGCACCGGCTTCCAGGAAATCACTATCAAGAGCGTTGTTAAAGTTCACGCTCTCCGACTAATTAAGTATTTGAGGCAGCAGTGAGAAGCTGCACCCATATACGGCGCTCAACAAGGCTCCTCGTGCTTTGCATCCAGAAATGTCATTTCAACCCTGAAATGACACCCAGATATTCTGGCTTCACCCCTTTGTTCTTTGCTTTAGCTAAAGATGAAGGAAAAAGCTACCAGCAAAAACTGGACAACACTTCCACAAAATTAACAAACTTTTGACTCCTGCTATTAAGGCAGTTTGCCAAGTGTGAGCCAACTAGCAAAATACAACAGCCTATTTTTCTCCATCATCTGTCAATATTCAAGTGATACTTTTCAGAAGTCATAGATTGGCTCTTGAAGTCCTTTTCTTCAAAGCAGACAAAAAAGCATGAAGTAACAAAAAAGCACAATAAAACGATGGGTGCCTTGTCCAAAGCAGCCTTCCAAGCTTTGGTGACCCTGGTTACAGAGCACACTGTGTACAAGGACAGCTGTAAGCCAGCTGATGCTGAAAGCGTCAGACATCTCATCTTCTGGGGCATCTCATGGCTTCTCGGCTTTGGGCAGCCCCGATTCCACATGATTTTTTTGCCTTATCTATTGAATCAACTAGTGTTTGAGGTCCGTGGTTACTTCAGCAAGTCAGAGATGCATGCCAATGACATCGGAAATAAATTTAAAAATAACAATAAAAAAATCAAGCAGCTTTAAAGATTTCCATGGCACTTTGACTGTGGACTCTCCTGCTAACCAAGGTAGCAACAGGGAAGGCTGTGCTCTGGTGCCAGGGACCCCAGACGCCCATCGTGCCTATGATGGCCAGCTGTTGCCGGTATGGAGGACGGTACGGGAACTACTCCAAAAATCCCACTCCTGGAGAGCGCTCAGGACTTCCTCGTGACCCTCTGCCAAGCAAGCGGCATCGCGAGCTCAAAGCAGCTCCTCGCTTGCTTTCCTGAAACGGTGCTGTGAAATGGGCACAGACGGCTCTTATGAACCCAGAGGTGCCCATGCTGTTTCCAAATAGCAGATTTTATTGACTTTAACCTGCTAACAGCTGGCAACGCAATAACCCACAACCACAGGCTGCTGAAGGTGCTACATCCCACTTGGATTTGCAAAGCTAAAATTAAGTTTTTCCTTTGATATGGAGTAATTTTTGCTCTGTGCCCCAATGCTTGTTTGGGCAGGCTTTCTATTCACCTGGGGCAAGCATGCTCTTCAAGCGTAATTAGGCCATATCCCAGGCTAAAGAATTTAATAGTTATTTGAAACATCGTGCCAACCTACGGTGTGCTCTGCATGTCTCTCATGCCTCGCATGGTGGAAGTCCAAGGGTGGGAGGGCAGCTTGGAGCAGGGAGAAGGTTTAATTTTAGCCAAAAGCAAGAACACGTTCAGCACACTGCCTAGCTAAAGAAGAAAAATCCACTCTGCCACAATCCTGCTCCATGACATGGGCAGACTAATTCATGCATATCCATAACGCAGAGGAACACTAAACGGCAAAAAGCATTCACAAAACTACAGCTACAGCCATAGACAACATAAGCCAAGACCGCTGTGCTACAGAACATGGGGAGAAAGCCTGAACAATGCTTGACACCACAAAAACCTTGACGCTACCATGAATGTCTGCATCAACACGCTGAGGGAGCCCTTTAGTCACAGCTGAAGGTATAGCCTTGCAGAGCCTGCTGGCCACGCTTAGGCACGAGGCTCTATCTGAAAGCACCTCCTGGTCACCAAACTGACAGGAAATACCTTCTTACATAAACAGGTTTCTTGCAAGCTTACATATCCCCCTTGCCAGGTCATCGTGTGTTTTTGTATAAAAAAAACCCCACAAAGACCAATCTCAGAAAGACTTTTTCCATGTCTGCCTGCACACATTTGATGGGAGGGAAGACAGTAACCATCTTCTGACCTTTACAACACGGCACCCTTGACAAAATTAAGGCTATCCTGCAGAGGGAAGTTACCACGCACAGAAGCAAATATCTTCCTTAAGCACAAAAGAGGTTAGCACATTTAGCATTTTAATTAGATCATGAATGACAAAGCCACATTCCTGCAAGAGAAGTTCCTGTATTTGAGAGGTTCCGAAATAAAATGAATATACAGGGTCCGGATTTTAGCCTTTTTTAGGTATTTCCTTCCCATATTGAAGGGCTACAGTTTTCAAAAGTTAAATATAAAATAGCAAGAACGTGCACAAGCTGTGAATATGCACAACCCTTTCAACTGCTTTTATTCAATTAAGCAAAGAAACTCTTGCACAGCAGCATTCACATTCCCTGCAACGCAGCACCTTCCAACTAGTCACATTTTCCCCTCTCCAGTCTTAGGTTTTCTCTGGGTTTTAAAAATTTACCTTTGCTGTCAAGGGAGTTTGTAAATCCTCTTTATGAATTACACAGCAAGCGATGCCTGAACCAGGTGCTCAACCAGGCACATTGCTATTGGAGCCATCCATGGAAAACTCTGCTTGGTTTTCCACCACCTCGCCAACCTAGGGAGCTGCAGGGGGCAGCTCAGGCAGCTTATATGCAGGACCTTCCTGGACCTTATGAGACCTCTAAACAAAGGACTTTAAACTTCTGGAGGTTTTTTCTGTCCAGAATTTGAAGCTGAACATCAAGTCAGCAACACATCCCAATGTATTACTTCCTTTCATTGATGAAGACTTCTCATTTTCTCTTGTCTTGAAATGCATGACATGGTAGGAAACATTACCTACGGACTGAGGAAAACTTTTCTGTACTTGTTGAAAGAGATCTCGAGCACAGCTTTAGGCACCGGACGGTTTTCTCCTAACACAACACCACTTCTGTAAAACGCGGCACGGTTCCCTTTATCGTTTGCTTTGCACCGTGGACTTCCACGCCACGTGCCTTTCCTCAACAACCACAGCCATCTGTCATGCTTCAGTCGCCTCTCCCTGGCTATTTACTTAAGACTGGGTAGGGCCAGGAATTCCTTCGCGTAACAGAGTGTACAAATGCGCTTTTATATGGTACATTTCGACACTTGAGAGTGCTCTCAAGGAGTTTCCCTTTTCTATCCCAAAGAGCCGGTTTTACTCAGAAGTTCAGGGAGCAGCAGAAGTTTCGTGCTGACAAAAGTCACATGCAGAAGTAGAGGAAAGCGGCTGAGCATTTACTCCTTCCACCTAAGGAAATCACAGCTTGTCCAGGTCTCTTTAGATGACATCACATCCTTCTGGCATGTCAAGTGCACCACTCAGTTTGATGTCATCTGCAAACTTGCTGAGGGCGCACTCCATCACGCTATGTCATTGGTGAAAATATTGAATAGCACTGGTCCCAGTATAGACCCCTGAGGGACACACCACTTATCACCAATCTCCATTTGGACATCGAGCCGCTGACCACTACCCTTTGGATGTGACCATCCAACCAATTCCTTTTCCACTGAACAGTACACCCATCAAGTCCATATTTCCCCAATTTAGAGAGAAGGATGTTGCGTGGGACCATGTCAAAGGCTTTACAGAAGTCCAGATAGATGACATCCGTTGCTTTTCCCTTGTCCACTGATGTAGTCACACCAGCATAGAAAGCCACTAGGTTGGTCAGACAGGACTTGCCTTCGGTGAAGCCATGCTGGCTGTCTCGAATAAGTTCACCTCTACCGGTCTAAGAAAAAAATACAGTCACTACCTTCACGTGTCCCATGTAGCAAAGGGTGACCCAACTGGCCCAGGTTCACTTCACGGCAGTTTATAAAACCACAAACTTGAATGAAGCAGTACAAAAAACATTAGTCCTTTTCTGCTGACCTATCACAAATTAAGTCAACAAATATCTCTGCCTTCCCATCCTTTCCTCCTCTCCTCACCGCTCCCATTACATGCAGGGATGTTTACTTCCATATACACCGCAAAAAAATCCAGTACTAACCACACTCAAAAGCAATGTTGGTAGCTGTTCACCAAGTATTTTTTAATGCATTCCAATATTTGGACTGTCACTTTCACAAAAAGATCAGAGAGGATATGAAGGATCTCTTTGACGCTCAGTTCACAGCTGAAGCCTAGCTAATGTTAACCATCCGAAGAGTTCCCTGCAACCACCAGCAGCAGTTTTCAGCTAGATCCCTGTAAGTCCACTGAATGAGTCCTTTACAGCATTAATTGCAACAAATAACATAGGTCATATATTGTCTCCCACTGTTCCACAGGCTACTGGTCAGAGACAACAGATCCAGAAGCCCCTCGCAAAGCAGCTGCATTTTTCCACCCTTGCTTACAGGGCAGGGGTTGGACAAACATGGCATCGGGCTGCTTTAAACATCTATACCACCAGTAGGTAGCCAGGGCTCACCACCAGGGACCCAAGGTGGATGATCATCTGGAGAAGGTCCAACTGGGGATGCTCATTTCTAGTCCCACCTCTACCATTCGTACCCCAAGCACAGAAACCAGAGCAACGTTCTCCTTCTTAGAACACATATAGGGAAGTACTACCTGAAGTCGAGTATTTTCAGAAGGGTACCAGACTCATGTATAACAACAAGATGGTAAATGGTCTTAAGAAAAATTATAGCACCCATTCCTGCAGCAGAGAGGAAGCAGAAGAGGGAAACAGTCTAGTTATATTTGATTTTTTTTTCTTGATACAAAGTTTGCACAAAAGGTATGCGTTTTACTGAAATCTCAAAATTTAAGTGCTGGAAGAACGGACACATTTTCCTCTGCATCACCTTATCCCAAATCAACACACAAACCTTAGATACATTCGTAATCCAAAGAGAAATGATTTGCAGAAGCACCTAGTGATTTTATCGCTTAAATCGCTGCAGAACTTCTGAGTGCATTTTGCCCAACAGACGCAAAAAACAAGCAGCAAGTGCTCTCCTGCTCGTTGCTATTCCCTTTTGGTTTTGTTTCCTTAAGTCAGCGCTGAGAAATCAAATTAAGCTTCCGACTCTCAACTCCTATAATCGCATGAATTACGTGGCACTGACTCCAGAAGTTTATATATTTTCTTTTTAAAACATGAATGGGAAAGCATACACAAACACCCTTCTTTCTCCATCCCTTCCTTCCCATAAGGAGGAGTGTTTGTTTTTTTATTCCCCCTTATGAAAGGCTGGGGAAGCTATTCCACCAATACTCTGATAAAGGTAGCCCACACTTCCTTAGACATACAGTAAAGGGAAGGAGGAAAAAAACCGAAAGCTGCTAGAAATATTTTTTAATCGCTTTTGTACAGAAAGGCAAGTTATGTCAACAAATTAACCCAGTTTACAATTCACCTACTGCTTTATTGAAGAAGAAAATATAGAGGTACATGGATGTAGCAGCACTAAGCGCCACAAAATTTTGGCACTCCATAGCAAAACCCTTGCGTCCAAGATAAAAATGCTTCAGATGGGGCTTTGTGTTTCAATTTCTAGATCTTTATTATCACCATTTCTAAAATAATCAATGAGGCTGCTAGCTCTAGGGAACAGTCTTTTTGTTGCTTATAGGGGTTTGACATGGGCGGGGG
>Ga0065711_1011362_pt1 | contig 15635 bp, 16 predicted proteins | sample Hoacrofraction12_FD_59098 | JGI IMG/M metagenome (GOLD analysis project Ga0065711, IMG submission 59098) | Hoatzin crop microbial communities from Cojedes, Venezuela - Epithelial fraction 12 v2 (version 2) | ecosystem: Host-associated > Birds > Digestive system > Esophagus > Crop | place... | reverse complement strand
CATATTCCTTAAGTGAGCTGAGCAATGTTGTCCTCAGGTTACCATGAAATTACTTTTATCAGCTGCAGATGTGGCCCACTATTTTGAATCATATGCTTGAAAAGAAATTGAGCTCTGCATTTCTGACTCCACTCCCTTAATGTTCCTTATCGTTTGCTGTAGCTGGCCGCTGTCTTGTCTGTACCCAAAACACATGTTGAAGCACCAACGTCGTTCAGTATAAAGTAAGCAAAAAAAGACATCCTTCAGCCAGCTTAAGGTGAGAAATCTCTTCCTCCCTTCAAGATGCAACACAGAGGCAAAACTGGTTTCACCACGGTTTGATGGTAGGCATATCTGAGGTCTCTGCCAAAATCACATGCTGTATTGCATTACTTTTGACTAAACTTTGCTACTTTGGCTTCTCCCTTAACTCTGCATCTTTAAGGAGAACATGGAGGAAAAACTCATTTTACTATTTTTTTTAAATTCTTTGCTTCTAGGCTATTTTGAGGACTGTAAGATGGGGAAAGAAGCCGATCATGCTGAGCTACAGATCTGTTTTTTCATGTGGAGAACCAAGAAAAGATGTTCACACCAGAAGACTCTCTGAAAAAAACACCCCTGCAACAACTGGTTGGCATCTGTCTGAAAAGATACCGAGGTGGTGAATGGATGAAAGGCATTACAGCACGAGGTGCACACCGGGCGCACTTGTATTGCATGATTTGGAGCTGTTTGTCAATAATTTCCTGCATCACAGAGACAGTGCTGGAAAACATTAGGAGCAGCGTCATGTTTGTCTCCTGCGCACACAGGCAGCTTAGACATTTCTGCTGCGAGCAAGGGTTCAGCAATCACTGTGGCTCCCTGTCAGTCTGCTGACCTCGTATGACTTATGCTTGAGACCAGCTCAAGTGCAGTGAAGAGCCAGGACACTCCCGCAGTGACCACGCATGGGCAACGCAGCCCACAGTCTAACTCACAGCCCTTCCTGGGCGACAGTGGTTTGGGGAACGCCTGACAATACTTGTGTTTGTTGGCAGAGTCATTAGTCCCAATGTCAGTGGGGACTTCAGAAAGAAGGCAGCACTGGTGAGTTGTGTCCCCAGATGTACAGAGCGGGCTGGGTCCCCCAGTAAGCTCTGTGCCAGTGGCAGAGTGAGCTCCAAAAGAGTAAAACGCCCTCCCAAAGGGCCCTTTGCCAGCCTCGGTGACAGGCATGGACATAGTTCGGGGGCTGTTGCAGCTTTCAGCCTTTTCGTCCCCCTGTGCTCCCCGTGAACGTGTCCTGGAGCACCTGACGCAGCAGCAGCGTTTTTCTACCCGGAGTCAGATGCCAACAGTTTCCAGCCCTCAGTGGCCTCCATAGGGGTAGGAACATACCTATGTTTTCAACAGACACCAGAAAAATGCATGACAAATGTTCCATGGGAAGAGTTCAGAATTCACTTATTTGTATACAGAGACTGAAGTGATGAATGAGTGATAATTACAAAAATTTGGATGCTTTTTTACCTTTGTTACGCAGATAACATTTGCTCCTAGTTCCTTGTACTCTTAGGACATATTGCTGCAGAAATCTTAACATTGAAGATAAATACTAGGGTAAAAATTTTGGATGATGTTCCTGAGTGGTCAAGCATTGGACCAGGCTGCCCAGGGCAGTGGTGGAGTCCCCATCCCTGGAGGGGTTCAAAAAACGTGTGGATGGGGAACTTCACGACATGGTTTAGCAGGCATTGTGGTGTTGGGTTGACGGTTGACCTTGATGATCTTAGAGGTCTTTTCCAACCTTAATGACTCTGTGATTCTATGATTCTGTGAGTGCAGCAAATTAGGTGGGTACAAAGTGGTTTTTGTAACCTTCTTCCACGGTTTCCCTGTGGCTGAAGCGGCCATGGGCGAGCTCAGCTCCCCCATAATTCACAGCAGCTCATGGGCTGCACTACCTTTCCCCTTCCTTGGATCATCCCAGGTGTCCCATGGGCACCCATCCGTTGCTGGCCAACCCTGGCAGAGGCATCCCTGGCTGCTGGCAAAGCCCTGGCCAGCACGAGGGGACGGGCACGCCTGCAGCCCCAGGATGCCATTACAGGCCTGTCTGTCATGTTGCTATTAGCGTCACCGAGAGGAACGACTCTAGCCACGAAAAGGCATTAGCAGAGGTCATTAATGAAAGGTTCTACGTATTCTTAGAAAATTGCAGCATTAGCGGGATGACTTGAAATATTTATTAACGTGGGGAATTATGTCAGTTTGCAGATTTCTCTCATTACCCTACTGGGGTGTTTTTTTAGCTGGTTGCAAGGCTACCAGGCAGGCCTGGGAGGAATCCAGCAGCGGTCTCTTCAATCACGGAAAGTGCTTTTAGCAAACATTATGGTAATGCTCAGTGCTAAATGCTGTTTGTCCCCAAAAAAAGCAAAAATCACTGTGAAGAAAACAAGAAAGTAGCACAGAGAGAAGAGTGTTTGCTGCATGAAAAGTGCTTATTTGCTCCATCCTCAAATGTTTTTTGAATGGAAAACCAAGATGGCTTTGAGCAACAAAATTTGGGTGTAAACAGTCCCCAGGCTTGAACACAGGTAATGGGCTAATCAAGCGAGAAGGCGAAATCATTGTTTTCATCAGCTTTCCTTTTGCTCGTCAGGGATGTTTCAAAGGAAAGCACGCAAGCATGGTTAAGGAATAGATATTTGGGGCAAATTTTGAGCTAGTTTTTAAAGTAAAAACCTAATGTTCATTTGCAGGTCCTTTGTAGGTGCTGATGGGTGGATGCCACAAAATTTGAATTCTTTATTTAGAGAACATTTGCTGACTTTCACATGTCTTTCATGACATCCTCGGCAGACGCTACTGACACCTGCCTACAACCGTTTGCTGGAAAAGTAGAGGAAATGTATGGAATCAAGTTAAAGGAGGGACTTTCAATCTTTGTTCTCAAGGCCCGTGTCAAATCTGGCTCACGCAGGAGAACTGTTCCCAGAAAAATCCCCTTTGAGACTCCCACCCGCTCACATCTCCACCTGAGCACAAGTGCCCATGCAAAGCAAGTCTGGGCGTCAATGGGCGAGTGTGCTTGTTGAAATTGTTGTCATGGCAGTGGAGAGGTTGTTAAAGTTACCTGATGGAAGGAAAAATGATGACAGCCTTCAAACTGGTGAGAAGAATTTAGGTGAACGGCATAAAGAGGCAAAAGAGCATTTGTCTCTTGTGTATGATGCCAGGCAGAAAGCGTTGCGTGGGGGTGGTAGCTCTGCATTTGTTTGTTGTGGTTGACTTAGCTTAAGTCAATAATTCTGCTGACATAAATACCTGAAAAGCCAGAGGCAAATCAATGAAGGAAAAGGCAGGTGTCTAAATTTCTCCAGAATCAGAAAAATCCCACTGTAATACCTGCGTGGCTACAATCTAAAAAGAAATTGGCAGTGAGTTTTGTGCAGGATTTGACTTGCACTGGAAAACTATCAAAATATAAGAATTTACTACATGATAAAAAGAATCAAAGGATTTTGATATTATTGTTGTGTTTAGCAATAAATGTAATGGTAAATCATTTATCTTTCCTGAATCTAAGAAAACCGAGGGTAACAGAGAGTGAACAGAGATGTAAATAATTGTGTAAGTGTGGACTTCAGAAACTTTCTGTTAAACGTGCCACTTCCCTTCTTCTTGTCAATGGGGGAACACATTGAAGAAGAAAGCACAGTATGCAATAACAATAAGAACAATAATAATAGTAGTAGTAGTAATAATAATAATAATAGTAATAATAACGCAAATGAAGGAACACAGAATCTATAATGCATATTGAGCATCTGAGTCATTAAGGGAACCCCGAGGGGCTCAAAGCCAGAGGCAAAACACAGACTGAGGGTTATACCATGCAAATCTGATACTACCTGGCAGCTTCACACTAATGCAGGGAAAGCATTTCATTAGCGATAAGCAGAGTGCATTCTATGTAAGTAGCTGGAGTCAGCAGAAGGGCTAAATTAACAGGCACGTTTGCCACACACACCCCAAAATTGGCTCGAAACCAACAGAAGGTGACTTTAAAATCTTCATTTCAGGCATTGTTTACCAATCTGAAGTTTATTGCTTCAAAAATTTCAGACATTGTATACAAAATTATAAATGTCTTGGTCAGCCATCCCCTTTGGTTAGACAAGGGACAAAGAGAGCACTGATAAGATGTCTTCCCAAAGTTATGCGTAGTTATCTGTGGAGGTGCAGAAGTTCCACACTATTCTCTCATTCATTTAAGCAGGATTCCTCATGTGACTACGCGCTCTTCAGCAGGAACAAAGATTAATAAAGCCTGCCCCTGAAAGATCTTCATGCTATTGTCAGATGGATTTCATTCTTGTACAGTTTATTAAAAATATGTGTAAAATTAAAGCATTGTTACCCAGATTTAATTAGATCTATATGTAACATGGTAAGTGCATGTCCCTGGACTGGAAGAATATCACTTTTGGAAGCAAATTTCTAGAGAAATTATTCCTTTGTATAAACGCAAAATGTAGTTCTTCATTTGTGCCATCATTTTTATTATTACTATTACTCTTCTTATCATTGTTGTTAATGAAAATGCTCTCCAGAAAGTCTCTTGCTGGAGTCTTCCTGCACAAGGAAACTACTACACTTTTATCCTTTTTTTTTTTTTTAATTAAATTTTTCGCACTGTTGTCCCACCACAAGTTCTGATGTTTTTACAGTGCATGAGGATTCAAGAGTTTTTTGATGCTAAACAAATTAGCCATAAGGTACATTGCCTTCAGATTAAGAAGAGGGCTGAGAAACACCCCCATGCAGAGTAGAAGTAAAGCTCAGCACTGCTTTCAGGGAGCTCTGGAAAGGGGCTGTGTGCAGCTGGAAAGGTGAGAGAGGTTTCTCCTTTCTTTGTTTACAACTTTGTATTTATTCCTTATGCCAAAAAAGATATTTCAAGACTGCTGCTCCTGTTTTCCTTCTGCACAACGTGCTGTGGCCTTAGGAAGACCTCTCCTCCAACTGACCTCTAGCAACAGCAAAGCACTCAAGTATCTAAATGGAGTTCAATTGAAATCCGTCTTAAAATGTCCATAACTTTCACTTAAAAATGATGCCTTCACCAGAATTTTAAAAAGCTACAGAAAGTACATCAGCTCCTGTGAAAAACAGCACGTTTCCACCCTAAAGGGCTAGACAGCAAGAACAAAAAATCCCCCAAATGAGTAATTTCTGAAGCACTGGATTGCAGTAATGCCATTTGAGAACCTGTCAGCGTTTGCAAGAATGAAGCCGGCCCCTGCCCAGTTTGGTTTTTAGGCTGAGGAACGCGCGTGGGTGCTGAAGCAGCTCTGGCAAAAGACAGCCCCCATCTGTCCTGCTGTCAGTGGCCCCTGTGGCTTCCCATCCACATCCAGCGAGACGCTGGTGGCCCGGCAGGTCACGGTTCCCGGAGGCCCAGTAAGAGAAAAGAGACTTACAGCTGTGCTCGTGAAATGAAATCGCAGCTGAGACGAGAGGAAAAGTGCAGTGAAAAATGAGGACAAGTTGTAAGCCCTCAGAAACTAATTGGCACCACAGCCAACTTCATTCACTAACGTATGGGCATAAAACCAAATTTCTTTCTCGTCATGAAAATACTGAGGGTGTTTTAACACCATTCTCCTAGGCTTCCATCCCTTTTATTATTTTTCCCCTACATTTTTATTTTTTCCTTCTGTCTGAACATTTATTTTCCTTCCCCCCTTTTCTCTCTTAGTCCTAGCATTTCTGCTTTTCTCTGTTCTTTTATAAAAAACACTTAAACTTGTGTTTATTTTTTTTTCTATTAAATACTTCCTTGGTTACCCACTGTTTCAAACATCCTTTTATCCTCTGTCATTTTGACTTCCACCTACTCCACTAACTCACACCCATCCACACCCATCCAAACACAAAGCTATTATTTTTTTCTTTTTGCCTGGAAAGTGTGAGTCAATGGGCAGTGGGAGGGAGTGAAAGGGTAGTGCCAGAAAACACGTCTTCAGCTTCAGCATCTTGCAGTCAAGTTCCCAGTGAAAACTGGTCATAGAATCATAGGATCATCAAGGTTGGAAAAGACCTTGAAGCTCATCAAGTCCAGCCATCAACCCAACACCACCATGCCTGCTAAACCATGTCCTCAAGTGCCACATCCACACGGTTTTTTAACACCCCCAGGGATGGTGACTCCATCACTTCCCTAGGCAGTCTATTCAACATATCAGATATTAAACTGACAAGAGCAAATACTACACTTGTTCTTAGCCAAAAGGCCAAGAAGTAAATCAGCAAATGTGTTGAGGTAAAGGCAGAGAAGATGGCAAGGACGTTTTTGAAGGTCTTTTCGCTAGACTGGAAAGTTTAGGACAGTAGTGTTCTAGACAAAAGTTTTGCCTGGAAATACAGCACCTTCTGCTGAAAGCATGTCTTGTCATTGAAATTTTTTGTTCATTGAAAACTCAGTTCTCAGCTGATCTGACTCCACATGGGAAGCAGGTATACGGGACCAGAGGACAACTTGTTCCCTGAACTTGGAGGATGTTTTGTTTGATCTCCAATCAGTAAGCAGAGCAGCACCCTGCCACACTGTGAGGTATCCATGGGCTGCTCCTCCTGTCCATGTCACCAGATCTTAGTTAGACAGAGGTAATATATCTCTGGAAGGTGTCTGGGTTTGTCCGTTCTTCAGTACTGCTGACCGTGGACTGGGTTACCCAGCAGCTATCTGCACGAGCACCTAATTTCGGGTGATTGGAGTGGATCAGATGAGGCTCCTCTGTCCACACTATATGTGAGTCAGAGGGTTGGCTTTGAACTACCTTTACTCAGTGGACTCTTGGACTCCATGCTGCTATTGTGTCTGTGGTTCAAAGCTGTCCCAAGGATCAAAAACTGTTCCAGAACTTTCTATTGCCCAGTAAAGACAGGAGGGTGCTTGGTGCATGCCTGGAGCAGAGCTTCCAGTTTAGTTTTATCTGAAGCAAAGGCAGTTGCTGTGCACAAATGCCACTTGGTGAGCCAAACCAAGAGAGTGATAAGTGGGGACAACCACGGAATTCTCTTAAAAACCTCACTACTTTTCCGAATTGAAATGTTACTTTAGACACAGGCAGTGAAGACCACTGCTGAGATTCATGGCTCCGTGTGTCTACCTTTTCAAGCTAATAACCCTCTGGGAGTTCACAGTAGTCTGAAAAGAACACACACACACTGCGCTGCCTCTGACATGGAAATTGTCTTTTTTCTTCGTTATCTGAAATCTAAATTAAAGTCATCCAGACCGAAAGAGGTTTTGACTGTGTGCATGGCAATAACAAAAGTCACCACTAGCATGGCACAGCAACAAAACATAATGAACTCTGCCTTTTCACGCAGCAAAAACATGCCTACAGTGAGGAACCAGGTGCATTTCTGTGATGGAACGTGAGAAGACTCTACAATGAAATGCTAGCTCTTTTCCCTGTAATTATATTGGTCACGTAACAACACACATCGAAGGAATTTTCTGATGTGTGGTTAGGGCCCTGTCTCAATCAACTAAAACATTTTTTTTTTAATAAACTCAAGTTCCCTGTCAGCCATTACTTTGCTTCAAATAGATCATGCGGTATTTTTGTTTCCTTGTCTTTCTAAAATACATATTAACACTGCAGAAGGAGCAGTCTGAGTGAATGGAAGCCTGGGTAATAAAAATACATTCAATTGAATACCACAATTTGATTACCGAGAAGGACAATTTGGTGGCAGCACGCTCTATGTACCCCTACAAAGATGGATTGGGCATGCAACATATCCTGATAGCCCAGGCCGGTGAATGAAAAGGCAACTCCTCCAAATGTTTTCTAAAATCAATTTTCAACCTCTCTGTCAAAATGGTGTAACATTTATAAATCAACTGGGTCAGAGGTAAGCAGCTGCATAAAGAGAAAACAGAGTAGACTGAGCGAAATATCTCACCAACCAAAAATTGTGTGTTTTCTGTCACCAGTACAAGCCCCTTGGCAAAGGATTTGCTGGTGGGCTGGGAATGAGGTTTTTCCTCCTGCTCCGTCAGTCTTTGGCTTCTCTGCTGGCACCCTTCGTCACTAACAGACTGATGAGAAAACCAGCTTTGGGCTCTGACTCCTCAATATTTACTGTGGGACAAACTAAGGTACCCATCTCCACTGTCTCTCTGAACAGCTATTCCTCCTCTGAATCACTTGCTACCCAGAGAGGAACAGTTTCTAACACGGCATTTTAGGACAAAATGCTNNCAGGCTTGGTCATGAGAACTGGCACAGGGATGGAGAAGACATCTAGGGGAAATCCTGTCGTTGTCCCCATTTGAATGACTAGCACGTGCAAATGGAGATTCATACTCTACTCAGATGGGCCACGAGATGCTATTAAGTCTTGAGCAACACAGCCCTGATCTGGATTTAAACCATCAGTCAAATAGGAATGAGACATACAGCCTCTCCCTCAAGTCTCCTAATCCTTTTTCTGTGACACAATTTCACTAGAATTCTTTGCATTCACATAACATGGCTTAATCTGAATTAGCTTTCTGAGCTAGACCTCATAAGGCTGATCATTTAGCCTCTCCAACCTGTTTTCTCTCAGCCAGACCTAATTTTAGGTCTCCTTAATACTTTCTCCAGATGTTTTGTGGTGACTTTCAGTAGCTCCAGCTCCCTCCAGCCGACCCAGATGCTTTGCTCCTGTAACCTGAGTCCCCAGCACCCAGAGGTCACCCCTGCTCCACGGCTCCTTTCTAAGCTTTCAGTAAACTCTCACAGAAAGCCCTTAAAGGAATATAGTTGTCACGACATGGGAAAGAAGCAGCTCTTGCCATTAAAATCTGCTTATGACACAGGGGAAAGAAGATAGGAATGAACCATCACTTTTCATAATGAAGGGAAACCGCCATCAAGAATCCTAAAGGTTGTGTGCTGGGACTTGTGAAACACTTGGAGATGACAGGAAAAGGAGGTGCATGCCTAGGTTGCAAACCTTTTGTGATGATAAAAAATTATTTAGTAAAATCAGTTCTAAAGCTGACTGCAAAAAGCAGCTGAGGGATTTCACAATGCTGAATAGCTGCAAGATAAACTGGCAGATGAAACATAAGGTTAAGAACATAGTAGCACGTACAGGAAACACACTTCTAAGCACACATAAAAGTGATCGGGCTCTAAATTAACTATTGACATCAGGAAAAAAAAAAGAATAGGAATCACAAATAGAAACCATCACTAATTAGATAAATACACTGTGTGCCCACATTTTATCAAAGAAAAAAGATCTCTTCTTTTTTTCAGAAAAGATAGGGACAAAGGAAATAAGTCTGGTCAAAGCTATGGAACTAGCTTAGATCCCTTTAACTTTGAAAAGAGATGACTGAGGGAAAATATGATTAAGGTTTGTGAAATGATAATGGCTTGGTAAAGGACAACAGATCTTCACTGCTTCTCATAAAGAAAGAATGAAAGAACATCCAAACAAACAAGCAGGCAGCAAACATAAATAAACCAAAAAGAAGTGCGTTTTGCACAGCAGGTAGATAAACCATGGAACACTTTGCCACAGGTGTTGAGGAGACTAAAGCATGAATGGCTTAAAAAACCTGCTAGATATACTCATTAATGCAGAAGTCCATCAAGAGTTACTTAGCCTATGCTCCAGTTGAGTCTTCGAGATGAACACAGCCTCCTGGTCCAAAAATCTCCATCTGTTGATGCCTCAACAGCTGAGGTATCAAGAAATAGAAGAAAGGTTGTTCTACATTGCTCTTTTTCTTACTTTCTCCTCTGAGTACCTGGTATTAGCCAGTATCAGAGACACGACGCTGAGCTGGATGAGTATTTGTTCTGACTCCGCATGGGCACCTTCTTGCAATCAAGGAGAAAACGTTATGCAGAAACTGTTGACCAAAAGAACCTTTATATATCGAATAAAGAGAAGGAAACGCAACGTCCAACTCGGGTACTTCCAGTATGCAATCAATACAGCCTCCAAAGAGATTACACAGACGGCAGTGATATTTGGAAGTGCAGAAAGTGCATTTCCATTGCAGAACCATTCAAAGAAAATTCTAGTCAAGGAAAAGGCTTGTTCAGATCTTGCGTTGCCCAGATCTTTGGACGCAGGGCTAATGTAAGCGCATGTGTGAGCCATCCTGCTCAGGGCAATTTCATGAACCAGTTTCCACAATCAAATAGTCTGTTGCACGAGTGTATGATGCTTTTCAAATGATCTATAAATAAACTGAAGGACATTACATCAACAAGTCATATGATGGATGGGATTGAGATTAGCTATTATGAGGAGGAACAACAACTTCTGATGGAGGAAAAATAGAGCTCACCCAGTGATGATTTTGCTAATCAGCCAGGCTTTGTGTCAGGTGTAGAAAGCAGACAGCAGCAGAAGGAAATATTTGTTACCATGGGCTTGCTCGGAACACAAGAAGCCAAAACCTAAGAGACAGGCCAAAAGCTGCTTATATAACCATGGGGGGAAGAAAAAGGAAGCAAGAAATGATCCAAACAGGATCTGCTTCATTTCAGGACATAAGGTGGGAAGTGTTAGTCACAGCATCAGGCATGCACATCGTTCATCCAACGAGAGGAACTGTCTGTACGAAGGCATTGACTCGGCTTTCCAAAGCTATCTGGTACAGCATGTTTTGAAAAGCTGCAATGAAAGATTGTGAAGTGAGACTTTGAATGGTGGGGCACATCGTGGCAGATGGGAAAGATGATCTTCCCCTTTGCTACTGAATCACGATGAACAATCTCTCTGAAGTATTGCAAAGTCTGGAAATTCCATCAACTACCCCCTTATGAAAACAACATTCAATTTCACTTCCATCCACCCGAAGAGTTAAGCAGCCACAGCTTTTTCTGGAAGCAATACTACCAGAACCTTGGAAATTGATGAGATTTCTAAGTGCCAAAGAATACAAAAAAATCTAAGAAAATGCAAAATAGGTGACAGGTAAATTCAGATAATCAGAAAACAGATGAAAGTTTTAAGGCTTCTATTTCAAAGATTTTATTTCTGAAAGTTCAATATCAAATGGAGATTTGAAGGCAAGAGCTAAAAAATTATTTAAAATCTGGCAACTCTTACTGCTCCTATCAGTAACCGAAATTTCAGCTCAGAGTGTATCTGTAGACCGGCGTTCTGAATCCTGCTATGACTGACTGATTTTTCACCTTAGCTGATTTTGTAGAACTGGCAATGGTATGTATACAAGCAAAGTTTCACCACTATATGGCATATCAAAAATGTGACTTTGACCAGGATACTGGAACTCAGAAAGGAAATGTCTTCTACACCACACAAGGAAAAATCTGATGGGTTTTGGTTTCCAATTGTTGCAGAAGAATTCCTTGAGAATGCAAAAAGAAAGAGAGAAAAGCTCAACATCTCTTCAGCTTCAGAAGTCATGCTTAGAAAAAGTAGTGCTTTAGTGAGTTCGTTTGTCATGACTAATTTCCTTAGATTTTAATAAAACTGAGATGTGAGCGTCTCTTCCAAAGGCATCATGTCCTTTATACACTTAGATAACCCATAAATGCTTCAGAGAAGTGAGGACTAGTCCCTGCGTGCCGCAGACTGGTGTATCAGGCACTCTTTGTTTGATGGAAAGGAGGTCCAGGTCCATCGTATCTTGCAGAGGTTGTGCTCCCCAGGGAGGTCACCAATCGCAGATCCCTCATGCAAGTATTTCTGTGGTTTGCTCTCTGCAGAGGGAGCGGAAGCTCAGAGTTGTGGGCAGTGCTCACAGCAATGGGAAGGATCCATCCTTCACAACAGAGTGGACATGGGTGAACTGAAGGATGAACACGAACTTTGATGAAAGTGAACCTTAATGAAAGTGAACCTTGATGAATGTGAACCTTAATGAATGTGAGCGTACGTGGGGGTGACGGCTGAGGAAAGGGATGGAGAAGCTAGGGGTAGAGTGAGAGTCTTCTCGCCGTTCATCCTTTATGTAGGTGATCTGAGCCATTGACGGGTGAAGTCAGAAAGCACTTTTGGAGCACTGGTCTCGAAGCACAAAGGAGCAGTCCCCTTGAAAAGCAAGCATGCGAAGACTGGCTGGCTCCTCAACCAAACCTATGCTCCCAACATTGACTACAGCTGTCTCTTACAAGGGTGAAAATACGTATCGAGGTTTAGTCTCTCCTCTTCATTATTGGCAAAGCTGCTCACCTTTGCTCTCCTCAGCTTCAGAAAAACAGGTCTGATGTACTGCACTGCCTTGCAAAACTGAGAAGTTGTCATATCCCATCACAGAAACAATGATCTCTTAAAATGGGTAGGTCACTGAATGAATCTGAGGTTTCCAAGGCCAGGGCATTGCTACTTCGGCTAAAGAAGCAGGCAGCATTTCTGTTTGCTTGTGCCAACAGCCACATATATCATAATCCATTAAGGAGGCCTTTCTGGACAGTCCTGGTTCATAGGACAGCATTCTGGAATTTACTGTTCCAGATGGCGAATATCAGGGACAGCTTCCCCAGGGTTTCTCTTCTGTCACTGAGTGTTCAGTTGGCATTAAAAAGATAAAATATATAAAAAAAAGAAATCTATCTGTGGCAGACACCCAGCAAGGCAAGTTTCATCCAAAACAGCTAAAGAGTTATATAATCACAGTCAAGAGACAGCAGGCTTATCTGGGAAGCGTCAGGCAGCCTTACTTACGGGCAGTGAGAGGAACTCAGTCCCTGCCACAACATGTTCTTTCATGTTTCTTCTCCTTTTTATAGTTTCCTCTGTGTAACTTTGTGCCCTGATTTTATACTGGTTGTCTTAGTCTGGTATTAGTCTTCTGTAAAATCAATGGGGATGCTGAATTCAAAAATACAGATTAAAAGGAAAAGGAGGGGGTTTGCCAACACAGTATTAATGACTTGTCAAGACAGCTAAGCTTGGCATACGAAGGCAGCTTTCTCTGGTTATCCAAAATAATTTCCACAGTAATTGGCTTCTTTCTCACTTTTTTGAAGGATGTGTCCCCAGTACAGTGCTATACAACTGACGATTTATACTCCTCATCAGAGTAAGAAAACTGCAGGAAAAATAGTGCCTAAGCCACACTGGAAAAAAGATGCCTATAACATAGCTACTAGAACTTTCTTAAGCCCCTTTATTAAAAATTCAGAAGTGAGGGTATTGTAACGAATCATCCACGTGAGTAAAGCCCAGGCTTCTCACAAATTGCAAAGTCACTGCAATAATCAATGAATGGAGAAGTTATTTCCCTAGGTGATCATAAATTAACTTCCACAAAATAATCTGTAGCTACGGTGTAGGAGGTGTTTTTATCAGCTGTATTGTCCCAGTGGAACGCCTTGGAGCCAGCAGCTCTGGATTTTGGCATGCCACCCTTTGGCTTTGGGTCTACGTGTGCGCTGACCTGGAAGGTGATGCCCTCTGCCTTTGAGAAGGAGCGGGAACCTGTGACAACCGGAACAGGGGTTCAGGTAATATTTTAAGCTGTTTTTCCTGGTGGCTTTGTGAGGGATTAATCAATCAGGCAGGGCAGATGTAAGTTCCTGTGCGAGTCAGCTCTCTCCAGCCTGCTGCCAGTGTCATCTGCAGCCTCTGCACCTTTTCACTGCTGAGTCCTGGGTACGGAGCATCCACTCAAGGCACAACTGCCTGCACTTGCAAAAGCGATGCTCCTGCCCACCTCTAGGTGCTAGGAACGAGAGGATCTATAAGGCAAACAATCATACACCTTTTCCTTTCTGTGAAAAATAGTGAAGTCCAGACTACTTTTTAGTCCGGTGGTCAGGGATATCACCTGTAGGGACTGATAGCTAATGCACAGAATCTGTATCATAGACAAGGAGACATGATATTTCCATTAGCAACACAGTTCATCACATAAAAGAGAACAAAAAATAGAAGAAATAGTACTGGGTAGTGATTTCTTATAGTAACAAAATGATGCTAATGCAGTGAAAGATGCAGGTGTAAGAAAGTGCTGTATTAGCAAGGAATGGATGAATAATCCCCACAGCTGTGCTTTCAAAAACTCCCTATCCAGTTCTTTTTCAGAAGATTTTGTAAGAACATAGAAACCTGTGCTGGGTGATGTACTGATCCTAGGGTAGTGTGACAGCTTACAACTGCCACAGGCCCAAAACCCACCCAAACAACAGGGCTGCCATGCTTCCACTGTCTGTGACGCTCTTCTCGGGCCAGCTCTGCTGCACATCCGTCTGCATTCGTGCCTCACTGCTCCGCTCAGAGCCACCAGTGCTTAAGCACTGTTTTGGGTGTAGTATGAGAATAATGTTGATAATATATTGATGTTTTTAGTTGTTGCTAAGAAACCAAGGACTTTTTTGAGTTTTCCATGTTTGGCTAATGAGCACGTGTACAAGAGCTGGGAGGGAGCACAGCCAGCCCAAGCTGGGCAATGGAAATATTCCGAACCATAGATGTCATGCTCAGTACATAAACGGGGACAGGAACTTTCTTCCATGAGTTTGGTGAGTTCCATGAAATCTGCCAGTTCTGTGATCGCACTCAGGGACTGGCTGCACCATCAGTCATCGGGTGGCGAGAAAAATTGTACTGTGTATTGCTTCTTTTGCGTATTCATTATTATTAGTAGTAGTATTGTTATTGTTGTTGTTGTTGTTATTATTATTATTATTATTATTATTACTACTATTATTATTATTTTCTTTCTTGTCTTATTAAACTGTCTCTTTCTCAACCCACGAGTTTTGCTTTTTATCCATTCTCCTCCCCATCCTACTCGGGGGATGAGCGAGCAGCTGTCTGGTCCTAGTTGCCAGCTGCCAGTTTAAACCACGACAGTGGTGAAAGAGGAGATGGAGAAAGAAGAGAACAAAACAATCAACCTTTCCAAAAGAAGTAATGCATGCCTCATGTTCCCTCAGATATGGTGGAACCTCCATTCCCTTTCACTCCTGCAGAAGCTGTTATGACTTATGTTGACACCGTAGAGCCATACCCTCCAATGCTCTCTTGCTGGAAGAGTTCTTCAGAGTGACTTGGACAGGCTGGAAAGTTGGGCAGAGAGAAACCTGATGAGGTTCAACAAGGGCAAGTGCAGGGTCCTGCACCTGGGGAGGAACAACCCCATACATCAGTACAGGCTTGGGGATGACCTACTGGAGAGCAGCCCTGTGGAGAGGGACCTGGGTGTCCTAGTGGACGACAAGTTAACCATGAGCCAGCAGTGTGGCCTGGCTGCCAGGATGCATTAGGAGGAGCGTGGCCAGCAGGTTGATGGAGGTTCTCCTTCCCCTCTACACTGCCCTCGTCAGACCTCATCTGGAGTACTCTGTCCAGTTCTGGGCTCCCCACTTCAAGAAAGATGAGGAGCTAATGGAGAGAGTCCAGCGGAGGGCTACGAGGATGATGAGGGGACTGGAGCATCTCTCCTACGAGGAGAGGCTGAGGGATCTGGGCTTGTTCAGCCTGAAGAAGAGAAGGCTGCGAGGGGACCTAATAAATGTTTATAAATATCTCAAAGGTGGGTGTTAGGAGGGTAGGGCCAGACTCTTTTCAGTGGTGCCCAGCGACAGGACAAGGGGCAACGGGCACAAACTGAGGCACAGGAAGTTCCGTCTGAACATGAGGAAGAACTTCTTCCCTCTGAG
>Ga0065711_1010713_pt1 | contig 15635 bp, 11 predicted proteins | sample Hoacrofraction12_FD_59098 | JGI IMG/M metagenome (GOLD analysis project Ga0065711, IMG submission 59098) | Hoatzin crop microbial communities from Cojedes, Venezuela - Epithelial fraction 12 v2 (version 2) | ecosystem: Host-associated > Birds > Digestive system > Esophagus > Crop | place... | reverse complement strand
GCCTGGCATTCCTGAGGGCCTGCCTTGGCACTGAAGACTGAAGCAAAGAAGGCATTCAGTAGCTCTGCCTTCTCTGCATCCTCCGTCACAGGACACCCGCCTCATTCATCAGCGGCCCCACATTGTCCCTAGCCTTCCTTTTGCTGCTGCTGCTGCTGATCCCATCTCATGTCAGCAAGCCAGGTGTTGTATAGGCCGTCCTATTGTTAAAAAAACCAAAGCTGTGTCTGTGACACTAGCCATGGAGCCATGTATTAACAGATTGTGTGCTCTTGTTCCTTCCAACTTCACCACCCATAACAGGAAGCTGGGAGGAAAAAAGTAACCTGTGCCCCAGATTCCCTCACTAGCTGTCCCAAGGCCCTTAGGTTGCTTTTGATCACTGTTGGCTATGTACTGCACCTTTGTCCCCACCCACATGGAAGAACAGTAATGGGTAGCAGTTTGAGGGCTGCACCAGGCTAGGAAGTTTCCTAGTGATATCTCTACTCTAGGCTCTCAGGAGGCAGCAGACTTCCCCATGAGGAGGGTCTGCCCAGCGTATTGGACCCTCTGTTCCCCTCAGGAGAGAGTCTAATTAGTCTAATCTAATCTAAATCAACCCTCTTTCATCTTGAAGCCATTGCCCCTTGTTCTGTCACTACATGCCCTTGTAAAAAGTCCCTCTCCTTCTCTCTTGTAGGTCCTTTCAGATACCGGAAGGCTGCTATAAGGTTTGCCCAGCGCCTTCTCTTCTCCAGGCTAAACAAACACAACTCTCTCAGCCTTTCCTTATACGGATCATTGCTGTGGCCTTCTCTAGACTTGCTCCAACAAGTCCATGTCTGTCCTGTGCTGAGGGCTCCAGATCTTGGGGCAATCTGTTTTGCTGGTGATTTATTCCCCTAAAAGCAGCTGCACATTTCCATCTGGGAGCAGGCTAGTATAGGTGGCGTAAAATACATCAATTGACAGAGTCTTCAGGTGCAATGATCATGATATCTCTCCTTTACATGTTCTCATGGGACACTTTTCTATGTAGGCAAATTATGACTGAAAAGTGCTTGTTAATGTATCATAGTTGTTTTCAGATGAGACACTGTGGTTCTGATAAAAATCTCAGTAACTGTTTTGAGTGCTTAGGCCAGAGTTCCTATTAGCATGAAGCACATGAAACAAACTAGTATGGAGTATTCAAAGATATATACAACCTTTTCATCCAACAACAATGGTAGAGAGTGATTTACATCCACTCTTCTTGGAAAACTACATTGCTCCTCAATAAAATCATTGTTGGTTACCTAAAGAGATATATTTTGGAGAAGGTGACTACCTTTATAAACTTAGAAAAAGGTGTATTATTTTTTTCTTTTCTTTTTAAATTACGGATAGAACTGAAGAAGGTGAGAAGAAAGGAATTCAAGATTTTGGAATTGGAAAAATATCTGAAAACATTCCAGTTCTCAGCCAGGCCTTCCCCTGATTGCTAGAAGTTAGTTATGTTTGCCTCTGTTGAACTACCATTTTTCAAGTGCATTGTACGGTAGCATCTTCCAACCAGAGAATCATTTTTGAAACCCCCTATCTGGTAGAAAATAGTCATGTCCTCTGAGTTTCCTTTAATTGAGCACTTGACATCCTTTCAGATGCCAGAACCGTGCATGAGACCTGACTCTCCAGCAGGAATTAGGCAGACAGAGAAATGGGTAAACCTTGTTTTGTTCAGCTAATTTATGCCCACGAGGGTAACCAATAGCTTTTGGTGTGCACTCTACTGTCTGTTTTTCTTTACATGATGTGGTGTGCTGCTGGGACATCTCTGAAGGTCAGTTTCCTTATGAAAATCAGGTCTGTTGTGCCTGAATGATTTTTACAAAGCCAGAGCTGGTTTTTGCTGACAGTTTCATTTGTTCAGCACTGAACAGAGTGACCGCTAACATCTAAGACTAATGACCAACCTGTCACAGCGGAAGATGAGCCTCTTTTTTTATTTATACTCCAGCGTGGCAAGAGAGATGGGATTATAGCTATAAGTGAGTTATAAGTAATAATTTCATTATAATTGTGGTATTGCCAATTATCAGGGATACGCTTCTGTGCACACCTGGTGAGCTTTACACCTTAATTCCCTAACTGGTCCAGAACTCCACCACTAGTTATTTTCATAGATCAGATGATGAATTGGTTTGAAAAAATGGACCAACTCAAAAGTAGGTGGCTGAGTGAACTTCTGGCCACCTTCACGACAGAGAGTTGTAGGAGTTCTCTGGATGGGAAAATCCAGCTGTCCTGAGGAATTCCTTCGGACAGCTGCTGCTGTGACTAGAAGAATTTTAGAAGTGTTATTTGACATTATAGGTGGATAATATGGCCTTTTAAGTGACTACCCTAGTCAGTTCTTGCTGCAGAATTCACCTGCTTATACGCTGAAAAGTTACTTACAAACAGCCACTAGAAGCTGGTATGGCAGAGGCAGAAATAGTTGCATAGGATGATCTTTTGGACACACATAAATTAGCAAGGTGCTTTGTACATACTTGAAGATATTCAATAACAATGGGTTGTGCATGTGCTAGAGTGGTCACGCAGGGCCATGGGCCATTTGGATTACTAGGAATGAGCTGAACAACAGTTCAGGGAGACTCCCTAGCTACAGCTGAAGACATCATTGCTAGCACCCTTGCAACAGAGTCCTTTCACCACCTAGCAGGGACCAATCCCTGCTTGAGACATTTGCTTTCCCATCTAAGCACTACCTTATTCCAAGATCCAAATAGTTTAGCTTTGATTTTTTTCTTCTAAACAAACAGTCTGTGCAGCAGTGGCCTGCCTGTGTAGCCTGACAGTTACCCAGGTGTGGGTCTGAGCTGAGCCCTGAAAGTGTCCCTGTAGCTGAGGAAAAATTAAGAAAATTTAGTTTTCATCAATTCTTTAGACCTCATCTTCGAAGCCTGTCAGGAGAGCAGCAACTTTGTATAAACAGATTAGTCATTATATAAATAAAAGCAAGGACAATTAGCATCAATTACATCTTGATTACATTAGAGCTGCTGCTCCCCATATTAGGGTATTTCTAATCTAAAAAATTACACAATTTTTCATATTTAATAAATGGGAGAGCAATTATGCAGCAGCAATGCCCACAAGGGTATGTTCTGCAGCCACATTTTGCAAAAAGATTCTAGAAAGAGCACAGAGATGAGGAAATATCCATCAAATACAGTAATCATTCAGTTTGTGATCATCTACTGCTTGAATTCTCTCTTTACATTGCCTGCCTCTGTTCAAAAGGGTGTTAGATTTGGAAGTTTATTTTCCTTGTGGAAGTTTTAGATCTTTTGTGACAGCTGTGGTTGTAGTTTGTATGTTTTATTTTTCCCTTTTATTGTTGACAGAGATCTTGCGAATGAAAAAGGTGTTCAGCCTTAAACTGATGTGAAAGTCACAGCCCCCAATTCCATTTGTATTTTGACACCCCAGGTTCTCTTTTCTACTTCAAGTTTCTGCTGAACTTCTAGAATTCTGGGAGCCCCTGCAGGTGGTCACAGAAAAGGATCCCTGACAAAAAGCCAAATACCCGCAGGCTTCACTGAGCCTTCTTTCAAGGCAATGACTCTCAAACACCACTAATTTCTTACTAGCTGAAAACAAGAGCTGCAGTGCGTTACCCTGCCAATACTCATGTTTCCTTGTCTTAATCTTCTTCATAACTCTACTCGGAAAATTGTGGGAATATTTCATATGCTGTTTAATCTCTTAGCATGTTTCTGCAGGTTCTTGATTGGATTTACCTATGTCTTCTAATACATAATTATGACAATTGTGATGGAATAAGTGAGTTGAAGGAGTGAACAATAAACAGGATCCTGTCACTTGATATTAAAAAGACTTCAGGTTTTGGGGTGAGACCATGGGACCTGTGTTTTATGGCAACTATGTGACTAAGTGTGCAAGTTTTCTGCTTTATAACACACAATACAAGAACTACGACCAGAAGATGGTAGACTGAAATCCATGTAAGGGTAGGTGGTTATAAGAAACTCATAGTATTTCCTCCCCCCTCAGCTGACTATTCACAGACATCTTTACTGAAAACCTCCTCTTGCTATGATACAAAACAGAATTAAAAGGATTTTGAGGGTAGCTGAAAATCTTCAAGAGAAAGGTACACAGAGATTATTAAACCTCTTTGAAGAAATCTCTTAGAAGGAATAATTTCTCTTTTCATGCAATCCTCACTGAAATAAAGGAAATAGGAGACCAGTTTTCACATGCTGCTGAAATGGAGTTCTGTCAATGTAAACGATTGACTAACAGTTGAGCTGTTCAATGTGCGAGTGAGACCAAGCCTGCAATTGTCATTGATTTCCATTCATTCATTAAAGCAAAACATAACCCTTTGTTAAATGACCTCTTAAGTAGTAACTTCTCAGATTTAGGAGACATAACAGATGCATGGTGGTGTGGCATATTCCCCAGGACTAACGATGTCTGTTATATGGTTTCAAACTGGATTTCAGATTAATGTAGTTCGTCCTGGAACCTACAACTCTTCTGTTCACTGTGCATGCAAAAAAAGTAGTTCTACTAGAAAGATAAAGTTGTTAAGAAAATTTATAACCGCTACTGAACAGAATCTACTTTGGTTGCTTTCATTTTTCAAAAATACCTAATTGAAAATTTTTACTGACATGAGCACATCTTCTACAGTAGCAAGCTTGAAGTAAAGCTTGCAGAAAATGAATTTTGCATGCCCCACAGGTACTTGGGTGGAAACCAGATGATGCTATACTCATTCATTTAGGAACGAGGAGAACTCTGTATGATACCTGTCCAGTCAAAAGATAGCCTTCTGTCTCCAACTTTACACATTTTTTACATTTTTTTCATTATTTTTATTTATTTATTTTTACAGATTTCATTTGCACAGTTTTACACCCGTAAAGTCAGGCTTTATAGGCCAAACTAAGGGTATCGTGGGCATCACAGTAAACTAGGTTTGTGAAATAGTCTGGCTTAAAAAATAATCCTTAAAAATACCACTGGACAGGATTCCCCTTCTTTCAGTTTTGCAGTGGGAAATTTCTAATGTAGAACCACAGTCAAAGAACAAGGACCATTATTTGTTTTCTTCAGCAGCAGAAACAAATGAAAACAGAGTGCTGAAGGTCTCTAACCTCTCTCTAGTGCCAGTATAACCTTTTGTAAACATTCACTGATGTGACCTCAGTGAAAGCAATGTATTTTTCTTTTAGCTCTGCAATCCAGTTTAAACTACAGCCCCACTGGGACCTGCACAACCAGAACTTGCAGAGTGAATGGTAGAAAGGCAATTTGTTCCCCATGAAAGGAATTGTTTTCTAAATGGCTCAGGCCATGATTGCCTAAACCTGATGTAGCTGTTTGCAGCCATGGGTTTCCCAGTGCTGAAGCAAGAACAGGCTCACAAACATATCGTTGCAGGTAGGAGGAAGGGCTGGCCCCTCTGCAGCAGCAGGACTGCAGACCATGCCCTAGCTTGGGGATGGTCTAGACTGCACCTTCCGTGCTGTCATGTTGTTGTCCAGAAAGTGGGATCATTTACCCAATGTGCAATGCTCCAATATACACACTTTCAATGTCTTGTGTATTTGTGCAGATATGGGTGTTTAGAGATAATTCTACAAAGCTAGCACACTGCTTAGCAGAGTCACAAGAACTATATACTCTTACAAGAAAAAAAAATTACTCATTATGTTCTGATTTGTTCATTGCGTTATACACTTATCTTCAAGATATACTCCTTCTTTATTTAACTATGCATGCTCACACGCTGGGCGGATGCAGTGTTCTTGATTCTGAACTGAGTCAGTGGTCGTAATCTCCCCCCGCCACCTTCACCTTTTTCCTAGTTACCCTAGATTTTTGTTAACTTCATGCTTCATTGGCAATCATCCATCTTTCAGTGCTTTCTGGGCTGGATGGTCCACTTCTATGAGTCTGTTAACTCCTCTTCAAGGGCATAAGTCTTAGTAAGGCATGCATTTTTTATACAAAGTAGTCAGGCCTAAATTAAACAAAGTCACTATGACCTAACCATTTCTGCCCTGTGTTACTATCACCTAAGCATCACTATGAGCTAAATATTTCTGCCTGATATCAATGTCACACTGCTTCGCAATCACTCCAAGACCAACCTCCACAGCACACCTGAGACAGAGACATTCCAGGGATGTTCCAAAACACAACCCACTACAGTCATTGCTGCAATGTCTCTTTCTACCTTATTTCTACCTTTTCCCTCTGCAATTCTGACAAGCTTTTCTGTCCCAGTTTTGGTTAAAACAGAACCAAATCTCTTTAAGTGAACCTTCCTTACAGCTAAGTTCTTCTAAGTAACTGCATTTTTCAGAAGCTGGCTGCATTTTTTACAGACACTGTCCGCTCCAAAGCTGATAATACCTCATGTTTACAGTTTTACTAGCTAATAGTAGGAATGGAACACAGCAAAAGGCCCCTGTTTATAAACATTTTTGTAGCAGACAAGGTCATCAATAGATCTCTTAGGTCCTGCAAGTGAGGAGTCGTAAACAGTTGTACTTGCAGGGAGGTACGGGCAGAACAGGTGACCCCATCACATTCTTTGTCCATGGCCAGCTTCCAAAGAGGTCCCTGCTTCTTGCTCTGCCTGCAATCTGATCCAGATTCCAATCCGTGCATTCTTGAGTCCAGTTCTCATCTGCTGCCAAGGCCAGTCTGAGACTTCCTGGTGCTGCCTGGCAGCTGGTGGCAGGACACCCGGCGCCCACAGCACCCAACTCCGAGAAACTCCATATCAGTTTTGTATATTTTGTTTTATTTCTCTTAGAATTAATATTATTAGTTTTATTAGTATTATTATTAAAGCTATTTTAATATTAATTTTGTAGGTCTCTCTCCCTTTTTCTCCTTTTTCTCTTCCTGTGGTCGGAAGGTGGGGTTTAATAGAGAGCATCAGTCGCGCTGTTTATTGCTGCCCTGCTCTAAACAGTGACAATTTCAAACTTAGGATTGATAGAGGGGATTGTAAGAAATGTGAAACTGTAACAAAAAAAGCCTTAATATTTTCTAGTTTTTAGTAGTCTTTAGTACTGTAACTTGTATTCCTGCATGCATAGTAATCTAACGATGTAACCGTTACACTAATCCCTATTTTCTTACTAAGGAATGTAGTGGAAGGACATGGGCACAAGCTATCACTTAGTCGTTAGACAAAATAATTAAATGAAACAAGAGTGGTCTTGGTTCTCAGCAAATAATTGGGATAATTGTGGGATAAAAGAGGCTCCTAAATAATTCTACTCCAGACAGCTTGGCCTTGAGAGGGCAGATGCGCCAAGCTACAGAGATAAGGAGGCACCAAGAGAGCAACAAGACTAGAGCCAAACAACCTGAAGGACATGATATAAGTGATCCTAGAACTGAGTTTGATGCAGGGAAATAAATAATAAAATAAATAAGCTCAGACAATGCTTATGAAGACTTAGGTAATGCTAGTGTAGCTCAGCTCGGCAGATTCCTTAGCTTGACAAATTGCTTAGCTCCGCAAATTTTGTATCTGTTTCAGAGTGATAAGGCTGGAAAGAAGAGTTACAGAACAAGAAGTCTACACATAAAGCCAGCCGTAGCCAGTTCTGTAGTTTGGGTAAAGGCCAAGAAGTAACTGAGCCTGCACGAAGTTAAAAGGTTACTAGCGGTGATGAAGAGGAGTCACCTATCTTCATCCCCACGACCCTATCTTCATCCCCACGACCCCTGACGACCACCACAAGGAGGCACCACGCAAGCGCAGTCGAGAGGAGTTTATAGAAATGACTTCTTGGAACTAATTTTAATATGAAGTGGGAAATGTTATGCATATGTATAGGTGTATATGAATATACAAAATAGAACTGTATAAGTTATAGATGGCTTGGCGATATCAGCATGCATGTTTGGAGGAGAAATCCCCCATGTGCCCAGAGCCGCAATAAAGAATACCTGCTTAACAGTATACGTTGTACTGTTAGGTTTTTCCTACTGATCTTCAAATCAGGATGGAGTCATGTAAGCCAAGAATCTTCAATGCCTTATGTAAAAGAAAAAAAAAAATGCATCTTTTCCATGGCCTTGCTTCTTCACTCTGATTTTTCTTTGTCAGCATTAATGAAGAACAAGGCCACATTCAAATACTTCCACGAGCACAAGGAATATGTTTACTTATAGCTTGATAGCTGCTTGAAGGCTGCTAGCAAACTTCAGAAAGGTAGCACCTCCACCCACAAGTGGCCTAGTGGACCTAGCACTCATGTGTCCCTGCTTATTTGGTCTGACTTCACAATTCAGGACTGGTAGCTCTAATTATCACCTAATTCTCATTATCTATGTCCCCCACAATTCAGTGATGTCAAGCCTCTGCTCTCGGCATATCTATCCCCAGTTCCCATGCATGAGAACATCTCTCCATGTTATGCCTGAAGTCCTCCTTATTCTGTACCCAGAATACTGGGCATACACTTTCAACACAAGCATTAGATTTTTGGCTCTAAAAAGACTTCAACCTGAAGTCTTCTTTCTGGAGATACACTGCATTTGGCTTTGAAATGGCTTTGTTTTCAAGTGAGCAAGAGAAAATAAAAAGTGGGATACCGAGAATAAAAGAAATAAAAATAGCTGAACGGTTCGCTTCGGCGCTTGATGCAAAAATATTGGAAGCAGGTTTCAATAGAAGTGCCACTCTCTTTTATATTTCAAAGGCAGAGACTGCACACTTCTAGCACTTCAATCAACACAGCAGAGTTGATTCTGGAGACTACACAGTGACTGAGAATCAACTGTTTCGATTTCTTTTCATAATCTAAAATTTGACTATGAAGATGTCTGTTATTCATCCTGCTGGTGGATTCTTCTTTACTGAATTAAAATGGCTGCTCTTCTTTGCCTTTTATTTTACAATATTTTAACAGAACAGTCTTTTTAAAGTAATGTTTTTCCTCCTTCTGAAAAGGTGATCTTTTTAGCTCTTATTAGAAGGTAAAGTGATTTCTGTGATTTGTTCATTTACAAACTGAACAACATAATAGATCTCTCTGCTGCTAAACTCCTGGGGCTCCATTAATCTGTGTCATGTGTGCTCCTGACAGATATATGATTCTCATTCAGCAGTATTGTGTTAGTTTCTTTTTGCAACAAGTCATCTTATTTTACTGTCCTGGGGTATTGTATTTACCTCATATACAATTTCAGTAAATTCCCTCCAATTGGTCAACTCCAACCTTTCTATTAATAGGAAATTGAAAGTATTGCTTTATGAAGTAGTTTTCTAAGATTTAATAGTGGCTGGAGCCAAAGCTATTACTGGATCTTTCAATAGTATTGTTCAATAACCATAAATCCATGCTGAAACAATTTTATTTGTTTGGAACATAGAGATACTACTACTGCTTCAGGATCAGGTTCCCACTGGACCTTGCTCATTTGCTAGAACATTTATCCTCTGCTCAGAAGAACAGAATAAAATTTGGCAGTAATTCACATGTTGCAGGCATTAATTGTTCACAGTATTTCTCTGTGCTGCAGGGTGCCGAGATCTCTCTTTAAACCTATGCAAATAGAGGGTGCCCATTACCATAAATTGGTGTTTAACAGTTTCCGTGTCAACAAAGATGGAATTTTATTCATGAGGACTTTTTGTGTTGTTATTGGGAGGGCAATAACTCTACTGAGCAAGGGTCTGTTAAAGTGTGCCATATGTGTTTCCTCTCGTTTGGAATTGAAATTTGGTTTGCTCTTAAGAGTTGTTAAGGTATAGAGATGCAGGCAGTACCTGGAATTTCAGACTACCTAGATATTCCCTAACTTCTGTGGAAAGGAAATCTGGAGATACTTTTGGAGATGCATTTCATGATTTAAAAGGAGTCTGCCCCAAGGTGCTTCAATAGTCTTGAGTTCTTTATACATACGTATCCCAGAAAATACCACCGTGAGCTTCACTGTCACAATTGCATTTTCTCTCATTCACCCTCCTGTCTTTCTGCCCTGAAATCATAAGTTTATAGAAAGATTGGCATTGGAAGGGGCCTTTAACGATCATCTAGTCCAAGCTCCCTACCATGGCCAGGGACATCTTTCACTAGGCCAGGCTCAAAGCCTCTTCCAACCTGACCTCGAACACTGCCAGTGACGGGACATCCACAATTTCTTGGGGCAATCAGTTCCAGTGTCTCACTGGAGCAGAAGAGGCAGAATCACCTCCCTTGACCTGCTGGAAATGTTTCATTTGATGAGGCCCAGGATATAGTTGCCTTTCTGAGATGCAAGCCCACATAGCCAACTCGTATCCTATTGTTTGTTCGCCAGTATTCCCCATATTTCTCTGCAGGGCTCTTCAGTACATTTATCACCCATATAATTTTGTTACATTCAGGAAGATACCTTTATAACAGAGGATGCATTTCACAAACTGGAAGAAAATTTGCAGGTGTAAGGAGAGGAGGCTGAACCAACTAGTGACATCAAAATACACATGGGGTAGATCTTCCCCCTTGACCAAATGCATGGTTTGCAAGTTTGGAATGCAAAATGTAACATAGGGGAATGAGAGAAGAAATACACGGAAATGCAGTATTTCAGCAGCTGAGAAATAACAGCAATAGAAAATGTTACAGAAAGTGAAAGACACGTATCTTATCCAGGATTTTCCTCTGTGTGAGAAGACGGTGTGTGTTCTGAAGGGTAAGTTCACCTTCTGCTGGAAACATGTAATATGCGATGGTAAGTGAGAAACACTAGCAGTGCCTAACTGACAGGAACAGCTGATGCAATGGACCATTGCAAAAAATAACAAAGATGAGAACAACTGGCACCACCTGATAAGTGACAACTTAATTTAGGCCTTGCTGCCTATCAGGAAAGAAAACAGACCTCAACACTGATCAGTGTTACTGAAGAAAATGACCTACAAATTGTCTTGCTGCAGAACTGGAGAAAGGTGCTGCAAAATCTTTGTACTGTAGGTACTGTACATTTTTCTACATAGTTGCCATGTTGTGGGGTTGTTTCCCCTTCAGATTGATTGGATTGACAAGCAATATTTAATTGATATTTGTAAGTGGGGAAGAAAAGCCCAGAGAATACCATAAAGTTTATTTTATTTTCTTTTTCAGATGTTTCTGGGTAGGCATTCAAAACAATGTCTTGAAGTGATCCGGCACCTGTAGACCAACTTCAGGCAAAAAGTAACACAAAGAAACAACAATATGTGTAAGGAAAATGGTACGAAATTTCCTGAAACTAAGTGGAAAGAAGATACTTCTCAAAGCAAAGTCTTCTTAAAGCAATTAAATAACAGAAAAGCTATTATATGGCCTTCTGAAGATTTGCAGCAGGCCAGTGCAGACAACAGACTGATTGAGGTCAGTCAGGTAAAGGGTGTTCAGAAGCCCTCCCTGGGTGACCTTTGCAAAGTGGTCCCTTAGCATGCCAGAAACTCTAAAGCAGCTGTGACTTACCTTGCTGTTAGGAAGAGATAGATGAAGGTCATGAAGTTTGAAGGATGCACTTCTTGCCAAAAAACAACTAAACTAAAGCTCTTTCAAGACAACAGACCAAAATTTGATGATTCAGTTGGAGCTCAGAAAGCAGTTTCAGGAAAGGAAGAAGACATTAGTGTGCTTGGGGATCGACTTTTCAGGTTGGTGCCAGTGCATAAGAAAATAAATGTTTTTCTTCATTTCTAAAAGCATTCCTGAAAGGCTGATCCAAACACATTCTGAAAAATTTCTGTCTCTCCTTATTTGCCTAAATTTTCTTTTTTCTTTCTCCTCATTCAACCTCTAAGCTGGAAGGAGAGGAGAGGGGAGACTTTGTCATTCATCTCAGCTGACAATGGAAGGTCTGATAGCAGCAAACAAATCAGTTAGACAGATGGAATCTTAATGAAGGGTCAAATGCTCAGTTCTAAAAAAAATATAACTGGGTAAATTTGTGTTTTTCTGAGTTGCAGCAGATCTGCCCTGGACTACAAAGCCTGACTTATTAATGTGTAATTTCTACTAATTGAAAAATAACCTGGTTACTGTGATTGATGCCTGCATGGCGTCATTTGCACTGTTTGGTGAAGTTTAAAAGAGGTGGTGCCAAGGTGAGATGGTAGCTCAAATGCTGCCTGGTGTTGCCTGGACTTGAACAACTCCATCTTCCTTCATTTATAGAAGCTTTCTGATATTCCTTAATGTAGCTTACAGTACAATAACTCAACAAGGTGTGGCCTGTTCTCGCAGTCAGGATGGCTGTACTGCCTCCAAGGCAATAGCAGGGATGATTTCACAGAGCTTTGCATGGAGTTCAGCTCTGGTTCTGCTTCACTTGAAATATTTTATTTCCGGTGTTTTTCCTGGAAATGCTGCCAGGCCACCAGTTTACAGGGTGCTGGTCCACAGACATTTCTCGCTTCCTTGGACCACAGAGCTCTATCGTGTTTAACGGCACACATAAGCCTCAATGACCATAATCCTAACTCAGGTACTTTGGCATTTATTTTTTGAAGCAGACTGATGTTATCGAGTTGTGCTGAGATTTCAGGACTGTGTCTGTCTCCTTATTATGGTTTTGCCTCACTCCGTGGAAACCAAGCGTTGTCTCGCAAATAACAAATTACTGTGGGATGGAAAGGGAAAGCAAGACTTAAATGGAAAGCTGGTAAGTTTCCCAAGTGATTTTCAGTTACAATTTATGAGGATGCTTTCAGTCCCTATCTAATTTTATTTTCCTGCCATCTGGGCAGCTTTGTCATTTATCGGGAAGAGCTACTTTTTCAACAGTCTGCACCTTATTAAACCTTCCCATGCAGAAATGAAGAGTCCTCAAGCCTCCGATATTTCCTCCTCTTTATGTGGACACTTTGAAACTGTGATCAAACCACTTTCCCTGCATTCTCCTCTAAAATATTCTCAGTACATTTTTAGGATTTTTTCTGCACTTAGATCTCTTTTTATGAAAAAACATTCCCCTCTTTCTCATTAACCCATGTCATTTTGCTGAGTTTCTTTGTATCATTTCTGATTAATTACCACTGTTCAATATAGATTTGAATCTTGTTCGGATAATGAAGCAAATTACGGATATGGATAAATATAAATTTGCACAAGAAGCACATTTTACTATTTGGTCTAATGGTAGGGCAGATAAAATAGATTTTATTTGTATAACACTTGTAGTTTCTTCATGTTTTGTTTAAAAATTTTTTTTTTCTTCTCTGTTCTTCACTTTTCTTTCTGAATATGGGTCTGTAGGGAATAGAGGCAGAGGCTGGTTTACAGGTATGTTTACATATGCATGAACTGGACCTCTTCACTTCTCCCAGAAAGCACAAGTCATTTACACTCCTTGGTCAGCTCAGGTAAAAGAGAGACAGTCAGCTCTGCTCTAGCTGAAACTAGTAACATAATCTTCAGTTCAACTGTAAAAGATCTAAGCTAAGACAGCATACACATGATCTTACATGTGGCGTGTCACTGATGAAAGGGAAGAGTCAATGGGTGCACTTCCTTGGGGGATAAATTAGACTGCTGCTCTTCCTGGCTTGAAATAATCGTGGTGGTAGGACAAATTAAAACGATTTATGTATCTCCTCCTGATTTTACCCTTTCCCCTCCTTCTTGCTTTATCTTCTGACTCTTCTACTCCTTTGTGGGAACTTGGAGGTTGATGTTAATGATTTATTTCTGCCAGGTGGGGGGACTCTGTGTTAACCAGATTGTGTATTAAAATGCATCTACTGGCCAAACAATGGCTAAATTGAATTTGAATGTAGGGGTATTTAAATGCATAGGGAAATTTAGCACATCTGCCATTGGCCCATGTAAATGGACAGATGATTCCTGAACAAAATTACGAGTTTTCGTTTTTGGGTGTACACAGAGGAAGAAATATAGTGAAACATCTAAGTATATAGCTCATTAGAGAGTTTCAGAATAGACATTTCATCTCCTTTGCCTACTTAGGAAGCCCATTAAAGCACTCCCTTTGTTTCCTCAGTAGCAAAATAAGTGGGAAACATAAGCCTCATTTGCTAGTACTTGTCCCTTGAAATGGAAAGTAGATCGATTAAGATGATGCATGGAGACACACTTCCCCAGTTATGAGAACAAAAAGACTTTTGAGACTGATACCTGTGGTTCATGAAGGTCCTGTTATGGAGATTCCCACAGCCATAAATCCTGAAAGAAAGGGGCTCCTGAGATCAATGAGTGTGTCTGGCAAGTGAGCATCAATGGGGACACATTGTGTAGTTCTGAGAAATCAAAAAAACTTTGGTTTGCTCTGCTTTATTTTGACTTTTGTGACCTCCAGTCACAGAATGGTAAAGGTTGGAAGGGACCTCTGTGGGTCATCTAGTCCAAAATCACTAGCAACTTTGCGACCTGTTAATGCTGCATGACCCTGACACCTGGACCTTGCTGAGAAGCCTCCTTCTGCAAGCCTGATTGTGTGCATGCAAGCTCATTTACTCATGTGGGTAACTAGATTTGACTCCAAAAGACTGCCTGTAAGAATGAAGCTGGCTTCTGTTAGCCCAGATTTAGTAGAGTCTGCCACTTCTGTAGGAACACTCAATCTGAAGTTATGCACCTGGAATCACAGAATAATTCACATGGGAATGGACCTCAGGAGGTCTCTAGTGCGACCTTCGGCTCAACACAGCGTCAGCCATGACAGGAGATGATGTTGCTCAGGGCTTTTTCCAGTTGGGTCTTGAAAAATCTAGAGATGAAAAACGCATGGCTTCTCTGGGGTTAATGCACAGTAACTTCAAGTTAGAGTTGGGTTAGTTACAGAAAGTTCTGAGCAGCTGAATGTGAATGTCCGGTCCTCCCATGGTGAAATGGGAATGTTGATTTATGAAGGATGGACCATGAAATTTGCTTCTGTCTGACTGAGGTTTCAGAGTGATTTCAAGGTCAGAGTAATCAGCATTTTTTAAAATCTTGCATTTAATTGCTTGCAATTCAATGTTTAACAAACACGAATCCAGCTTTGCCTGTAATCATCATGGATTCACCAAGGGGAAATCATACTTCACCAATCTGATAGCTTTCTATGATGGCATGACTGGCTCGGTAGATGAGGGGAGAACAGTGGATGTTGTCTGCCTCGACTTTTGCAGGGGTTTCGATGCTGTCTCCCATAACAGCCTCCAAGGGGAAGCTCAAGAAGTGTGGGCTGGATGAGTGGTCAGTGAGGTGGATTGGGAACTGACTGAATGGCAGAACTCAGAGGGTTGTCATCAGCGGCACTGAGTCTAGTTGGAGGCCGGTAACTAGTGGTGTCCCCCAAGGGTCAGTGCTTGGCCCAGTCTTGTTCCATTTCTTCATCAATGATCTGGATGAAGAGTTAGGGTGTACCCTCAGCAAGTTTGCTGATGAAACCAAACTGGGAGGAGTGGCAGACACACCAGAAGACTGTGCTGCCATTCAGCGTGACCTGGACAGGCTGGAGAGCTGGGCAAAGAGGAACGTGGTGAAGTTCAACAAGGGCAAGCGCGAGGTCCTGAACCTGGGGAGGAACAACCCCATGCATCAGTACAGGCTTGGGGTGGACCTGCTGGAGAGCAGCTCTGTGGAGAGGGACCTGAGTGTCCTGGTGGATGACAGGTTGAC
>Ga0065711_1042112_pt1 | contig 15636 bp, 13 predicted proteins | sample Hoacrofraction12_FD_59098 | JGI IMG/M metagenome (GOLD analysis project Ga0065711, IMG submission 59098) | Hoatzin crop microbial communities from Cojedes, Venezuela - Epithelial fraction 12 v2 (version 2) | ecosystem: Host-associated > Birds > Digestive system > Esophagus > Crop | place... | reverse complement strand
GGCGGCGCCGCGCGGCTGGGGCGTCCGCAGCGCTGAGAGGGCAGGCTCGGCCCCGCCGCCGCCGCACAGGCCTCCGCCGCCGCTCGGCACCCCCCTTCCCCCCCCTTTTCCCCTCCCGGGCAGCGCCGGTTCCGCAGCGAGAGAGGCGCCCGGCGACAGCGGACCTCCATGTACGACAATTTGTACCTGCATGGATTTGAAGACTCGGAGGCGGTGAGTGCCCGGGGGGGAGGGGGGGTCCGGCTGCACCTCAGCTCCAGCTCCGCTCCCCTCGTCAGCTGCTGATCACACCGCACTCGGTGCGTGCTTGACAGAACAGCAGCAGAAGTTCCTCTGCTGCCATCCCCGTCACGCGTACCCTGGGCAGCCCGGCAGCGCGGGCGCCTTGGCGATGGGTTGGCGAAGGTGCGGGCGTGGCGGCGGCCGAGGTGTTGGGGCGACGGCGTCGGTGTTGCCCCGAAGAACCCGCGACGCTGCTGGCTGGGAGAGCATCTCCCACCGCCTCCCTCCCCGGCCGTGCTGGGAAGCCGGTGGCATCCCTCACAAAATGGTTCTCTTGCAGCGCGGAGGAACCCCCCGTGACCGTGGCCGGAGCCTGGCGAACCGAGACGCGGAGCGTTGGCGGCGTTGGCCGAGCGCGTTGCCTTCCAGCGGGGCAGCACGACTCCGGGCAGGGGAAGCCGCCGGGGTCGCCGCGGCGACGAACGCGCCGTTCCATATTAAACAGGCATCTGTTACATAAGGTGTTGTGGCCGGCTGGTAAAATACACAGATTTGTGACATAAAATAGAGCGTACGTCAATGCAGACGTATGTATCGTGTGATGTGGTGTCCCCAGGAGAACGGGCAAGATCCTGTATCGCTTCAGATGAGGATTTTTTTCCCTCGCCTGACAGGGAGGTTGTATCGGTCTGGGACTGGGAAGTGTGAGCTGTCTACGTGTTGCCTCACATACTACCGACTCACGCTAGCATCCGTTTATTTCGGAGAGAGAGGAACCAGGGCTGTGCAGAGTTGAGATTAAATAACGCAGTACACCATGCTGAGGGGAAACCCCGTGTGTTTGAATCCTTCGAAGCTGTGTGTTTTTGATTTCTTTCAAAACTAGGCTTCTCTGGGTCAATTCAGAAATTCCTGCCTTTTTAGTATGCGTGTGTTAATTTGTGTTTTCTCTTACTGCTGCCATGCCAAGTGCATATGAGTGTGTTGGTTTCTTCAGGGATGTGTTTTAGGATCCAGCTGGGTGTTTCTGTAAACCGGGCATTTGCACAGCAAAGCGTGAATTCTGGGGAACTGTTCGCAATCCTGAATCTGTCTGGTGCTGGTGTAATGACTTTCAGCAAAGTATAAATACGGTCTTATGAAGACAACTTAGAAGTGTAGTAGCATGGCTAAGAAAGCTAGCTGGGTGGATAGTAGTTGCTGTAGAAGAAACGTTTTATCCGTAAAAGCCAGATTTTAAAGTTCACTGGGGAATGCAGGTGAATGTCTAGGGGCACTCAGTGGTGCTTCTGAGATGCTTCACTCCGCATATTGCAGTGAAGCCCCACTGCTTTTTTCCAGGAACATTGTTTGGGAAAGGCAGTTTCAGCAGTTGTAATGGCAGCAGAGGACCTGTTACACAGACATCTGTGTTAGGATTTGTACTGTAAGAACAGTTGGTAACGGAAGAGAGGAACTAGGTCTTTAGCTGTCCACTTTGAAAGATTGGGTTGAAGAAGTCATTTCCAGGTTCCTTAATACTCTCTTACCTAGTTCATGATAATGCTTGTCACAACTTTTGTAATTTGACAGTCTTTCAGTAGAATAATGTTTTTGATAGACATAACTTCTAGAACGGTGGGAATATGTAAGAATCTCAGCTTTCATTAACAAAAAAAAAAAACCCAAACCGAATCACCAAACCCTAAAAACAATCTACATGTCATAGTCGTATGGAAAAGCTGAAGGCTGTAGACCCCAAAGGCTCAGACACAAAGCAGATAAAATTCCCCAAGTGTTTGTTTGCTTTATGCTCCTGAACAGCTTGCTTAAAATATTATACCTTATTATTATTTTGGATTCTGACTCATGAATTGAGAATGCCTGCTGAGACAATATTCTGGCAAACAGGTAGCGTGATGGGTCATATGAGTATTGCTTTCAAGCCAAAGAGAGCCAACGTAATAGAATTAATACAGTGAAAAACAAATCAAAGCTAGGATACTGATTCCCTGCGGTTAAGAGAAAATAACTGTGAGCGTGCAAAGATCAAAGAAAAGGCCCTCTGTATTGTTCTGGGTTTTAGGACCTGGAAGGCTTGGCCCAGGTGTTGTGCAGCTAGTGAACTGAAGGATCTGCGAGCTTGTATACTCGGTGTGCTCTTCCATTCCCTGAAGCACATGGAGATGCGATCGAGGACTTGTGCTACTTGCAATGCTTCTAGCATAAACCATATGAAGATGAGTCATTCTAGTACACTAACATCGTCTTAAAGTAGGCATTTGCCCTTACAAAATCCATACAGCAGTTTTCTTTACTAATGGACTAATGGCAAGAAATAGGAGCTAACAAATCACTGTATTTTTTTACCCCAGTTCTCGTTATTTTGCATGTGGACCGTGTTCACTCTGCGTTTTCTCTGAAGGAAATCCCGGTACGTGTCCAAAGTAGCAGAAAGCTGTTTCACCCTGCTGGACTAGCAGTGTTGACGCAGAAGGCTGTGGAGTCTCCTTCTCTGGAGATATTCCAGCCCCGCCTGGACGCGGTGCTGTGCAGCCTGGGTGACCCTGCTTCGGCAGGGGGGTTGGGCTGGGTGACCCACAGAGGTCCCTTCCAACCCCGACCATTCTGTGATACTGGCTTGCAAGGCAGCCGCTCTGGAGTGGGCCTGGCCGGTGTGGCTGCTGGGCGTGCTTTAGGCAGATGCAGCAGGAGCTAAAACTGTGCCTAGCTCCAACGGTAGGGCCAAACCGAACATCTGCTCCCCCTCCTTTCCTGGGGTTTGTCCCTGCTACGTTTGTCCCAGCTAGCAGGCTGGGTTTTGTCACGGTGGATCTGTTCCTCAGCCATGACAGCAGAGAGAAGGGCAGCAGTTGTGATGGAGGGTTAGCCTTTGTCGATCTTCACTGGGCTGAGACAGATGCGTGTTGCTGAGTGCCTCTGAACCACTTCGAGCTAACCTAGTGGTGTTATAGTTCAAAATCAGCTGAATGGTGCAGTGAGTTCAAATATCCACGGTGAGTTTTTTTCTGGTAATAAAACTGTGCCCATTACAAGTCCTGTGTGTAAGTATCAAATTTTAATTTGCGTTGGAGGAAAAGGTGAACAATCAGTGTATGGCACATCCACAGAGTAAATGTGCTCACTCTTGGAAAGGTAGTATAAAATCACAGCATTTAAAGATAGGGAAGCTGAGGTGTGTGCTGAATTTATACCTAGTCTCTTTTGGTAGATAATACACAGATTAACTGATCCGAGAACACTCTAGGAAAGTGTGCAGGGGAAATTTTCCTGTTAAAACCAGTAACAAACATGACCTTTTTTAACAGTGAACAGATATGTAGGTGATTTTTGTAATTGAAGCTGCTATTATAGTGTTTGCATGTGTGCACATATATAAAATATATGCAAAAATATGTACTTTTATTTATGTATATATAAAGAAAGGAGTTGAGCATGTGCATGGGTATTACAATCCATTACCAGCTGTGATGATTAATGTGAAGTAGATGATGCACTTGCTAGTGTGAGGCTTTTCGGAGGAGGAAAATTACACTGTTGCAGCTGAAAAAAACCACCAGTAATTGTAGACAATAAGTAGTTGCCACATTGAAAAAAAGAGGTGCAGAGATAGGAAAGCAAACAACTTTGGCAGGCAGGAGTGCCCTTGTAATGAACACAGAAAGTGCAGGCTTTCACATGGTGGAAGGTGCATATGACCACAGAGAGAAAAATCTTCCCAATGAAGATTTTTGCCTTGTTTGTTGCCCTGCCCTGTGATTTTGGGATTTCTGGGAGGCTTTTTCAGCTCTTTGGGTAGTTGTGAATGGGGTCATCCTTTTGGGAATGAAAGCTTGTTTGCCCTGTGGGGAAGTATGTCTTACATTTTTGATAACAAGAGAATGGAACATAAAAACCAGTTAGCACAGGGGGCTTAAGACAATAAGATTGAATGGGTAAGAAAATAGTACCAGTTTACCTTCACAGTTGTGAGCTAGTAGGTGTGTGTCTGCTTATGGCTGGGAAAGATCCGAACGCTGCTTGACAGGTCGGTCATTTCCCAGTGCTCTTTGGTTTCAGTGAAGACTCCATCTTTTTCAGAAACAAACTGTAATGAAACCTTCCCATAAGAAACTGCATTTTCTGTAAAATCACATTTTCCGTTAAAACAGCATTTCACTGAAAAATTCTCTCCAGGAGTTAGCAGTGAGTACCCTCTAACGCAGAGTCCTTCCCAGCCCCAGCAAACGATGGGGAATGACACCTGCTGCGAGTACGTGTCACCCTTTCTGCACCTGCGAAACCGTCAGACCGGTCCCTTTTGGATTGTTTGTTTATATTTCTACCTCCAAAGCACTCGTTCCAGAGCAGCACCTGACCATGTGAAACGGCTTTTCCTCACTTCTCGCGAGGTGTAAGTTTAACGCCTGTCAGCGCGTGAGAGGCTTTATCTTGTGTACTTGAGTCAGCTGTCAGGGCTGGTGGAAATGGCTGCCTTCGGACGGCGCGTGGAAGTTCAGCTTGGTTCTGCGTGAGGCGAAAGAGCAGGGGGAGAGCGCAGGGTGGCCGAGGGATTAGCGAGGCTGGGTGGCTGGCTTGGGCGAGAAGGCCCTGTTGCACGGCCGCGGTGGTGCCTGCGTGGAGGGGAGGGTGCTGCACAGCGTCACCGCTCAGCCGGAGCTGGTGACAGCCCGCAGCACTCGCTCCGCGTGCCTTTCTGCTTTGTGGTGCCAGCGTTTCCCATTCAGGTCATCGTCTTCCTCCTTGTGTTCAAGTCGCTTAAGGTGGCGTTTAATTTATGCCTTCATCTTCTGCCTGTCTTTTTGGTGGAGAAGTTCATAATTATGTATCGATTGGATTTCTGTGTGGTACCTCTCTGGTCTCTGGAGGAGGAGGAGGAAAGGTGGTCTTTGCTTGCCTTGTACAGCTCTGTTGTAGTCGGTCTCTTTCTTCACTGCTGCTACCTACTTGCTTTGTCTCTGGCGTAGTCTCCTTCCCCTGAGCCATATATGCACCTTCTTTTCTTGCCTTCTCATAGCTGTTTGGCCTGGATGTAACCCTGCTCTGGTTTCCCTCGGGCTCCTCTCATCCCTCCATCCACAGCCGACCTCCTGCTGCTGGTGCTGGAGCTGGCTCTCAGTACGCCAGAGAAGCAGGACCTTTTCTGTACTGCTTTGTAAGCCAGGGTGATGTGCTTCGATCGAAGGTACTGTGCAAGTTCAAACCCTGTCACCAAGAATTAAATAAACACTTTCAGTGGGATTCATGCCTAGATACACAAAAGCATTTTAGATTTCAAAAGTCTTTTGGTGTTTATAGGAGCTAAACACCGGTGAGACTGACCCTGGTAGCTAGTGTTCAGATTTTTCCGTAAGAAGGGCTGTGAGAAGGACTGCATGTGCAGAAGGCTGCCTAGACTCTGTAGCAGTTTCTGCAGCCCTGGCACATCAGGACTGTAGCAGGGAGTTGGGAAATTGTGGCTAGCAGTGCGATATATGTAGCATATCGTTACAGCATATAGCATTATCGTACTGGCAGTATGTGGGGTGATAGGTGTGCATGTCATCCGCAGTGTTAGTGGCTGTAGGCCATACATTAGGGTGGAAAGCTCTGCTTGGAGCCGTTCCCAGTGCACTGTTAAGCAGTGGTACAGATCGTGGCATTGCTACAACTTGGTAACACCATGTGTGTGCTGCAGCAGCCAGAAAGGAGACTGCTGCGATGCGGGGCAGCAGCACCGGGCATTCGTTCCTCTGCACACAGATGTCACAGCAAACTTTTGTAAAAACCAGGCTGATCTGTAGGTTATTGCATAGAATTCTTGAGAGAGCATTGCTGAAAATTTTTAGGAAATACGTGATGGGAATAGTAGGTAAACACGTTTTATTCACCATGCAAACCGTCAGTGTTTTGAGAACAGTGTACTCCAGTGCCTTTCTCCAGTCCATGACATTACTCCTCACACCAGTTGTTCCGTCTGTTGCTAGTGTACACTTTTTCTCATGCCAGCTGAGAGAAGATCATCTCTGGATGCTGCTCAAGTAGAAAACCATGCTTATAGAAACACAAACCTTGGTAGGGCAGTTCATGTTCAAATATTGACGAGATTTTTGTATGCTACCTTTCTGATCTCAGAAGGAGAAGGAAACATGGTCCTTGTTTGCTCTCTACATCTTCTCAATTGTCGTAGGTTGAGAAGAAGAAATAAACAAAATGTGTATTTAGAAGTGTTTTTCATCCTGCCTCTGGTAATTATACTACAAAACTCTTCCAGTGAGTTTAATTTTAAAGACTTACGCTTTGCATTCCGTTTGCCTGTGAAGTCTTCTGCAGTAGTGCTTGAGGTAAGTGCAGATCCCTGCGGAAGCTGCAGCCCAAAACATCAGTCCCCTGTTTACACAGCAGATATATTTAAAGTGGCAGCTGGTGTATTCTGGTTTCTTACCCCTCTCAAAGGAGAGGTGCCGGGCGGGCTGTCCTGGGAAGGGCTGATGCCCGCAGAGCACCTACACTGGGGCTGCAGTCATAGGCATTCACTGGCGCTCTCCTCTGAAATTCGTTCTCTGTGCCTGCACAGTTTGTCATCTCTTTCTGCTATCCCAGAGCCTGTTACTGTCGTGAGCTCGTAATACCCGATTCATTTTGTAGAACATATTTGTACAACGGGCAGCTGAGACCAAGCAGAAGGCTTCATACAGCTGTCAAATAAAACCTGGGACTTTCAGTGGGCTTCCAAGGGTTTCAGTGGTTATTGGGTGCGTCGTTTCCACAGGTCCCTGAAGTTAGTAGTTGAGATCTGATTGTCATTTTATATGGCTTGGTGGATCTTGCAGGCAGGGTTGAAGGCTGCCAGAGAGAGAGTCAATGCATTTTTCTTTTTTCCAGCGTGCTTGCCAGCAGGATTCTCTGGTGGTGGAAAGCCTGGTGATACCCACCTTCTCTACAGCACACAGAGGAGTTTTCAAACTTGCAAAATCTTTGCTTGGTTTGTAGGTAAACTTAATTATAGGGTGAGACTGTGCAGGGAATGTGGTGAGTACTTAGCCGTACAGACCGTCTGTGAGATGATGAGCTTTCCTCGTGGCTGGTGACACAAGGGGAAGTGAGATGAAGACTGCTGTAGTCATCCTACGTTGGGAGGTTTACTTTTACAAAACAGCAGGCGGGTGGTCTTGTACGACCCTCAGTTGTGGGCCCGATCATCGGTAGAAGGCAACTGGATTTCCTTTCTGTTGTTCCTCAGAGAGACTTGGGATGTGTGTGTGGACTGAGAGAGCGGTGTTCGCAGTGCCCTTCGCATGTTGATGACACTCGGCTTCTCTTCAGGCATAGCTGTTCTTTGTTTCTCCATTTGAATTAGCGAAGTTTTCTAATGTTTAATCCAAGAAAGATGAGTAACGTCAGGACCTAGTCATTCCAGGGTTGTTTGCCTAGCTGCTACCCGTTATCTGCTTGCTGTTTGTTTATGTAGGATTTTTAGTTTCAAGTGTGTGCTAACGTCTGTCTTGACTGGGAACATATTCCATAATTTCAGATAAAAAGAGATTATCCCCTGCCCATTAAGTCTTCTGAATTCTCATTGAGATTTGGCTTTTACACAGGCAAAGTGTTTGTGTGTTTCTGACAGTTTCAAATCTGTTTTCATTTCCATTAGTTCTTAATAGATTGCCTTGACTAATGAATCATCATCTGCCTAACATTTTTCTTTTGTATAAAGGGCTGTCTGACAGGGGTTGGAAAGTTAGCTTGTTTTCTGGTTTGGGGTTTGCTTGGATGCTTTTGCTTAGATTTCTCCTACTAAAATTTCCAGAGTCCTAGTACTACTACAACATCAGCTATTCTCACCGTGTCTGATCGTCTGGGCCCACGTGAAAAAGGTTTTCTATCTGACTCAGTTCTTGTGTTTGTTAAATGTAATGTTGTGATTTGATAGTATGGTAGTCAAAGAAAACTTCCAGTAAGAATCATAAATAATTTTTATAAATTACTGCCTGCTGTTTCCATAGGGGTATTTTTTTCAGAAAAAAATACATTAAAATGCAAAAAAAAAAAAAGCTTCAAGTCACCTAAACAAAAAAACATAATGAGGAGTAGCTAACAGTGTATGTGTTTCACTTTCAACTACAAATAACAGCTCACCTGATTGGAATAGTGTGTGTTTAGTAATATTGCTTGTTCATATGAAGGACTAAGGTGTGTAATAAACTATGGCTTTACTCATGCTTTTGGACTCCTTCTGGTCAACTCTTGAACGGCCGGGGAGTGCAGGGGAAATAACAAGGGCTTCCCACAAATGTGCTGATCCTGGATTGCAAATTGCTTCAAAAATTTCCCAGTGCTTAAGAAAATGCCGCTGCTCAGAAGCGTCGGTGGCTCTCCCTGGGCTCAAGGGCATCTGAGGGCGGAATGTGGCTCGTGGTGCTGAAGGAACACATCATAGGGCTAACAAATAACAAGGGGAGAAGCTTAACCTGGGATTTGTTGATGTCATGGCTTGCTTCCCTATCTCCCTAAAACATGTTCTGCTTGTGAGATACTGAGCTGTTAGATGTTTTTCCATTGAGTGTGTGTTTACAGAGATAGTAGAGCCTGGTTTTAAAAATCAGCAACTTACACAAATGCAGATGACTTCACAGGCAGGACAAGCCTGACATCTGTTCACGGTCATTTGGAACCCAGTAATTAATTTCAAAATGTCATTTAGCTGGCTGAATGCTGAGTTCTGTAGGGATTGCAGGTGGTGTCAAGATTTACTTGCAAACTTTTGTGGGATCCTGGTTTGTATTTTTCTACAGTGCTTTCTTGCTGATTTTCATGCCAACAGTGAATTGTTTTCACTTCTGGAGTGTCTTATTTTGTCGTGTCCTTTGCTTCTTTCTGTGTCTTCCACACGTACTTGCATTCAGGTGCAATGTGTTTGTGCTTCTGCGTGGAGCACGGTGAGGAGGTTAACAGCCTGTGAAATAGGCACGGTCTTGGTCTTTGTCCAGGTAGTTTTCCTCCTTCAGAGGGAGAGGTTCCATCGCTGGCGGGCATCTTGGTTCTCTTCACTCATGACGTCTTCCAGGTCATGGACCTGTGCATGCCAAACGAATTTAGCTGCCTGCCAGTCACTCCTAACGTAACGTCATCTGTGTATGAAGCTGTTCGGGAGTGTGGCTTAGAGGGAACTTGTCGTTGTTTGTTTCATAGACCGGAGAAAAGAAAGATTGGACTGGAGCTCCCTTGCCCCAGTAAAGCTTACTGGCTCATGTGCTGGAGCACTGGTTTGCGCCCATCTTTCTCTGTGTGACTGGGCATCAGAAGGGATTTCTCCTCTGGAAAAAGACACGAGAGAGCAGCTTTTGAAAAATGAGGGGAGATGTGGCTGGCTGGTCTGGTTAGGCGAGATTTTCTCCTTGCGCATGTGGGCAGCGTAGTTCAGCATGTGCTGAACAACTTTGGGGCCTCCTCTTCCTCGCTCCTGCATCTCTCGTTGCCTTCCCTTCCTCTGAGGTTCTGTCTTTCCTTAACTTGGCTCCGTTCCTAACATACTCACTCTGAGCAGATGCTGGGTTTGTGTCTATATATACACATACATATGGGTATATACATACATACGTATATAGGGGGGGTTGGGCTCAGGAGGTCCCTTCCAACCTCAGCCATTCTGTTACTCTGTGGAAATCGAAGGGGGACTTTTGGAGCAGAAAGCAAGGCAGAAGAGGGGGGTTCTGTCCAACTGCAAGTTCTGATGACTCTGTCTTGTGCCCGCCTGTCTATGTTTACACCGTGGTGCTGATCAGGAAAACTTGGTTTTGGAGGGTCACCCACGTGTCCAGAGTCAGCCAAGCTTTTCGACCTGGCACAGAGAGCTGGAGGCAGCCAGCGGTGCCTGATTTTGTGCATGCACTGTGCGGGATGCAAATCTGCATCTTCTGCTGCTCTCTAAAGCTAGCCTGGTCAGAAAGGGTTTGAAGTGTTTTGAGGAAAGGGCTCAGAAGGAGCAGTGGTGGGCTGCAGTGTCGGCTCTGCTCCTCAGGGCTCCGAGGATCTTGGTGTTCACAAGGGCATAGAAAGGCAAGAAAACCCTGGGGGAGGAGCAGAGCAGAGGGCTCCTCTTCTGTTTTGAGTTTTTGTTCCTAAAAAGTCAGTAGTACAAAGGCTGACTAAGTTACAGAGACGGAGCTATTTGGTTTTGCTGTTTCACCAGCAAGGGGAATGCAGCCTGGAAGTGATTTGATTAATTACAGCAACATGGAAGAAAGCATCAGGAAAAAATACTCGCTGTCATCTTGCTGAGTACTGAAGTGGTGAAACGTGTGTTCGAACGAGCTGCTGACACTTCATATAAAACTTCACAAGCCTTTCTATTTTGAGAGAATTCTGCTTATACCAAATGCATTTTCTCTCTGAGTGCTCTCTTGGTTTTTTTTCCGTGCTGGGACATTTCCCTGCAAATCGACTGTTCTCGCTGCTCCGCTCACGTGCGCTTGCTGCTTCCTCCCATGGACTGTCCTTGGTACAGTGGCATCACAGTTAGGGATTACATTGTCAGAAATGCCACGTTTTCTTTGAAAATAGGTTGCTGTAGATACTGTGCTAGGTGTTCTTGTTGTGTCTGAGGCTGGAGGATTGTTTTGTTTTTTTAATAACTGTGTCCATTATGAGCATAACCGAGCCCTTTGCACCTCTCGCCCCCCTGGGACGAGCTATAGGGTGCGGTGGCCGAGGCGTCCTCCCTTTCCTCCTTCCTGCTTGTGGAGCTGGGCACAGCCTGAAAACCTCTGGCCTATTACGTCAAACTAAACTTTTTCAGAAGTTTTCAGCCTTGAATCTCTGACTAGAAGAACCCTGTGAATAAAGTCGTGTTTCTAATGGTTACTTCCCTATTCTGCTGCTTTTCAAACTTCTCTTTTCCATGCAGGATTTCTTGACAATATTTTTAAGCAATGTTCCTTCTGTGATTGGTGCATCCCCCTCAAGAAAGTGTCTCTGTTTTGCAGGCGAAAATGATATATTCTGACAAATCATCAGTTAAGCTCTGCTAAGCTATATAGGTGATGAGATACCATGATAAAATCTAATTTTCCAGAACAATCAGTGGTGATCTGATCAGGTTCTGACAAACAAGCCCCAGAGTCATTCCTGAGCAAGAAGTTTCAGTTATGACCAATGCAGACAAAACCTCACCAAGGAAAAAAATCCAGTGGCAGCTAGCCCTGCCCTTGTCAGCAAAGGCTGCTTCTGTGTGAGACCTAGCACCAGCTCCTGGCACCGAGGGCTCTGTCCTGAGCGGCGTGATGAAAGCTCAAGAATAAACCCGCCGCACTCCAGGAATGACAGATACCGCAGAAATATGTCACCAAGTGACACCAAGTACCCGTGATTCAGCAGGCTTCCACCAAAGCAGTCCTGGCTGTTGACTCAAGCTAGATTCATGAAAGGTTTGGCGAGTGTGGGAATGCAACTAAGCTACGGGCGTCAGCAGGATCTGCATCACCAAGCGTGCTGGAAGGCTGGTGCTGCACCTGGAAGAGGTTGCCCTGCTCCCAGCTACCTCCTGGTGGACGCTCTCCCTGCTGGTGGGCAGCAAGCTGCATCTGCGGCTGTGCACGGCCTCCCCTTACCCGCCTGAGGTGTCAGCTGCTCTGTCGAGTCTGGTGCTGGGACCCACGCGTGGAGGGTCTGACCCTCTGCTGTGGTATTCCCGTTCAGCCTGTGAGAACTGCTCTTCACACACGCAGAAAAAGTTTTTCATGCCCTGGGAAAAAGGCATCTCCATCACTGTTTCCATGGGTGAATACCAGAATGAGCCGGCTCTGGAGGAAACGCAAGTTCCCTTACTAGTGAGGATCACTTCTTCATGCCGCTGAATGGCACTCATGCCGTCGCTGTATGACTGTACGGTAGTTCAGGGTTTCCAAAGACCACCAAGACCTGGAGGTGGGATGTGATGTGTTCCTAACAGGTCTCTCAGGCCTCCCGGCCAGCCAGGACTACTTTCCGGGCCAATTAAAGACCTAGCCAGAAGCAAGCAAGTGGCCAGCCCTAGCTGCTGTTGGTCAGGAAAGAGAGTAAACGAGCCAAAGCCTGGTGTGTGGTTGTCTCTTTACCCTCCGGATGTCCTGACCACCTTAGTTCATCTTAGATTTTTTTTTTCTTGCAAAGTTCCTATCACCACCTCATAACAGAGCGTGAGGAGACAAGGGAAGTGACGTGACCCTGCAAGAGTGCTGCTTGGCAGAGGTGCCCGATGGCATTTTACGTGTGTACCTGCCGGCGAGCAGTCTCTCGCCTCACGGGAGCTCTTGTTCCTTAAGCAAAATTACCTTACCGATACGCAGTTGTAATAAAGGGTACTTACTGGAGTGTCTGTTAAAAAAAGAAAAGTGGGCAAAATAATCTTAAAGTATATTTGTTTTCAAAGTGTCTGAAAAGATACGAGAAGTAGCTTTATCCCCAGTGCAGTGCTTATTCTAGTTAAAATGTTCTCGAGATGTTTTTGCACAGCATAAAACAGGACTATTGAAACTTTGCACTTTTTATCGATCTCGTATTAGAAAATGAACAGGATATTGACAGATGGAAAAACAGATAAATGAATTCTGTTTTCCTCCCTATGTTTTTACAGGCTGATTTCAGTTGTCTGTAATTTTTTACTTACCATCCTAAGGAGCAGAGTGGTAGGAAGTGTATTTAGTACATTGTTGAGTAGCTATTATGTTACACCCTAGAGTGGATTCATTTCAGGAATGCATTAAGTAATCATTCCCTTTAATAGATTAGGTCTACTGTATGTAAACACACAGTATGAGTGGGAGTGTAAGAGAGGAAGAGAGTCACAGACTGTAATATTTCCTGTTATACATTTAAAATTTGTAGAGTGGTGGTGGATACGTAGAAGCTGTTCTGCTGAACTGAATTAAGAAGCTGACTTAGGCTTTGAAACTTGCCGTTGAATGTTGTTTCTCGTGCTGATGCGGCCACTAGTTGTAACTATGCTGAAGATGTTTTATCTGTTATAATATTGAAGAACCTTGTTAAATTTTTCGCTCCATACTTAATTCTGAATATGTCACGTATGAATGTTTCCTTTTTCTTGGCTTGGAATCAAATTTGCACCTTTCCGCTTCACTGTAGAACCTTTCCATCTCATTCTGGGGAGAGGTGTCCCATGCCGCCCTCCTAGCTCCTGCGGTTCCTGTGCAGGCTCACATTGTGCAGGAATCTGTACGCAGGTTTTTGGACCGTGGGGGCCCTCCCAGCCCTCGAGAAAGCTGATTCCCCATCACTTTGGTCTCTCTCTGTCCAGACACGTCCTTGATGTGTTTGGTTATTCTTCTTGCTCTTTCTGAGCCTCTCCGTTTCCGATACTGATTTTTGAGAAAGGGATGTTGTGGCTGGCTGTATAAAACTGCACCAGCGTGGGAGAAGCGCTCGCTTGACAGCTTTGGAGTTCCATGTATGTCAGTGTGTTTCGTGTGTAAAGCACTGTGCTTCATGAATGTGGCGTTATGCCTCCCAGTGACTGGACAACAGAAGAAAAATTAAAATGCATACTACTGAAAAAACCACCTGCAGGATGAGGGCTTTAATGACTGTGTTATTACTAGTTGAGGGTGGTCCAGGAAGAGATGATTACATGAAGCATTTCCTTGTGTATACAGCCCCAGGTTCAAAATACTCCTGTTGATGCTTGGCCGTTGGTTTTGTGTGTTTTAAGACCACCACGTCTTGGGTCTTTGACTACGTCAGGCCAGGTGCATCCCTAGTGTTGACCTAGTTTAGAGTTATAGTCCTGATATCTAAGGGACGATTGTGGCAGTCATTTTAATATGTAATAAGCTCAGTACTAAAATCTGTTTCTAAGGTGCCTGGATATAACACACAAAGCCATCATACCTCCATTCGCTTGTTGTGGACTGCAGGAGGAGGCTTCTGCTTGCAAGATTTCTGATTCTGGTTCTCTGCATGCAAGTGGTATCTGCTGAGTGGGAAAATACATTCAAAGGAATGTAACTTTGCTCAGATACGTGTTTTCCTTTATAAGCAAGAAATGAATTTATAAGAGAGAGGTGAGATCTGTTTGACATCAGAACCTAATATTTTACATTCCCCAAGAAAAACTTATTAATAAAGCTGGGCTGCCTTCCTTCTAGATGGTCTGATCTCTTACAGATAAAGAAATCCTAGTCTGTAGCCTCACAGTAACAACAACAACCATGTAAATAAATAAAAACACTGCAGTGTTGTTTTGCTGAAATGTGATCTGTGGAGAGGTGTGTCTGAAGTCAATACAGCCTGCTTTTCAGGCTGGTTTTGCTGAATGTTTTCAAACCTGTCTGGACTAAATAGAAGTTACATGTGCCCATTAATCTTAAATTTTTGAGGTCAGAACTGAACTTGAGGTATAAAACTGAAGCGAGAGCCTGGGTTTCAGTGGAGCTAGATGAATGTATTTCAGGGAAGTGCAGCCTCAAAGTCCTGATTCCTGCTCATTTCTTCCAGTCATTAAACAGTTCCTCCCTTTGGTTGTATTGCCTCTTAACCCAACAGCAGTTGCTGCATTAGTTACAAAAAAAGCTCCTTCCCAGCAGCTGGAAGATTCACCAGCTTTCCCCACCAAACCTTTTCAGGAAGGAAATCAGCAGAGAGGTTGCCCAGGTGGCTGCCTGCCTGGCTGGGTAACGCTGCAGTCTCTGGAGATCCTAGGGGTGTCTGAGGTTTTTTTTGCGTTCATTTTATTTTGCTCCATTCTCCTAGAGCAGGTCCCTCGCTGTCTCTGCTCTGTATTGCAGCGGTGCTGCCGACACAGAGCCTGGCTGCGAGGGGTTCTGCCGGAGAGGAGCTGCGCCTGCCAGGAGGAGCAAGCCAGATGCTTTGCTCCGCTTTTCTCTCTTTCAGCAGCTGCTGTCACCATTCCTCCCGTCAGATCAGAGGGAGCTCGACGGGCAGCACCCCACGGGTCGCTGCTTGGGGATGCTGAGGCGGGGGGAGGAAGAGGAGTCGCTCCTCCCTCTGGCTCAGCACTCTTCTTCCCTCTCACTTACTTGATACCTCTGACTAATTTGGTAATTTATTCGTGTCTCAGCAGTGTGGCTTGCACAGCTCTTCTCCAAGCTGGAGACTGACAGAAGAGCTGCAGTATGGAGAGGTACGGGAGGGGCTGCGTTGGGATGCAGGACTGCAACTCGAGAGCGATGCAGATACAGCTGTCAGCACGAAACAGCTTGAATCCTGGCGGTGCCTGTGATGACAGCGTGCTCGCTCTGCAGTTCCCTGCCCACAGTAAACCCTGAGAAGATGTACGGTGGAGTAGGAACTTAGTAGCAGCCCAGGACTTCAGCAAGGCTTTCGACACAGTCTCCCATGATATCCTCCTGGGGAAGCTGAGGAAGTGTGGGCTGGATGAGTGGTCGGTGAAGTGGATAGAGAACTGGCTGAATGGCAGAA
>Ga0065711_1042111_pt1 | contig 15638 bp, 10 predicted proteins | sample Hoacrofraction12_FD_59098 | JGI IMG/M metagenome (GOLD analysis project Ga0065711, IMG submission 59098) | Hoatzin crop microbial communities from Cojedes, Venezuela - Epithelial fraction 12 v2 (version 2) | ecosystem: Host-associated > Birds > Digestive system > Esophagus > Crop | place... | reverse complement strand
CAAGCCCAGCTCCCTCAACCTCTCCTCATAGGGGAGATGCTCCAGTCCCCTCCTCATCCTCGTAGCCCTCCGCTGGACTCTCTCCAGTAGCTCCTCATCTTTCTTGAACTGGGGAGCCCAGAACTGGACACAGTACTCTGGATGAGGCCTCTCCCTGGCAGTGTGTGTCAGCCGCTTCGTGTCTGCAAGGCACCGTTCTGGCAGCCGCAGGCAGTCTCCCCCAGCCCTGAGGTCCAGCTCTTTCAGCGCCGCAGTTAGGCTGCGGTACAGCTGCTAAGGGATTTATTAATTTTTAAATGTGGAGGGTTCAGACAACTTCCCCTGGTGCTGAGGCAGTTGCACTGAAGCCAGCTCACCTACAAGCCAGTAACCCCCAGTTTGATTTTCCACTGGTTCTTGCAATACTTAGAGCATCTGGTTGTGTTTATGTTGCCAGCCTCAGAGCACATTTATGGGCTGGTAAATATTGTCACCATGCTACAGATAGGGAAAATGATCCATCAAGTAAGGATCAGTGTACGTTACGCTGCTCATTAAATTAATGTGTATTATTGAGATCTGTATTCAGGTCCAGTGCTCCAGCGCTGCTGTCATTGTTGTCACTCTGCTTTAGGTTTCACGTTGTGTTCAGATATCTTTTCTTATTTTTTTTTCCCCCTCCACCTGTTTGTCCTACTGCTCTCCTCAGGGCCACTGGAGTTGTGCTTGAGCACGGGGAGAAGTGCTGGTGCTCAACCTCCCACACTACATCTTTGTTCTCCCAGAGCGTATTTCTGCCAGTGTGCAGTCCTGCGAACCGGATTACGTGATTTAATGTCTTGCAGGGTCTGTAATAACGAGGCTAGTAGAATTGGCCAACATGGTGCATCTTCCATTTGACTGGTAAGTGAAGCCAAGAAGATTTATTGGATAGAAATACTGCTTTCCTGCCATTAATAGAACTAAAGGTTTTGGGTAGTGGTGCACAGTTATTTCTCGGTGTGAATTTATGAGGGCATTCAGGGAGAGCTGTTTTTCTTCCCCTGGTTCCCTTTTCCTGGGGGTGAATGATGGCTGTGCCGCTGCTGGCTGCAGGGTGAGCAGAGAGCAAACAGCTCATAAACGTAACTGCCTCCGGGAGAGCTCTCCACGTGTACAGCAAAGTGCTCTGGCCGAGGGAGCAGGCAGGCTGTAAAATAAATACACTGCTACTTAAAGAGTTGTCTTCGCTCTGTTTACACCTCGCTGGCTGCCTGATACAGGCTGAGTGGAGATATTTTCAGTGGAGGTATCCGTGAGCTTTCTCTTAGGCAGCTCTTCCACTCATCTTCAGTGTGCCGTGTCACTGCGCCTGTTCTTCTGCTAACCCATCAAATCCACGTGTCTCCAATGTAGAGAGAAGGATGCTGTGGGGGACCGTGTCACAGGCCTTACAGAAGTCCAGACAGACGACATCCATAGCTCTTCCCTTGTCTGCTGATGCAGTCACTCTATCGTAGAAGGCCACGAGGTTGGTCAGGGAGGACTTTCCCTTGGTGAAGCCATGCTGGCTGCCTTGAATCACCTCTCTGTCCTCCATGAGCCTTAGCACAGCTGGTAGGAGGTGAGGCTGGCAGCTTGGTAGTTCCTAGGGTCCTCTTTTCTACCCTTTTTAAAAATGGGTGCAGTGTTTCCCCTTATCTAGTAATATCTGTTTGCATTAAAACAATCTGTTTCTAATAAATAGCACCAGCGTCCTTTAATGCTTATAAATGTGTTATTGAGGCAAAATAATGCATTAATCTGTCTTTAAAAACTGGAGTGTCTGCAAAGCTAAAACATATAAACACTGAAAAAAATATATAGGAAAGAGAGCCGTGAATCCACATTTTTGCCTGCTATTTGCCTTTAAACTGTTGTGCCTGTTGGAAACGTAGCTGTGAATTTGCGAACCTCTGTGACTGGCGTGGGTTAACCAAAGTACTCTACGTATTTCTACATTTATGCAGGCGATGGCTTTGTATTTCTGTCTGCATGGTGAAATCCTGCTGGGACGGCGCGCAAGGCGGAGACAGTTGTTCCTGGATTTTTGTCCTTGTGTGACACAGTCGTTTTCCTGTTTGCAAAGTGGGTGGTTCGTTTACATCTTCAGATCTTTACAGTGGCTACCTAGTTAATGATTGCAGAACAGAGGGCTTTAAAAGAAGTGGTAAACTGTTCCTTATCCTGTTCTTACATCGATCAGAGCCAGAATGCCTTGGATAGGGCATCATTTGGTATTTGAACGCTGTCTGTTGGAGCTGTCACTAGTTACCGGTTCGGTTGTGGACTTTCAGCTCTAATTCAGTAACAGGATCTCAGGGGCTTGGTTTGAACAGAGGTAGCCAAAGGCACTTCCCAACTGCGAGGTTGTTTGAGGGCAAAGCAGACTGGACTGCACACTGTGGTTTCTGTTAGAAGGAAATCTAGTCAAGGGAGCGTGGACGGAGCCAAGATGCGCTTAGTTACAGCCAGGGTCTGGGCAACCAAGGAACCACATCTGCAAAGCCCTCTCCCAGGCCTGACAAAGATCCTGGGTGCTTTGCTAGGGTTGTATAAACCCCTTGTCATGCCTCTCCACTGAAAAATCACAAAAACACATTTGCTTCTGTAATCTTAGCATCTGTGCTGCTATTTTTTGGGTAACCCCCGTTATACAGCACAGTGTGTGACAGATCTCCTGAGGAGAACTGCCTCATGTCGCACCACTAATCCCAAGAGCCTTCACCACCAGCTGGCCATGCTCTTTGTTTGTTGTCAGCAAAAGGTGGAACTTCCTTAGAGAAAATATTTAAGAAATAGAAAAGAAGAAGACAGACAGTTGAAGGGCTTGAATCTGTCTCTCTGAATTTAGAGGAAAAGAAGTTCCATTGTTTTCAGCGGGTCAGCTGGGCTTGTTGAGATAACTAGTAAATGAGCAAAGTTTCAGGAATTTAGAGTGAGTACTTCACAGGCTTGTAGTATTGCCTGTTCAGAACAGAACTGTTAAACAATTAGGATTTCCATCATCCTCTTCAGGGTTGTAGCTAAACCTAGCTCAGTTGATAACTGGAGAAGACAGAGGAGGACTGAGTCGAGTACCACGTGTAACAGTGGGTTGTAATCAACTTCAGTGTGAAGATAGAAATTACAATCAGGTGCTTTTAAAAGCAAAAAAAGTCAGCTTGAAATTGCTAGGTAAGGCATAAGTAGGCTGCTCTGACAAAACCCCTGGTCTTTGGATGCAGTGGCAGAGGAGGTTTTTCAGATGCTCTGCGGGACCAGTTGCAACACTTCGGATTTTGTTAGGAAGAGTTGGCTGCGAGTCCCCGTTGCGCCAACAGTACGAGCAAGACGAGGATGGTAAGAACCTTGTGTCCTTTGACTCAAAACCAGGATGATGATCTAATGCAATTTCAGTGGAAACTACTGCATGTAAAAAGTCAGCCTAGAAGTGAAGCTGTTTACACATCAGACTCAGACAGTGTTTATGCTTGCCAGCACCTTTTGTTGTGTTTGACTTTGAATCTCATCTGCTCTGGGTTATAATGAAATGAATGAAGTACTTTGAATTACCAGTCTTTCAATTTGCATCAGAAATCAGCCACCAGCACACTTTAGAGGCAAGTAAAAAAAAAATACTGTTTTTGCTGAAACAAACCTTGGCTACAAATCATCAGAGTGATTGGTTACTTCATGTTCTGCTTTTTAATCCCATAGTTTCATCAACCCCGTTTTGTGCCAGTGTTTGTGATAGTATAATGTTCTCGTGTACCACAACCAAACAAATAGCCCTCAGGATGGGTCAACAACACAGCTTTCCATGCTTTTAGGATTTCTGTTCTAAAACAGTGTATTGGATATTTTAGAAATTAAAAAAACAATAGCAGAATTTTTTTTTTTGTCATTTGAGGCATTTCTTCAGAATGCGTTCACAGGCTGACACTTATCATTCTGCTTTAAAGATACGTTTCAGACTTAAGCAATTTCCAGCAGAATTAAAGTTTCCTCATTTCCATTGTTAGGTAGTAATTAGCAGCACAGGTTATGATAATGCGGTCTCAGATGTCGCAGTCAGGAGCAAGTGAAGCTCAGGTCTGGAATTAGATTTCTTAAATTCCTTTTGGTTTCACTTGCTGTTCTGAAATCACTTGTATCCCGTTCTACCTCTCATTTTTTGGGATTAGGCAACTGATTGCTCATTATCATGATGATTTCGCATTCACGTAAATGACTGCACAAGGTGCAAAGAAACAAAAAAGCAAGCCCAGGGAATCTTCAGGATGGCAGATGCATATGTTTGCTTTTTACCTTAAGGTTTTGTGTGAGGTTTCAGACCGGTAATAAGAATTTGCCAAAGCCTACTGTTCATTCCCTTGTAACAGATTTTGTGTTAAACCTTGCCAGAAACATGGAGCTTGAACATAGACTGGGGGAGGAAGCGTGGACTCTGTGTCTGTGCTCCTGAGAGGTTCTGGCAAGGAGGTATCTGTAGCCCAGCACGAGGAGACCCTCAGTTTGGATAACTGTCTCTGTTAGCCCCAAAATAGTCACGGCATGGAGCATTGCCGCTTTGTGCTTCCCGTCAGCTCCTTTTCCTTGGCAGGTCTTTGCCTTGCCTAGTTTCATAAAAGAATGCACTGCTGAATAACAAAGAGGTGCTTCGTCAGGTCTGTCCCAGTTCTACTTAATAGTGTTGATATTTAAATGTGATCACTAGTCTCTCTACTTGCAGCCTGAGTAAACAGAGTAAAATTCTTTTTTCTGAAATTTTTCTAGAGCTCACTTTTTAAATGTACTTTTATGCCTCTGCTTGTGCTACCTCACTGCAGTACATCTGGTGTTCTGTGAATACATAGTTTCTGAAGCAACCAGGCTCATTTCTCTTGCTTTGGGTATGTATTTTTCTGCAGGAATAAGATGTGAGGTTTCCCAAGATTTCTTAATAATCACTGCTCCCTTGCAAAAGGTCTGGCCTGAGCCACCTCGCAGCACAAACGTGATCCCCCTTTGTCTCTGTGGAACATTGCCTGCAGGCCACTGCTCCTTGATTTCTTGCTTTAGGAAGAGCCAGAAGAGCTGCACTAGTTCTGGGCCCCCGTAACAACTTGCAGTGCCAGTGCAACAGCGTTTGCCCGAGCCCCCGTCCTCTCCCACCTTCCCCCGTCACTGCTGCCCGAGCCGGCTCCCTGTCAAGTGACTCCTTTTCCGTGGGACAAGGTGGCATTTCCCAAGGTTTGTGTTCTATCACTGCGACCTGACAGGAGCAGGAAAGAGAAAGATCGCAGAGGAAGTGAGATATAGATGGGATAAGGTGATTAGATACCTTTTTAGGAAAGCTAGCCTTCACTTGGAGTATTGTAAATTTTAGTCTTTTAGGTTTTATTAACATGACGTTGGGGAGAAATACCTTGCCAATAAGTGAACTTTAGTACTATACTTCTTTGTGGTCTTATAAAATGGTTTCTGTTGTATGATCCTATTTTACCTATCTAGTTTAATTAAATGCAAAACTGTGCATCCCAGTTACCTTGGTCTGAGTATAGGAGGAAAAAAAGAGATAGGGCTGAAGGGAATCTTACTGCTGTTTTTAAAAGGGAGTTAATGCTTCTGAGGAGCGTTTCAGAAGTATGGTGGTGTTATGCATGTTGTGCTCAGAGTCTTATACAGAAATTTGTGGTCGTGTTCGAGGCCGAGGAAACCTCCGAGGAAGCGGAGATCAGTTTCCTGCTTCTCAAGCTAGCTCCATCCTCCGCTCGCTGACATGGTCCTCTGGGTCCTCCTGATGCTCCCACCGTGCTGCGCTGCTGCCGGGAGCTCTGGGCTGGAGGCGTTTTCACATCATTCTTTCCAAAAGGCCTGAAAGCATCGCTCCTGACCAAAGCAGAACAGCTTCATCCTGTTTACACACCTGGTTCCCCAGCCCAGGTGGTGCTGGACATTCCTTCAACAATACTGTGTGATTAGATCCTGATTCAGCTTTCCCTTGATCTTTGGTTGGCACGGAGCTGTGCCCTACGGAATTGGCAGTTGGTTTAGCCTCTCTGTTTTTTCTTTCCATTTCGTATAAATAAGTAACTATTCTCTTTGAGGCCCTTTAGTTTCATATTCACATTTGGAGAACCGAAATTAGAGTCAGCACATTCTGACAAAAACATAGTTGCATAAAAGGTTTTTACATATAAAGGATCTTCTGGACAGTTTCCAATTTATTTTCAATTTTTCTGCTTCGTTTTGGACTTTTTCAGCATTGCTGAGTTCCCACATGAACATCTGCAACATAATTTTGATCATAAGTGCTTTATAATCATACATGCTATAAATATTAGATTGTCTTTTAAAGGCCACTTCACTTTGATTTTGAATATTAAGTGGAACAAAAAACAACAAAAAATATTATTCAGACAATTGCTCTAATTTTGGTGTCCTCATTTCTGGGCTAAAATGCAACTAAATTCTGCCATTGCTGAAGTTTGAAGTACGTGGTCTTCTAATGAAGTAGCATACAGGGCCACTCAAAGAGATGGAGGCATACTTTGGATTGAAACAGATATTGGTCACTTTTGTGGCAAACTCACAAGATTTCTGAATAGCCAGATGAGAGCATGAGGGAAATTTTACCCAACCTGCAGAGAGGAGAATGCTTCTCATGGGATGTATTCAGGAAAACAAGAGACAGCTGTGCAGAAAGCCCCTCCTGGGCTAGGGTAGGGGGCTGGATGCACACATCTGCAGTTTCCCAAGTGAACCTCCTCTGATCAAACGAGCTTTCAGTACGACGGGACTGTGATTTGCCCCACTTTACCTTACCCTAACCATGACTGGCCTCCCTGCCCCGGCATACTCTTCTCTCTGTGCTGCTTTTTCCCCGGGATCTTGGTGGCGGTGGCTCAGCGCAGGGCTGTGCTCATGGCCACCTCGGCTCTGAGCGCCCTGGGATCGCTTTGCTCGAGCAGAGATTCTGTGGTCGTGCCTAATGTACGTTTTGGAGGGCTTGTTGTAGTCCGTTACTCCACTACTGGTGTGAGACGGACTGTTTGGAGCCCAGCAAGAAAACGAATAACTGGGCCCAAAGTTCTTCAGTGCTTTTTTTAAAAAGATGGGCTTTTCCCCACCATGGAGAGATGTCAGAATTGTAGAACCCTGCTGACACAGGTTGCTGCTGCTCTCTGTGATTACTGGTGTGGCAAGTGTTTTTATAGATGACAAGGCAGAGTCCTCGGATGCAGAACTCGCTGTCTACCAAGAAGCAGAGGTGAGCTGGAGACGTATGAGGTCTCAAAAGAATGAGTGAAAGGCAGCACACCATACGCGTCTCTTCATTTCTTTATCTGGGCTTTCTTTTGTGATGACCAGGTTATGGAAAGAATGGACAAGTAGCTTGCTAGATCTCAGGAAGAAGGTAGGTCTGGAACATTCTTAATTTTACATATGTTTTAATTTTGCTGAAGTTATTTATGAATTACCATTTCTTCTATGAACAAAGAAAGCACTTAATGTTTGCCTGTATGTAAGAACTTACACGGAGGCTGTTTCCGAAGGCCAGCGGTATAGGCATCTACCTTTGTTTGTATTCTATATAGTTTTGCTTAGGCCAATGTAATTTTTTTTATTATTATTTAAAGTGAAGTGTTGGTGTGAATAAGAGTTTCTGTGTTGTGTCTCATATTTTCCTGGGTAAGAGGAATAAGGGCCTGATTTCAGAAAACATCTGTATTGAAGACAGTACCTTCATGTGCATCCTCAAAACTGTGTACCCTTTATTTGAATGAGCGTGTAATATGGGGCACGAGAGCAAACTCCTTGCTCACAGGATGAAGCTAACCGCAGCACCCAGCACTGCTCTTTGCAAGTTGGCAACTTCCTTTTGAATAATAGCTGATCATCGTCCTCGTCTGTATGACCTGTACCTCAGCAGATGCTGAGAGCACAGCTGTTTTGAAACCGGTCTTCATCCCCCAGCTGCAGCCCTGCAGCAGGCTGTGCTGCCTGGACACACTCCGCACTGCTCCAGCTGCAGGAAAGCTCCGCATCAGGCACTGAGATCTAGTCTGTCCTCGGGAAAGAGCCTTCTAATTAACCTGTCATTGCAACATTTGGGGATTTGTTTTCCAAGGAAAGAGAATCTAGTCGAGACGTGCAAAACGTGTCAGCGTAATATAATAATAGAATAGTGAAGCCCTGTGGCCTCATGACGCGTTTGATTTATGAAAAGCTCTTCTGTGTTTATCCCACACAAACACAAACTTGCACTGCAAAAGATTATGTAATTGTTAATCCATAATACGTTTCTCTTGCCAGTTGAATGGCAACAGTCTGCAATGATCAGCTTTTTTTGAATGAAGAGGTTCTTTGGAGCTCTTTTTTCATTTCTAGTTCTTTTATACTGCAAGTGTTCTTTCTCTAATATAAAATGTTACAGCATAATTTTAGGCTACGGTCTGTATCCTGCTAATCAATGTAATTGCCTTCCTCCTTCTTCCCAATCTCTTTTCCCTATTCTATTAATCTTAATGACAGACTATTTTCTCTGAACTGATGTGACTGAGGAGGAATTTCTGTACAGTATCACCAAAAAATGAAAGAGCTTCCTAGCAGATAATTGGAAAGCAGATAAAGTTTGTGGCTGAAATTTCTATAATACTCGGCTCGCTTGGTAATGTTTATCTCTCCAGCCAAACCTTCTTCGGAATCGCTCTTTTGAATGGATGCCACATCCTCCGCAGAGGGCATCAAGAAGACAAATTGCTGCTGCTTTCAATTAGGAAATACAGTAAAAGTTTTGGAATAATGGAATTAAGTCTTAGAGGGGCCTTGTGTTATGTAATACCTTCTGGCCTTAGAGGCAATGTGGAAATGAAAATATCAGGTGAAAACTTGGAAGGATGTTTTCTCAGTTGTACTTCTTGGCAATGCACACTTCTGCATTTAAGTGCTACCGCTGCATTTTCTCACGGTACTGGCTTTCAAAAATGAGCTCCACCCTGCCTCAAATTTTGCCCTGAAGTCCGATTTTTCAGAAATACCCAACCAGCTTTTGAAATTGAGGTATAGATCTTGTCTTTCTTGATAGCTCTGAACGTTGCTGCTTTGTGTTGCTAGCTTCTGAAGTTGCTTCTACATATGCCTGTGAGCAGGATTGTTTTTCTTTGAATGCAGATGTCTCATCTCCTTTAACAAACAGCACAAGGCAGGATTGCTGAAAAGTTTTTTGTGCACAGCAGGAGAGGTGGGATTCCTCTCTCTGGCTTCTGAAGTCTGGGACGCAGAGATCTGAAGCTCAGCCTGTTGTTCGGCAGGAATGAGGCAACCTCAAAAGAGGAAAAGTCTTCTCACTGCTGCCTTTCTGAAGAGCTTTCTCTTACAGTCAACGATACCTTTTTTGAGTAGGAGAATCTTCAAAAAGCCAGATTGTATTGAAAAAGAACACTTGTGAAGTATATGTCGCGCCTAATCCTTCCTGGTTAAGAGCGCTGGAGCGGCGCTCTGATGCAGTCTGTTTCTGTCACGCAAAGGGAAAGTGTCCCTTAGTGTTGGATGCGGTCAAGCAGCCACCTTCTGGACACAGGGCTGCCTGTCCATAGAGCTTACCGAACGAGGGCTACATCAGGAGCATGCTTGGACTTTGCAGGAGATGGTTAGGGCAGAAATGTAGCGCTAAACAACAGTGACAGTTTCAATCACTGAGGACATGCAGCAGGAAGAAAATAAATGAGGTTTTCAAAACATGACTGGTGGTCTTAGGTTGTGTGAGATATCATCACTGGCTGCATGTTGCCATAAATACGTTGCTGTTGTGTTTATCGCATATGCAAAATCCCCTTTCTGAGACAGGGTAGTAAACAGCTTTTCACAAGCAGTGTTTTTTTCAGAGTACCACTACAAAACCGTTAAGCAAAAAGTGTATCTTGTCCAAGAATAGCATGATGCACTCTTTTTAGTTAACAGAATTTGGATATTTTAATCCATAAGCAGAGAAAAAATTGTTTAAAGGGCACTGTCCCTCCAAATTGCCTGATGGTACAAGTTATCAAATTGCACCCCAGACTCTACAGAAAGAGTAAGATGTCAGTCGTCCTTTCGTTGCAAAGAAATTCTGATTTTTCAAGAGCTTCCTGATGACAGTGTGAATTATAGCATTTTAATTTACAGCGTATTGTTCACTTCACTCTTTCATCAAACATCAGAAGTCTTGAAAACTTTCTTGGACAGACATTCTTCCATAATTTCATGGAAGAGGTGTAAAGCATTTCGTGCTTTGGCTGTTGCTTCACATTTCAGAAGTTTTGATGCAGGCTTGTGAAGTAATGTGACTACTGTGTCTAACCTCCTTTGCCAACTCCAGGTTTCACGTCTCGTCTCACATCTTAGTGTGACTGGGTGTCTAGCTGACACATTTCTGTGTGGCTAAGTTATAAACAGATCATAGTTTAATTACTTCGGTATGGCTTATCTTGTTTTTTCTAAATGCAGAAGTCCAGGAAATGAGATACCTAGATGTGTTTTAGCTTTTTGCCTGACTCTGGAGACCATAGTAGCTCCACTGGGAGGTCAGAGAAGAGCGGCAAAAGTTTGGACTGTGGGAAGGAGTGACTTCCCTAAAAGGAAGAATAAGACAGGTAATGATTCATTATAATTTCATATAATGATTATATGTCTGTGGTTGTGGGAACCTTGAGGGACATCTACTCAAGCATGGAGATGACTTGTCCTAGATTAGATTGCCCGATGTTTCCTGCCTGGAAAACCGCGTGGGAGTTACAGATGGGAAGGGTGTCTGTGCCCAGTTGAGAGCTGCCCACGTTACGTCCATCAATAATGGAACAGAAAGAAAGAGGCGAGAAAGAGTTTCTTGAAACTGAGGCTGTTGAGTAGGACTGCATGGGAATGATGGTGATGGCATTAATTGACTGCAGCTTCGCAAAAGACTGGACGATAAGACACTAAAAGCTTATGCTGCCATGATTATGTAGCAATAGAGGGAAGTTGTCATGGATATTCCTCTGTACGACTTACCTGAATAATTTCCCCAGGCTCCGTCCCACTTACTAGGTTTTGTGGTTTGAAGTACATTGAGGGTTCTTTTTGTCCCCTAGTTTCCCAGCCTGACAAGCGCTGAGCTGCAGCACAGCCACGTGCTTTCCTTGCATTTCTCCTCGTGTTGCCGTGAGCACTCACAGGGTAACTTGAGCATAACGCAACTTTCTGCAGCCATGGCTGGTGCTTTCCTGGCGTTCCTGACCTCGTCCTGCAGAACATCTCAAAATCCCCATCAGAGATAAAGCAGACCACTGGAACTTGCAGATTCTGTTTAAATGCAAGGATTTCTGAAGTGGCCGACAAAGGGGAGCTTAGGGAAAACAGCAACAGCTCTAATGTGCTGGGGCTAGAATTAGCACTCATTATAATCTCTGTGTTGAAGTCGAATAGACGGCAAATCCAAAACAGAACCATGTTGGAAATGTCTGCACCACTTCGATCTTTCCCTTTCAGGATATGCATTGCACATACTGAAGCTTCGCTAGCTAGATGGAAGAAACCCAGTCACTTCAGTAAATGTATGTTGAAAAATCCACCCTTCATGGATTCTTTCAATGATATCTCTGTAAAAACATAAATTGAATGGGAGTAAAATATTCTAGAATTGCAGAAATGGGGTTCTATGAAGCTCTTTTAGCAAGTGTCGGGACAGACACGTTAGATGTATTGCCAGAGGAATGCAGTATCTTTTATGGATTTCCTACCATACAGAAAGTAACTGGCATCACACATCAAACTGCCAGTGAGCTGGAAGCTTCTCGTAAGCAGCTGGCTGAATTACAGAAAAATGTTATTTTACAGGACACATCTTTGCGTTCCTTCTTCTTTCCTGCTAGGCCATTTCCTAACGTTGATGGCAGATTTAGGCTCCTTTTTATTCCTACTGATCCAAAACAGTAAGTGTTATGGCTGCTTCTGCTGTCCTTTCATCGCCAGCACTGAGATTTGTATGTCAACAAAGCCGTTGGCTTGCTGCTTTGGTTATGCGTCCAGCTACATCGTTTACCCCCCACAGAACAGTTGCTCGGTTTTGCACGGTTTATGTTCTGTTGTGAAGACTCAACCTCCCTTGCGACACCTTTAATTGCACGGTGGCACCGCCTGGCCTCTCTCTCCATGGGCATGGCACTGTTTATGACCACCGCCTTTCTAAGGAAGCCGTGAAGTGAGGTTGATTTCCACACGGAATAAAATGCTTCCTTTCATCGATTTATACACCAAGTAAAGAGTTAACGATGGGGTGGGGAGAGACTGTGTCTTGGATGTCGAGCAGACTTGCCTAATTGTGATCTGTGAAGCTGTAGAAGAAGTTTCCCGGGAGAAGTTGTGGAAGACATGGTACTGTGTGTAAAGCTGCCTTAATTAATCTTGTCTGCTTTGATTCTTCATAATATGCCTGAAACTATTGCTTTTGTCCTTTGCAGTTTCTAAGGAATTTTAACCTACCTTGATGTATCTCAGGTACAGAAAGCATTTGGTGCTCTGCTAGGTTGCGTGTAACTTACATACGTAGCCCTGTTGTTTGCAACTTTTATATGAATATATATATAATGTGTTTAAAGACATTTGTAGTATGGTGTGTATCTGAGCCACTAAACACCACCACTCTTCCATCCACTGTTCAGATCTTAATTTATGATGTAGCTGAAACCAAATGGAGAGCTCACTGCTCAGAACAAGGTGGCAAAAGCGTCCAGTCTTTACCTAGCAAACATGAGCTGCATCGTTTCACTATAGCATCTTCACCGAGTGATCGCTGTGCCTTTTTTGGTAGCTACCAAGCAGCTGAATTATTGCTGCCTTATTGTAAAATCTTTCAGCACCGCAGATTAAAAATTGTAGTGTAAGGAAATGCTGTCTCTAAGATGGTTTAGGTTGAATAGCATTTTGATTTCAATCAAAATACTCATTCATTTGGACAGTGGCAGGGCAGTTAACGTGGACCGCAAGAGGTCCACTCTGTGGATTAAACCACAAGTTTATTCATTTCTGCGTGAAGCCTTTCAGAGGTTTAGGTTGTGTGTGTTAATGTAACACCTTCAAAGGATTGATTTTCCTCAGTAAACAAGAACCAAGTGCTCTACAATCCAGGCACAAGGAAGTCTGTCGTCACGGCTGCTGTGCTTCCAGTCCTCTCACGTTAGTGGTTTAAATCTGGTGAAAAGGTTCCTGAGATCCAAATCTTCTAAGAACACTGGCTGTTCTAGCTCGGAAGCTATAGCAGGCTGCCCTTCAGTTCTCCAAGCCAGTACTCTGTACTTCTTATTGTGTCTAGGTGTCTTTTTTCCCTAGTTCTTCACACTCAGTGAAACAGAACTCGATTCTGCTACATCGTGCTAAGAGACACTTGCTTGTTGGTGTCTTGCCCCAAGGTTCTCGCTAGTCCGAAAAAAAGCCTAAATTTTCCTTTCCTGTCTATCAGCACAACAGTCCCGTGGGTTCTCAAGGGCTGCCCAGGAACACAGCACAGAAGGAGAGTGAAGGAGAGTCTGATGCTCAGGTTTAGAGTGCAGGAGAGTCTGATGCTCAGGTTTAGGTTCAGCACACCTTCATCAAATCACTGTCCCTCCCTCATGCAGACCATCTCTGACTTACGGCGTGTTGCCTGCGGTTCATCTGTGGCACGGGATCCTGCAGACGTGCTGCTGTTATGGACACTCGGCCAGCCCTGGAGATCACTCTGGTTCGTTACCTTGCTGCTGGCTGGTGTCCTGGTCCTGCATGAGTGTGACTGTTAGGGATCAAATGCACTTGACTCTTTTTAAAGTACTTATGAACTCATTATCACGATGGCAGCTGCTTAACCTTGCAGTGGCTCATCTTTCAACAGGTGAATAAAGTTATTGCAAGCACAGTGAAGGCATCTAGAATCAAGGGATAGACGCTGGAGTTCCAGTCTGTGGAGCACAGCACGAGGAGTGGCAAGTTCTGCTAAAACCCCCTTCCACTTGTGTGTTTTTTCGAGCAGCTTAGTGAGTACTCGTGCATAAACGGTGCTTGTTGTCTGCTGAGGAAACAACACGCTTCAGAAGTGTCAGTGAAATTCAGTACAGTATATTTTTCCCCTGCCAAGGCTGAAATATGTACATAATTTTAAATATGATTAAGTTATTTTCCAGAGGAAGCCGCATACTGCGTGCAGTAAAAGGTAGGCTTGTTCAAAGAGGAAGCTGAAGAGCAGAAAGAAACCAGGGGCTCGCTTGTAACAAAGGTATAAACCATGTCAAAGTTTAAATGTATTTGAAGTGTGTTTATTTAGACTTGCACAAACATGCACAGATATTCTCCATCTGCTTCAAATACATCTGCTATTAAAGAATTTTTAAACCAATTTTTCAGTGAATTAATCTAAATGACCATTGCTAAGATTAAATATATTTTTTCCTCAGTATCTCCCGCAGTCTAACTGAGGTGGGTTCGGTTCACACATTTTCTTTAGCGGAACCTTGAAGTTGCACAAGGCCAGGGGCTTTTTTTTGTTTGCTTTTTTGCATTTTGTGCCTCATCGTTGTAAGGCAGCTTGCAGTCCTCGAGCTCCTGCTGCTGGGTTGAGATTTTACGGTGTTTCGATGGAGCGTGATGGCACCTGCACCTGCGCTGCAGGAGCCCGAGCATCCGGCACGCTGGGTCGCAGCTGCGGGGGTGTGAACGAGTCCCAAGACAAGTGTTGGATGATAATAGGATTAGTACTGGGAGGTTTAATTCCTTTATCTCTCCAAGCAATAAAGTATCCGTTGTTTTAGTGCTGGCTGGCATTTTCCATTCAAATCGGTTTTCTGTGGAGACCGGGAGACTGTTACGTGAGAGTAAACGAGATGAAGCTGTTGCTGCAGTTCTTGCTTATCCGAGCTGTGGAGATTCAGCACCTGAACCAGTCCCTTTGTAAGTAAATGTGAACAGAAAAAGTATTGCAGGTCAGGCACTTGAAGAAAAATGCTGAATAGATTTGGTGGCAATTTATGACTGAGGAAAATGATACAGAATTTGTGATGGAAAAGCCATTGTTCACCTCTGTTAAATTGGATTTATCTATGTTAGTTCACTGTTACAACACACAGAAAATAGATTTGGGATTTTTTTTTTTTCCCCCAGAGATAGAAATGGATTTTTTCATATTGAAGATTTTGTTGTATCTGTTATTCTGTGCATTCTCTGCAGAAAGTGCTGAGCTCCAAGACTGAACAAGCAGTGCACTGAACAGGAATATTGTTTGCTGCTTTAAACCTCCGTTAGCAAGGCAGGAGGGGAATTTTCTATCTGAATGGAATTGGTTTTCAGCCCTTGTTGTGCGTTTTGTCTTTCAGCCTGGCGTCCCTGCTGTGAATGGCTTTGTCGGTGGACTCTGCTTGGTACCGTTGGCGGCGCCGAGGAGCTGAAAGTCCCTCCCAGACTCCATCAGTAGCAACACCACTGCTGTTTTCTGTCAGAGACAAACCAAAATTCAACTTCAACGAGTGGAGAATTGTGTTTCCCAACAACGGGAGGCAGCAGAAAGACTGGAAACAAGCTTCTACATTTTATGCTGGAAATGGCATACGGACCACAAAATACACGTGGTTCACTTTTTTGCCCCAAAATCTTTATGAGCAGTTTCACAGGTAAAAAAAAAAAAAAAAAAAAAA
>Ga0065711_1042110_pt1 | contig 15640 bp, 9 predicted proteins | sample Hoacrofraction12_FD_59098 | JGI IMG/M metagenome (GOLD analysis project Ga0065711, IMG submission 59098) | Hoatzin crop microbial communities from Cojedes, Venezuela - Epithelial fraction 12 v2 (version 2) | ecosystem: Host-associated > Birds > Digestive system > Esophagus > Crop | place... | reverse complement strand
GAAGTTCCGTCTGAACATGAGGAAGAACTTCTTCCCTCTGAGGGTGACGGAGCACTGGAACAGGCTGCCCAGGGAGGTTGTGGAGTCTCCTTCTCTGGAGATATTCAAGACCCACCTGGACAAGGTCCTGGGTAGCCTACTGTAGGTGACCCTGCTTTGGCAGGGGGGTTGGACTAGATGACCCACAGAAGTCCCTTCCAACCCCTACCATTCTCTTGATTCAGTGATTCTGTGATTCTGTGACTCGTCACTGATCTCCATCTGGACATTGAGCCATTGACCACTACCCTCAGGATGTGACCATCCAACCAATTCCTTATCCACCAAACAGTCCACCCATCAAATCTGTATCTCCCCAATTTAGAGAGAAGGATGTTGTGGGGGAGCATGTCAAAGGCTTTACAGAAGTCCAGCTAGATGACATGTGTCTTTATCTTGTTTTTATCTGTGTTATATCCTGTTTTTAGTTGCGATCCCATCACCACTCCCAGCTGTCTCACTGAATTGTGTATTTTACTAACTTCTTCCACGTCCTTATTATAGATGAAGTTCCATTCAAATCTTTCCATTCTCATGGAAACCATTCTCATTCATTCAGTATAATTACTTTGAAAATCTACAGTGCTGGTCGAATCGGAAATGTTGGATACAAATTTTGGAATAAAATGCGTAACAGCTATTCACCTGACATGTTTTCAAAGGTATCACAGTGTTCAACTGCAGCTGAATCCACATTCCCTTGTAGAGGACTGTCAAGAGTTATTTGCTGGTTTTCCTGCTCCACCAGATTTGGATACCTTGGTTGCCTGAGCTGCCAGAGTGAAAACTTTAAGTTGTACCATCTGAAACATACACAGCAGATACTGCACAGTCACAGTCTGGATATTTTCAGTCTGTCATATTTTCTTAGTGGTTGGTTGTTTTTTTTTTTTTTATTACTACTTGAGGAATTTGTAATCCCAATCAGAAAATACTATTTACATCAGAGGATCAAAAGAATAAATCCTAGAAATGGTCTACATTCTGTCTCCTATGTTTCACTGTACCTTTTCTGAATTTGGGGTTGAATAATTTGGATGCTGTTTTGATGTCAATGATTAATGAAGTCATTAGAGTGACACACAAGATTATGGTATCCGTGTCGATTTATCATTCCATACAAAGTATGAACATGGCATATCCTGCTATAGGACATGGGAACTTGGAACAAAAATTCAATGGCAGTAGTAACATCCACTCTGGTGCATCAAAACTCTCTGGATATGGAAAAAGAATAAAGGAGAATGAAAAAAAATGTGTCTGAAAGAACTGCCCTTTGACATGTCCTGATCTCTCCACACACAGAAATTTTAATATTTCAGAAAATTTCCTAGATGACCAACTGTCATTTTTTCACCTCATTACAGAGGTGTCTCCTCTGTTAGCTAATGGGGTTGTGGAAGACTCAAAAGATGTCCCTGCCAGTCCTTCTACTCTGGTATTTCTGTTTGATTGGTTAGAAACTCTCTTAAAACATGGATGTAACACTTAAACATTCTTGCTCCTATTCACTTCCTCTTGCTGTGTCCTGCCTGACACCACAAGTTTATGCAACACCATATCACAACATATAATGAAAACCAGCTGTGACAGGAAACCATGAAATATGCTCAACACTCCCCCCTCCCCCTCCCCCCCCTTCTTCAGGTTTATTGTTTTTATTCTATAACTATGAAAGATTGACTTAAATGTGTGAGCCTCTCTGCGGGCATTATTTATAAAGCTTCATCCCCTTACAGTTTAGCTTATCCATGCTGTTGAGCTGTCCTAATAAATACTCAGTAAGCTGACTTGGGTATCAGAGTGGTAAAAAAGAATGTACATCAGCTAGGAAGCCCTGTCAGACATACAGCAATCGTAGCTACAGTGCTTCTAACACTCTGCCATGCCTGCTTAAAACCGCTTCAGGTATCTCTGCTCCCAAATGCACTGTTAAACAGAAAGCACAGCCATTCTTAAGAGGTAACCATGCAACAAGCTCTCTGATACTCCGTTTGTCTTATTTATGGTCAGTGATGAACGGGGACTTGTTTTGGTCTTACTAGCTGGCTGCAGGAAAGAAACTTTACTTCACACTGCCTTGTCCCAGAAGCAGCATGCTACGGTTTTTGTCTGCTGCCCTAAATCTTGAAACTAAATGAAAAGTAACTGGCCAAGCATCAATCTTTGTGAGACTTGGGTGACAACCGCTGTCAATGAGCAGCCCACAAGGAAATCAGTATTTGGGCCTTTATAATATTACACTGTAAAATGAGACAGGTATCTGTCTGCCTCAGTTACACGAAGAAATTAGTGCTTGGGAGGTTACAGCTGGAAATGTAGTACAAGTCCAAGGAGGGCACAGTTCCCGAGCTTACTTGACTTGGACTTACATCTGTGATTCATTACATTTTGCTCAGGCTGCAGAAAGCCTGCCCCTGCTGCACAGTCAGACCAATCTGGCTGACATGTGAAGGAACAGCGCTACCTTCCAGGCTGGAGAAGGAGTTACAAACCTGATTCTAACTTCCAGACTGAGATGTGGAAGGTATCATTGAAACAATTTTGTTATAGCGAAGCTTATTAGTAAAGTGTCTGTGAGAGCCTGTCTCAGGATAACTGCTACTGTACACTCCAGGACGTGGTATCTAGTGAATTTGCATGTTCGTGGGAAATACTGAAATTCAAAACTATGTTCCTAAACAAAAGCATATTGCATTGTGTTGTATTTTAGATTTCTTAAATTCTCAAGGAAACACAGTGGCTAACTGCCTCGTTACAAATAAGGTCACCAAAAGTAGCATCTGATTGGTTCAGCAAAGTAGAACTAAATCACTTATGAAAGCAAAACAAAGAATAATTTCTGAATGGATTTTTTTCATTCAAGATAGTACTACATGAAAACCTGCCAAAGCTTGTATATTTTATTTTCACCTGCTTTGTAATAGATACTCAGAGCAGCACAACGCAATGTCAGCTTACTTTGGCAAGAGTAAGTGTTTATTATTCAAATTGTGCTTCTCCTAGTATATTCTGTTTATATGTTGACTTCTTTGCTGAAGATTTAGAGGCACCAACTCTTTGGGAGAAAGTACATTTTGGACATTATTTGTATGCATATGTACTTTGAAAAGGTTTATCTATAGCCTAAAGGGAAGTGTTACTCTTTGTAAGTTGAAAATTGTGACATTGTCCTTATTCAAAAGAACTGTTGAGCATATTATGGAATTCAGAAGGTTTTTTTTAATAATTGAGTGTATTCCCATCATTTACATGATCCTGCTTATTTGGGTTATCAAATGTCTAACACTGAATGAAGCTCCTCATTGTTAATATTCTGTGTAACACCATATGGATCTTACTGCTCTTCAATCTATAATTAACAGGAAAAGAAAGAACAGAAGTTCTCTGGTGTCAATCTACCTCTTCAGATCTAGAACAGTAAATCCATGATACAGTATTTTAAGTTCTGTTCAAAACTGAGCAGTAACATCCTGTGTGTTGTAGAATATTACATGTAATCTACCACGATTCATATAAAACAATGACAAATGGGCTTCCTATAACTGTTTCATTAAGAACTAGATTTTCATCTTCTGTGAGAATTTCTGTCAGGGTGACACATTGCAAAAAAATGTTAACACTTCAGTTTGCCTTTAATATTGCCTTTATTACTTTTGATGATTGCTGGCATGTATTTCAATTCCTTAGGGAGCATTTCTGTGCAGAGCTAGTGATATTTTAACAATAAGTTTGCAATGTTATGCTGTAAGGAGCCAGGATAAGCTACTTTACCCTGACGACAGGCAAAGGAGGAACTGTGAGTGTCAAGGAGGAGGAAGAATTTGCTATTGGCCAATACCAAGAGCAACTTTCTCCTCTGCATTAATTAGGATCTGCCAGCCAATGTGGGAGCAAGCTGAATCAAGGATCTGCTCACTCCCTGCCACTTTCTGCTCACATGTGCTACCAGGAAAGGGGAACACATACTGGTTCACGAACTGTGCTCAGATCTCTAATGCGAGTAGCCCATATGAGGAAGGAGGAGGGTAACACCATTGAATTTCTCATGGACATATGGGAATGAGGATCTTGTGTTTAGTAATTAACAAGTCTAAGTAGTTTATTTCTCTGAATTTCATGCATATTAATGGCACTATCTCCTACTGCACAATTTGCTGTACTCATCTGTGTTCATACTTTGGGACTTTCACCCCTTCTCTGAAGGCGCGTTCTCGCTGGTTCAGTCAGTACCAGTGGCTCTTGTATAACAGTTGCTGGATAATTTTTTCCTAGAAGTTCAACTTCCAATTTCTGTCCAACTTTGCTGAGTTCTGCGGGAACATATGCAAAAGCCAGACTCTTCTGAGCACTGTAACTGAAACTTCCAGATGTGGTGTTGCCAATAACCTGAAAAAACCACAAATATTTATCTTTATTTTCAAGATGCAGTGAGGTTTTTTTTTAAATAAAAACAGCAAATAAACCAAACAACTATACATCTCATACACTAGTTTTGCTGTACACATCAATAAAGTTTCAAGTGTGTCATACAGTTCATAATATCCTCTACTATGCGTGACCGTCTACAACTGGGAAGTTTTTGTTCCTTGAAAAACAGTCTATTCCTACTGTGTTCAATTAAGTTTTCACTGGAACAAACTCTATACACAGGCATATGGTTGTCATATATAATAATTTAACTGCTAGTGAGCATTTCAACATGTAATCTGTGCTGAAGTGTGGAGGCCTAAACTTTGCTGTTGTTTTGTTTCTTTCAAGTGAATATCAAAAGTGTTGTTAGGACAATGGTGAACTTGCAGGAGAACAGAATGGATGAGCTAATATTTTAGTCTGTTCCAACTCTAGTTTCTGCGGCTTGATGGTATTTCACATTTTGTTTGTAGATATTTAGTTAGTCTTTGCTTCCTGCTTGAAGATTAGAAAATGGTTATCATACCTTCAAATTGTTCCATGCTAGTATAACAAAAATAATGCAATTACACTGGAAACACAAAGTTAGATTCTGTTCATGGAGAATTAACATTAGTTTCTTGTAACATGATCTATAGTCCTCACCTTGCCGTTATGCCACACACTTTCATTTCCCTCTGGATCAATGTTATCTGTTTCCAGGGTGAGATATACCAGCTGTCGTTTGAGCCCCTTTTCTTTAATCTGCTTCAGTGCTTTCTTTCCTGTAAAGTCTGCTGGCTGGAAAAAACAGAAGATAATGATGATTTATGGTTATTCGGGTTCTGCAAAATTTTAGAGATACAAGTGTTTAAATCTGTCTTCATTTGTTTCCCTATCACTTAAGTATTCTGTATGAAATACAGATTAAATTAAACCTCTGACAGTTATTATACCTTGTATCTTGGTGTTTTTATATTGGCACATTATAACTTTGTAATTTTATTGAGTATATTAGTTTTTTTAGATCTCAGTCCCTTAATATCTGTAATTCCAAACGTAGTAGAAATACATAGAACACATAGAAGGACAACCGTATCCTGGGCTGCCTCAAAAGCAGCGTGGCCAGCAGGTCGAGGGAGGCGATTCTGCCCCTCTGCTCCACTCTGGTGAGACCCCACCTGGAGTCCTGCATCCAGCTCTGGAGACCTCAGCACAGGGAAGACATGGACCTGTTGGAGAGGGTCCAGAGGAGGGCCACCAAAATGATCAGAGGGCTGGAACACCTCTCCTGTGAGGAAAGGATGAGAGAGTTGGGGCTGTTCATCCTGGAGAAGAGAAGGCTGTGGGAAGACCTTACAGCAGCCTTTCAGTACCTGAATGGGGCCTACAAGAAAGCTGGAGAGGGACCTTTTAGCAGGGCCTGTTGTGATAGGACAAGGGGTAATGGCTTTAAATTGAAAAAGGGGAAATTTAGATTCTGTACTGTGAGGGTGGTGAAACACTGGCACAGGCTGCCCAGAGAAGCTGTGGCTGACCCCTCCCTGGCAGTGTTCAAGGCCAGGGTGGACGGGGCCTTGAGCAACCTGGTCTAGTGGAAGGTGTCCTGCCTATGGCAGGGGGGTTGGAACTAGGTGATCTATAATGTCTCTTCCAATCCCAACTATTCTAAGATTTTATGATTCTATGTAGTGAATGTTTGCCCAGTTAAGGTTATGAGCCAGAAGACTGTGTTTTATTTCAGTTTCTATAAAAAACCTGGAATACCAACACCCAATTCCTAAAGCCCTGGCCTCCGTATGTGTTCATATATCCTTCTTGATGCCATCAGCAGCCATGACACTAACTTGTTACTATTCCACTTAGGTGTCTATGCTAGGCTGAGGAACTGGCAGTTTGCTCTATATTATTATTTTCCAAAAATGTATGTTTGTTTTCAAATATGTGTATTTTTTTCCCGTATCTACCATTCTATGGGATAATGCAGCACATTAGTTAAAGAATAGTGTTATCATTTGGACTTCCATTTTGCAGCTTGCCTAAAAAGGTATAAGCAGATTCTCAGATTTCTAGAAGAAGACTGCATAAATGTGTGACAAGTACGGTAGAAGCCACCAGTAAATCTCTGAATCCTAAAGGGTATGTAAGACAGTATTTATTGTATATGATAATGTTGAGCTGATTCCACTGAGCTAGCCTGATTCCATGGCCAGGGTCACAGATGCGAGCTTATTTTGCCTACCAGTAGCTGTGAATCTGACTTGTCTCATGCTGTTGTCTCCTAAGTTTTAAAAGCAACCCAGAAAACTTCCTTATTTAGTTGGGTGGGTAGAGAATAAATTGGAAAAAGAAGCCATAGAAAGCAGAGTTGTTATAAACTTTGTGGTCCTGGACAGAATGCCTCAAGAACCAAGAGAAAGCCTCCTTCAAAGATACAGTTTGGACACAGGATAAAATAGTACTCAGGCTGGATATCAATATTGCTAATAACTGTACAGTAAGTATTAGAAATAGTGGATTACAAATTCTGCCTATTCATTTCTTCTTTAAAGGTATAGATCAGGCAGAACAAAATACTTGCATTCAACTAAATTGCCAGCTCCATGCCAGCCCGCCCCCATGGGCAAGAAACATAATACAAGGTCCTCTAGCTTTCCAGCTTTCCTCTAGCTTCCTCAGCTTTGCTGAGATGGGTAGCAGTGAAAGTTATTGTAACACACTTGACACTGTTGACAGCTCTAGTAGATCTGAAGCAGGAATTATGTTCATTTGATGAATGTTTAAGAGAAAAGCAGGGAAATACTGGTGAAGATGTCAAAAATAGTACTTCTGGTAATGTTCTTTGATTTCTGTAGAGAATTATTGCACTGTCAGAATTACAAGCAACACATATAATACTTGTACTTGGAATAGATTATTATGCTTATTATTACTCTTATTTCTGTAGTTCTTCAGGTTCACGAGTCTATGTGTGCGCTGAAAAGAAATTACTAAAGCAATGAGGAGTTTTTGGACTTTGAAAGATTAGACTTTGTAAGCAGTTATGGAAAACAGTGTATGAGCCAGTTAGTCAGAAAATCATGGTGGACCTACTGAGGATAAGGCAGATATTGCACAAAAGGATCATACATCATCCGCTTTGGGAAAAGGCATCAGGAAACACAGCCCAGATCAGAAAAAGAAGGGACTGTGAGGATTCATTTTGGAATCTAATTTTCAAGATGCTGCTGGAAAATATAAAGTAAAGATCTCAGACCAGACGATAACCAGCTGCTGGTGCTTCCTTCTCACTTTTCATAAAATTACATTTCTACTACACAGGAACATTTATGATAGGAAACACCTACAACTAGAAATGCAAATCACAGAATCATAGAACGGTTTGTGTTGGAAGGGACCTTTCAAGGTCATCTATTCCAACCCCCCTGCAGTGAGCAGGGACATCTTCCACTAGATCTGGTTGCTCAGAGCCCCCGTCCAGCCTGACCTTGAATGTTGACAGGGATGGGGCATATACCATCTCTCTCGGCAACCTGTTCCAGTGTTTCACCACCCTCATTGTAAAAAAAGTTCTTTCTTATATCTACTCTGAATCTATCCTCTTTTAGATTAAAACCATTACCGCTTGTCTTATCTCTACAGGCCCTGCTAAAAAGTCTGTCCCCAGCTTTCTTATAAGCCCCTTCAATGTGCTGGCCACGTTTCTTACAATGCAGCCCAGGATACACTTGGCCTTCCGGGCTGCAAACCCACATTGCGGGCTCATGTTGTGCTTCTCATCCACTAGTATCCCCAAGTCCTTTTCCTCAGGGCTGCTCTCAATCCCTTCATGCCCCAGCCTGTATTGATACCAGGGGTTGCCCAACCCAGGTGCAGGACCCTGCACTTGGCCTTGTTGAACCTCCTGAGCTGCACAAAGGCCCACTTCTTGGGCTTGTCCAGGTCCCTCCGGATGGCATCCTGTCCATCAGGCATGTCAGCTGCACCTCTCAGCTTCGTGTCATCTGCAAACTCGCTGAGGGTGTACTTGATCTCCCTCTCTATGTTGTTGAGGAAGATATTAAACAGTGCTGGTCTCAAGACACACCCCTGAGGGACACCACTTGTCACTGAACTCCATCTGGATATTGAGCCATTCACCACTACCCTCTGGATGTGACCATACAAACAATTCCTCATCCACCAAACAGTCCGTCTAGCAAATCTGTATCTCTCCAATTTAGAGAGAAGGACATTGTGGGGGACTGTGCTAAATGCCTTACAGAAGTCCAGATAGATGACATCAGTAGCTCTTCCCTTGTCCACTGATGGACCGAGAAGACTGTATATGCCAGCAGATAAACAGACTAAAATGGTTTGCATGACAGACAGAAATACCAAGGAAGTAAATATTCTACAGGTACGCTTAGCACTGCATCAACTCCTTCCTATGCATGCTAATGCAGCATCTGGTATTTAGTCTCTAGGAATGTAACTGTGGAACTAAACACAAGTATTCAAGTACAATGTCATATACCTTGGGGCCTTCTGTCTTCCAGCACCTGCTACGGAAGAATTTAGGTCCCCCTCCAGTCCTGTGTCTTACTTGCCAACCCGATGTGGATGTTACTGATACACTAAGGCATCTAAAACAGCAGTGGGAATGTCTATGAATTCTCATTTTCGGGTGTCTTAGTAATATAAGAGTAGCAACACAGGGCACTCTCAGAACGAGCTTCCAACAGCACTCTTCCACTATGCCCTTTTCCTTAGCTGAGTCAACATCAAGTTTTCTAGAGGGAAGAATTGTAATCGGTGACTTTAGGAATGCCATATCACACAGTACTGCTGTACTGAGAGCACAGCTCCATTTTTCTAGAGTATTCAGATACTTTTAAGTGCATAGACATAGAGAGAGATGAAAGCCTTACAAAACATTTATTATTTTCATGTTTGGGGTTGTTGTATTTTTTTAATTTAAGATTTCTGGTTAATTTATACCTCTATGAATTCCTCATTCAGAAATGGAAAACCAGTTTCCATAAAGGTTAATGCAGCAAGCACAATCAGAGCCTTCAGTATGACTTGTTAACAGATGTGTACTGCTTTTGTGGGTCATTTCCAGATTAACTGCATAGATGACAGTTAACTCCTGCTAATATACTAATTACTCGTACCTTGAGATTGACAGCAAAAACAATTTTGACTTCAACTTCTTAATTACCTTTTAGGTATGAAAACCATTAGAGCAAGCAGCTAGCAGGCTTTAGAATCTATATATGTCTGGATCATTCTTTACCTACTGATTACAGATAAAAAAATAAATTCTTACCCAATTAATTTTAACCGGGCCAGGCTTTTGGCCACCTGGAATAAATAACTACATAGTTCTTAAACTGGAGATGGATTTAGGGGATTTCATGTAATGGGTTTAGTCTTTGTTATTTTCTTTTCCGTGAAGGTTAAGAATATTCTTGTCTTTTTAGAATCATGGCCTGGAAAAATAAGCAAGAGGTAACCTAGAATTCAAACTCTACAACATTTACACAAATATAAAAATATATACACACACACTCTGCAAAATTGTGTATATATATGTACATGGACATCTGTAAACACACACATACATTTGTGAACACTATATCAACATGGACATAAATGTATGTATGAAAATATACCTGTATACGTGATGTACAACTGCAAAAAATGGGTATATTTACATTTTTAAAACAACTAAAGCAACTTTTTATGAAATTCTAACCGTATGAATCTGCCTAGGTCAGGCTTCTTATTTTACAGTTCTTGGGCATGCATGTCAAGTATATACCTAGCACATTTCGGCCACTTAGCATTTTTGATTTATGAGTGTATGTGCATGAGATCGTTCATTCCAATCAAAATAGCATTTTGGAAACTGATTCACTCAGACTCAGTCTGGCTATTCTTGGTAACAACTGCTTCCTATTTCTAGGAGAAAAGTAGTCAGTTTGGGTATTGCTTCTATTCATTTTAGCTTGTCACACTAAGTATAATGCAAAAAAACCCCCACTCAAAATAGTATAATTCAGTAAAAGATTTTTTAAAAAAAAGAACAAAACAGAAGAAAAATAGCAAAACTAAAGGAAATCCCTGAACAATTGCAACCTCAAACAAATATAAAATTTAAAGCAGCTTTGACTATCTCTTAGTTTAAAAAATTAACAGTTGGCATGTAGTAACAATGTAACAGACTTGCTACTTAGAGCAAGGAGCACCCTAATAAGCTAAACCTGAAATGCAGGAGACTTTCTATTATCTCGGCATGAGCTCCCAAAGCATTAAGCTTTGGCAGATGTAGTGTTTTTCACACAAAATAAACACACTTCTTAGATACAAGATAAAGACAGTATCTACTGCTTAGCTTCATATTCCTTGAGTGCAGTTCACCAGATAGATAAAACCAAAAAAGTCGGGTTGTGCTTTTTCTTGTGTTACTTAGCATACAGGCTACAATGGAAAATCATATCACAAACATAAATCAATTAAGATTTTCAAATAGTATACAGCTAAAGGGAGCCCACTGATTATCTCATCTATTAACACATCAGACATATATATTTGCCTTGCCCTCATCCTCATCAGGCTTTTACCTTGTGTAAGTGACCACGTATTTGCTAGCACAAGACAAAAAACACCCTTTTTTTTAATTTTAAAAAGAGTTCAGGAGACATTAAGTAGTGATGTGATATTTTAGTCACTGTGATGTACCTTGAAAAGTTTAACCTACTGTGTTTCAAGTGTGCTTGGCTTTCAATGGCATATGGATCTTAATTCTAATCCTCTGTAAAAATCTTTTGTGGCTTAAGGGAAGCAAAGAAATAGCAATTATCTACAAAACTTCCAAAAAAAATTTTTTTGATTGCACAGTCTAGCATAATAAAGTCTAGGTATCTACGAACAAAAATGATGTATCCATTCAACAATAACTAGCAGCCAAGATACGCAAATCTCTTAATAATGAAATGTTGTCATTTATTGGGTATGCTACTTATGACCGCAGGCATACAGCCAAATTATGTTCACAAAGCCATGCAACTGAGTTAGGCAGCACCAACAGCTGCTGCGATCTGGTATAACCATCACACTACAACACACTGGAGACAGCACCAATGCAATACTTTAAAATTAATTATTCTTGGTTGGATGGTCTTGAATAATTTCAGGCTAACACTCCAAATGATACTGCTCTCATCAGGGCGATAAGTGAAGATCATTTGCATCTGCAGATAGCAAATATTTGACAAGTTTCTTTTTCTGCAGCAAACCAAAGCTACAGTTTACACTACACAAAACAGCTTTCTACGGGAGACGTGGCCTGTCAGTATGTATGGCACCTACACCACCCCACCTTTCATTCAACCTGCCTAAGCCCTTCTTGTATGCAAACAGCCAGCTCTAAGAAATTTATATGATACAAACAACTGATGAATTATTGAATTATTTTGGCTCAAGATTCCTAGCTCAGTTGGTGCTTATTTGCTTAAATGGCCCAACAAACATTCTGGGAGCGACCTAGGTGTGCATTTTGTACAGATAACAAAATCATAACAGATTCTTTCTAATGTGTTTCATACTCTGTATAAATTTATGGAATAAATCCCTTCTTCTATGGCCTTCTGGGCATCAAATGAAATAACCATAAAATGTGGCTCCACTCCTAAACTTTAATTTGGATGGGGACAGGATTCAGGTGGAAAAGTACACTGAATAAATATGTTATAGGCATAATAAATGGGGAGTGAAAGAGAGAGGGAGAAAAAAAAAGTACCTTTCCCCCCTCTCAAATACCTAGTACATTTCCATCACTCCATCATTTTTCAGATCCCTCTGCTTTCTCCCAGGGTCCTTATCCCTTCTACAGTAAAGTCTGTACTCTTTCTTCTCCCGCCTCCTCCCTTTCTTGCATGGAGTAGAGATGGCACAAAACACAACCTTTTACAGCTTGTGGAGTGGGGTCAGTGATTACTGCTGTTGTCATTTCTCTCGGAACAGGAGGGATGCAAGCTGGAGAAAGTGAAGGCAGGGTGGGCAATGGCAATAAGGGGGAGTTACAGAAACTCTTGTGGGCTGGCCTGTCTGGCATCAAGTTGGAGCAGTGCTCCCAGCAGACCTGGGTAGAAAATGCCAGGCATTCCACCCACTATGCATGCCCTATACACCCTATATTGGATTTTAGAAGAGAGAAGATAAAAATTAATCATTTGCTATGGTACTGCAAACACAGCTCCCATTTTAAAATCAGTGATTGCTTAAGCGAGAAAAAAAAAATAGTCACCTAAGAAGTGGAAAATATAAGCAAATAGTTACAGGTGATTGCTTTCCTGAATACTGCTACTCACTATGACTCTCTTGCAAAGGTTTTGATTTCATATGGCTGCTTATCAACACTACCGACCACATCATCAAAGCATAGAGTCACCAAATCAGAACAGTAGCATTTTACACAGATGAGGATATAAATGAGTACATTTGCTACAATGCTTCAGAGACACACAGCCAGCATGTACATCTTGCTTACTGACACTTTGCTCTCCCTCTTCACCTAGTGCTTAGTGGTGTTTGTGTCCAGAACCCTGGAGGCCCATGGCAGGACTGATAATTCTGCTACTGCTCCCTTTTGGAGGGCATGCTCTCTGCAATTAGTATCATAGAGTCAGGTAGGTTGGAAAAGACCATGAAGATCATTGAGTCCAACTGTAAACCTAACACGGCCAAGCCATATCCATAAGCGTCAGGTCTACATGTCTTTTAATACCTCCAGGGATGGTCACTTAACCAATTCCCTGGGCAGCCTGGTCCAGTGCTTGATAATTCTTTCAGTGAAGAAATTTTTCCTAACACAAAATATAAACCTCCCCTGGCACAACTTGAGGCCATTTCCTCTTCTCCTGTCACAAGTTACTTGGCAGAAGAGACCAACAGCCTCCTCGCTGCAACCTCCTTTTAGGTAGTTGTAGAGAGCGAGAAGGTCTCCTCTCAGCCTCCCCTTCTCCAGTCTAAACAACCCCAGTTCCCTCAGCTGCTCCTCATAGCACATGTTCTCTAGACCTATCACTGGCTTCATTGCTCTCCCTTGGATGCACTCCAGCACCACAGTGTCTTTCTTGCAGTGAGGGGCCCAAAACTGAACACAGTACTCCAGGTGCGGCCTCACCAGTGCCGAGTACAGGGGCACAATCACCTCCCTACTCCTGCTGGCCACACTATTCCTGATACAAGCCAGGATGCCGGTGACCTTCTTGGCCACCTGGGCACACTGCTGGCTCATGTTCAGCCGGCTGCCGACCAACACCCCCAAGTCCTCTTCCACCGGGCAGCTTTCCAGCCACTCCTCCCCATGCCTGTAGCACTGCATGGGGTTGTTGTGATCCAAGTGCAGGACCCAGCACTCAGCCTTGCTGAATCTCCCATAGCTGACCTTAGCCCACCGATCCAGCCTGTCCAGATCCCTCTGCAGAGCCTTTCTACCCTCCAGCAGATCAACGCTCCCACCCAACTTGGTTTCATCTGCAGACTTACTGATGGTGCACTTAATCCCCTCATCTACATCATTGATACAGATACTAAATGTGCCAGTTCAACATTTTTTGGTGTTCTTTCTCTAAACTGCATCTGTGAAATGATGAAAGAAAGTCTTTTCCCTAAAAAAGATTGATGCTTTTGTGCTTTAATAAACCAAGACATATCACTTTAGACCATGGTAACACAATGAGTTGGACTGACACAACTGAGGGGCAGTTCTGGCAGAGTAAACAGGAGAGAAATGACTGGAATGAGGAGGACATGCACTGATAAGATTAAACTGCTATCAAAGGAATAAAAGGATGTAGGCACAGTCTCTTACAACAGCTCATCCTGGTTTCCTATGAGATAACTTATGTGTAGTTATGCTAGACATTAGCTCAGTACACAAGGACTGTATTTTTTATTCAGTCTTACAGCCATCTGCGTGAAGTTGCTGGGTGTGACACAGCTTCACAACGAATAAGTAAGCAATTAAATGCTCATGTGTCTAATAGGTTCAATAGTAAAAGACAACTCAGAAATCCAATGCCAAGTCAGGGGATGAGGTAGCCCTTGTAGTCTACTAGGCATTTTTGGACACCAAAAGGCAGGCGATTATTGAGTAGGGCTGGTGGAGATAAGACATAAACAAAGGAGAACAGACAGGGAAATGAGAGGAAAATGAAGCAGGTAAAAAAAAGTGCTGGTAGAGTAGACCTAAGAAAAAGTGAAGTTAAAGAGATTCTGGTTACTGTATAATCTGGGAAAAAGCTTGGAAGGGAGAACAAAGAAACTGTCCCAGTAAATTAACAGGGCTGCAACAAAGAAACACTGTGTCTGAAAACAGTGTTTCCTCCTAGTGGAAACAAACACTAAATCTCAGCTAAGCACTCGGATCTCGGCCTGGAAGAGCGCCCTAGATCAGAGTCCCAAAGGGTTTCCATCATCTACTGCATTCTCTTCCCAAATCGCAGTGAGCTGCTGCTGCAGAGGGACTGTCCAGGAGATGGCAGTCTTGGATACAGCAAACCAAGACACAAGCCTGCAAACGGTTCACTACAGAATTTTGCAGCTGTGTGCTCTTGATGACTGGTGGCACTATTGGGTTCACATGGAAAACCCTTCTGCAAGAGTTCGTTTCTGTCAGCTACCCAAATTGACATGGAAATGTTTCACTCTAGCACGAAGTTTTACTGGAACTTATGTGCTATTGTGCTCAGGAGAAAATGAGGCTGTTTTAAGAGTATTCAATCAGCTAACAATAATCAACCAATTCAGAACACAGACAAGGCGCATGCTAGCAGGCTTTGAAGACGCAAGCAGCTTCTGAAATAGATTTTTTTTCTGTTTGTCATTAGTGAACATAATAATCAGTGATAAGTTTAAAGTATATCAAGAAAACATTTTCTAACACAAGGACTGCGAATCATTAGAATGGACTGCCCAGGGAGACTGTGGGATCTTCAGGACTGAGAGGTCTTATCTAGAGTACTGTGTCCAGTTCTGGGCTCCCCACTTCAAGAAAGATGAAGAGCTACTGGAGAGAGTCCAGCGGACGGCTACGAGGATGATGAGGGGACTGGAACATCTCCCCTACGAGGAGAGGTTGAGGGAACTGGGCTTGTTCAGCCTGAAGAAGAGAAGGCTGCGAGGGGACCTTATAAATGCCTACAAATATCTGAAGGGT
>Ga0065711_1042109_pt1 | contig 15640 bp, 8 predicted proteins | sample Hoacrofraction12_FD_59098 | JGI IMG/M metagenome (GOLD analysis project Ga0065711, IMG submission 59098) | Hoatzin crop microbial communities from Cojedes, Venezuela - Epithelial fraction 12 v2 (version 2) | ecosystem: Host-associated > Birds > Digestive system > Esophagus > Crop | place... | reverse complement strand
GGGGGGGGGGGGGGGAAGGAATTCAGTGAAAGTCAGCACTGTACAGAGCCGTGTTTGACTCTGTTTATCGCTTTAGAATGGTCCATTTTAAGCAGTTAATTTGCCAGTGTTTTTTTCTAAGTGAAAGGACAACACAGTATGAACACACAGAGTATCTTAATCACTGCAGCTCTTGCCACCCTCCTTGCATAACAGCTTTATGTAAGCATCTGATTTGCATCAGCGTACAGCCCTGATTGCTGAGAAAGCAGTTTGCAATTCAATAAGATTCATACACAACATTGCCTTTCTCTTATTTTCTTGCAGTAGCGTTGGTAGCTGGAATTATACAGATTTTTTCCTCACACTAACAAGCACCAAGGCCTCTGTGAATAATATGATTTTTGTCTCTGGATGTATTAAAAGATCTTTCAATACTGAGAAATATACTGTTCATATTTTGTATACTTGAGGCTCAATACGAAAAAGACAAAAAGATGTCACTAGGTCAGGAAGCACAGACATATTCATTTCTTCAAAGAGAAGGATGGGATTGCTGTAAAATATACTTAAGCTCACACTGACTGAACCATTTGCTATCTGGAAATATTTTCTTGGCACTGATGATATCTACCACCTCTGAGCTCAGCACATGACGTTTTGATTCAGAAAAGCTAAAGATGACATTTCTAGTCCTAAATTGCTAAAAATCACAATAGAGACCAGAGCTAAAATTCAGGACATTTACAAGAGGTGATCTCAGAGATCTTTTATGAGTGATCTCTGCTACAAAGAGCCCTCTGTATAAACAGAGAAGATAAAAGAGTCAAGAGGCAAGGGGAAAGATAGGTTACCCCTTCCGTCATCCACATAAACTGTGAGCATTAAACAGCGTAAAGGGCACAACCGAGAGGCATCAGGAAACCCACAGCAGATCTGGAAGTGGGACCTGTAGAAGACTCCTGCTGGAACTTGCACCGGAAAGGTGTAGGGCAGAGCTAGGTGCAGAACATGTCTTACTTTTACAAAAAGGGTCTTGTACGTGTTTTAAAACAAGTGGAAATTCTTTTATCAGTGACGTCATCAGGAAAAGTAAACACTAGTGAGGCACTTACCATCAACCAGGTAGAGTTTGCTAGCCATGTGTTTGAACCACCAGGTCACAAGTGGTTTTTTGAGAAACCATTTGAGGTTTGGGCTACAAAAGGCTGTGGAAGAAGTTCAGTAATGTGTCCACCTGGAGACCGAAGCGGATATCCAGTGCTGTGAGTGTCCAGCACAGGAAAATGTGCTTCTTTAGAGAAGGTTTATTACTGGGGGAATCCTGAAGACTGCAGCCATATCTGAATTAAACTATGAAATAAACACTAGGGAACAGTGGCAAAAGATTAACGTGATTGAGTATTGTAGGGAAAGCTACAGGAACATCAAGTATTTCTTGTCTTGTATAGAAATGGATTGCTTATTCTTCAGCTCTGTTTCAAGGATGATATACTAAACAAATGGATTAAAGCTATTTTTAAGAAGATACTCTCTGAAAGTAGGCCAGTAAGCCAGAGTTTCTCAAACTGGCCTTTTTTCAACCCTGTGAATTCAGGACTCCTCATATATAACAGATGACTGAATTCAGGTGAAAGAAGCATAGTGAGGTCTTGGGTTTTTAACTTCCCTGTCCCAGTCTACCCAGATCTTTCTAATACTGTCATTGAAAGAACAGAGAGTTTACTTCTAATGACTTCTTCTCCCCTCTGGAAGAATGGAACATTTGAGATACCCCTCGGCAATTAAAGCATGTGAAAAAAAGTCAAAAGAAATGGCATATTTGAGCCGATGAAAAAAATCCTAGTAGTAAAACAAATGAGGTCTTTATTAACATGAATGAACCAAACACATTACATCAACTGCTTCTGAGCTGCTTATGGATTTCTGTAGCCAGAAAAGTTCATGACATTTATATCTCTATCAGTCATTGTATCTCATTTGAGCTTATTAAAAGACTGCAATGATATTTCTTCTTCCCTTCTTTTTAAAACATTTAGGTTTCTTTTCAAATTATACTGCTAATAATTTAATTTTTATAGCTTTTTTAAATTACATTAAAGTTTTGGAGGTATTACCAGTTTTCTACAGAAACATGCAATGGAAAAAGAAGGAACGCTTCTGTTCAAGCACTCTTCTGTAGAGCTATTTCAACTCTTACACTTAAGAGTATTTTCTTCACTCTCAGCTGTCTGATACAGTAGTGAAGATCACTCCATGTTTTGCAGCTCGACTGATGGAAATGGACGGTTAAGGTGCAATGCATGTGTATATTGGTGAAAACCACAAAATATGGCTCTTTCAAAGTGTGTGTGTGTGAAGGGCTATGAGCACTTACCTGCCTTAAAAGGACATTAACAGTACAACTTCAAGCTCACAAGGGTTAAGGAATATAAGGAGACACCTTAATTCAGTGGGATCAGGCATTACTTTACCAATTTTAAGCATATGTTCAAGTCTGTTTTCCACCAGCTGCTGATATGCATGATATCCATTTCTGCTCATCACTGACTCCCAGTATTACTTTCCTCCCCAATTATCAGTCTGCCTTTCCGTTCTCAGCAAGTGCCAGATTTCAAGACCAGCCTTTCTTTGAAGCATCAACAACGTCTAGTCTGAATTTCTTCATTTCATGTTCTTCACCCCAGTTAGTTTAGACCAGGTCTCTGTGCCACCAGCATTCAACTTGAATGGCTTTCTTCCCATCTGCATGGGTTACAGGGCAAAGAAGAGAGAACGAGAAATATGTTTAACTCTGCAGTGTGCCTTGGTTTTAATGTCTGGCTGGGCTCAGCAGATAAAGTAGACAATTTTACCTCGTTTATAGCATGATCAAATAAGGAAGGATTTTTAAACAGAAGGCAAAATGAACAACTCTCACAAAAACAGCTAAACCTTTCAAAGAGAAGAAGAAAACCCCTAGATTGTGGCAGACACCCAGCATAAGAAAACTCGGTTTGCTTGGCTAATTCCAAGTTCTGAATAGTGAATTTCATAATGCAAAGCACTTGGTTGTTTGAAAAATGAGTGTTGGTTACACTAGGAAAACCTCTTGTATGTAATACACATGGACATCGCACACTAACTCATTCCTTTTTCTTTCTCTGTGATTCTTCTCCCTCCCTTAAGTTTCCTGATTTCATTGTGCACTCATGTTGCCCCATATAGTGATTCTGCAGCTTGTTTCAATTAGTCTGATGTTTGGTGTTTTTTTTTTTCTTGTCTCCCTATTTGTTTCTCTTTCTTCAGAAACCCTATAGACATTAAACTTTGGAACACGTTATTATAACAGATTTGAAGGACAAGACAGATAAAGGCAATACTATGCCCTCAAAATCATTATTACAGAAAGTTAACTGATGAGGTTTTAGGAATACAATAAAAACTCTGAGGTGGCACAAGGACATCATAAAAGAGTCTTATCAACAAAGTTTTTTTGTCATGCGGCTCAAATGCACTTTCATTTCTTGACTACAGGTGATCTTTAGAAATGTGTATTGAAAATGGCAAGTATTTCTGTCAAGTTGCTTTTTTAAACTTGTATGTTGTCTCAAGGTTCTTCTCAAAAAACCTAACTTCCAAGGCCCAGTAGTACCAAATCCAATATTCCCTTTCAGAAAAAAGAAAAAATTAAAAAATCTGATTTTGCTTTAAGCCTTAAATTAAAACCTGAGCTCGTCTTAGCTTAGAGCTATAGTTCGTAATTCTAAGCCTATTGTTCATCCTTCTGCATCACTCCTCCTCACTCTGCACATCAGTTCATTCAACAGGCATTCCTCACTGCTCTCAAAATCAAGATCCATAATCATGGAATCTGCCCTCTCCTGCAAATGAGTAACCCAGATGTGAGAGAAATGTGATCTATATCTCAGCTCAAAGTATTTTTTGTTCCCTTTTTTTCGTAAGACGCAGAAATGTTTTCTTTGCCAGAACTGAGGGCTTACACTCTCTCAGCTATGGATCAAGATTCATAGAAAGCCCCAGCACCAATTAATTCTGACATCTAACCACCACCACTTTGCCTATTGACAGCCCCACAGGGCTTCACTGACTCCAGCTGCCTTGTAAACCACAAAGGAGAGCTCTGCGACTGGAACCAGAGTGTGTGACAGGAAACATCCAACCACACTGCCTTCAGACATGTCTTTGGAGGATGGCAGAGACCAGCAGAAACCGGAAACTCTCCCTTCTCCCTGCTGACTTTGCTGATGCTCTGTGGAAAAACATCTACTGGAGCATGGAGAGGAGGAATAGCTGAGGCAGATTTTTGACCTTCATCACACATATTAAGGAGCAAAGAAACTCTTCAGATGCTAACCTTCCAAATGCACAAGAAAGCAGCAAGTGTTGAGCTTGAAGGCACTGATAGCATCAATAGTATGCCCTCCAAAATATTAATTCAGGAGCAAGCACTCCACCAGATGCATTCCTTTAGGCTTAAAGTCACCTTTCAATGGTTGCTTTATTGAAGGAGTCTTTCCTGAAACAGCAGTTACACCCTGATGCTGCAGCAAGCCTCAAATAACTCCCAGTAATAGTAGTAACAAGAAACAAGAGAATGAAATTGGTAAAAAAAAACAGCTGTAGCAGCTCATACTAAGACACACACAGAGGACATAGAAGGTCAAGGAAAGTGTGATTTGAGTTAATATTTGCTTTCAGTATCAGATACGGTGTAGGAAATCTCCACCTTCAATTCCAAATGCCTTTTTCTGTGCCTTCTCCACAAAGCAAAGCAAATCCCTGCAGATTTAATGCAAGCAGCTTTCAGAAGAGCCTTGTTCCACATAAAGCGTGCTGATGGCACTGTGAACACAACCAGTTCCTGTGAAGGAACTGAAAGGAGAACTGACGGTGCAAAAACTTAGTTTTGGAGCCATTATGCAAAAATAACCACCTTGGAGTCTTTCTTCATATGTGTTTCGTTTCTCTTTAGTATGAAATTAGCACAGGTTGCTTATGATGGGAACACATTTGCACTGATTAGAAACTAAGCCAATCAAATCAAGGACCGGTATTGGTAAAATCCACCAAGCTGTGGAGAACACTGGTTGTCTTTATGACTTGAGTTAGTTTTATGAAATAGCCAGAATATGATTTTCAAACATTTTAGAGAACTTTAGAGGGTCTCAACAAACACACAGACAAACTCCATCTCTTCCCCACATGTATTCCTATAAAATTAGACAAGCAAAGCATAAGAGTGGGAACAAAAGATCAGCAAAGTAAAATGTGCAATCGTCCTATGTAACACACAGGGTTATTCGCAGGCCCAGGACTCAGTCTCGCCTCTCCAGGTTCACAAGATGGCAATCCATTATCTACTGCCTTGTATTGAAACCTAGGCATCACATCTCTGAAAAAACAAAGCAAGGAGAAGGTCTTGCTGCTCCGTCCCCTGCCACTCCACCACCTATGAAACAAGAAATGGGCTGCATTGTGCATGAAAGGAAAGGTGGAATTCAACATTTAGATCTTTTTTTGCCAAGGCTGCATCTGCCATATTTCAGCTGTCAGTAAGTACATGACACTGATCCTGTTAGAGTGCTCTGTATCTCTCCTTAGAAAACTCTCACCTCTCCATAAGTAGGAATGGACTACTTATAGTTGAGATGTCACTTTGATTTTGACCCTTGGAGTACATTTTGTGTTCCTTCTTTTGAAGTGTGACACTTGCAGCTTGTTTGTGTTGCCAGAACCTTTGTATGCTAAGCTGCATATACCAGGTTTCCCACATGGAAACTGAGGGGGAGCCACAAAGACAAGATACCATATTCAACCAACCGGACAAAATCAACAAAATCCAGAAAAGCAATAACATTAATGGATGAGTTTAGGTCTCTGGATACATGTCTAATCTATTGACTTTATTTTTTTTAGCAATGATGGGATGAGTTCTGTGCTGTGACAAACAAATTTTGATGGAGAATTAGGAATTTTTTAAGAGCGATAAGATTCATAGAGGCCACAAGGGCTTTGCTTTATTTGTGATCTTCTTCAGGGTTGGTAGTAAACTTGTTACCTTAGCAATACTGAACGGAGATCAATAAGGGAACTCTGAGACACAGAAAAGCAGAGAAGAACAAGACATGCCAAGATACATCTGTTCAAGAGCTATGTCAGCTGGCCGTTGAGAGAATAACAGTGCTACAGGTGCAAGGACTAAAAAAAGATCATATAAGATCTCAGCACTTGTATTAAAAAGCTCATAAAATTCATGGTGAAGTCTGGTGGATATAGCTCAAACATTATCTTAAACACAACAAAAGAAAAGAAAACAATGGAATGTTGGAATGTCACACCTTTGTAATGATGTGAAACGAGTTTACAATAAGCATCTCTCAATCAAATTGGATGCTATAGAGTATCTTCCAACAGTGCACTGTCTTAAGAGGTTTTTACAGCAGCAATGTGACTTCCTTTTCTAACATTTTAATGACTTCATGAGACAGAAGACACCAGTGGAGATCTAACAACTCACCCAACACTAGATTTGGCCTGGATAGTCAGACCTTCCAGTAAAAATAGGATCAAAATTCAGATTGGAAGGGACTGCTTCACTGTCCTCACAGTGAAAAGTTTTTCCTTATATTGTCTCAGTTGCTCTTGTTTCAACCTATGGGTGTTGCCGCATTGTGAAGAGCCTGGTTCCATCTTTTTGATGGCTGCCTCATAAGCCCCCAACCAAAGCCACCTCTGCTCCAGGCTGAGCCAGCTGCGGTCCCTCAGCTTCTCTGCACAGGGCAGGCACTCCAGTGCCTGACTGTATCGGTGGCTCTTTGCTGAACTCATGACACCTTCCCATTCTCTTTTGGCATTGGCTCCATCTCATATAACCTGAAGATCAACATCTAAGTAAGCTCTTCTTGTATTCCTAGCTCACAGAAAGAAATATATAGCCTCAAGGGACCTACCATACAAACCTGTTCTTGCACTGGCTGGACTGATTTCTGACAGTGCTTATTGTTCCCCTTTAACTGGGGAGGGAAGTTGGACTAAAGAGCCGCATTCCATCAGTCAAGTTAGATCACAGAAAGTTCAACCATTATGTTTCTCCTTTTTTTTTTCCCTTTGAACTAATTTTACAACAGATCTGTAAAAAAAAAAAAGAAAAGAAATTCAGTTCTAGGAAGTGGGTTACGTGATGCTTGCCTATGAGTTGAAATTTGCCAAGATCGACAAGAAAATTACACCAGTCAGCAAGTTTTTTGTTTACAGTTACTTTCACTCTGTAGTCCTACTATCTTCATCACTTTGACCTTCATACAGCTCAGGAAGCTTGCGTTTTTAACAGTAGTTTTCTGGGTTTGCTATTTACATCACAGAAAGATCTGTTTGTACTAGGTTTACCTTTATTCCTCATTTTTGTTTCAACGAAGATGCTGAATTGTGTCTGTGCAATATGATTTGCCAAAGCACCTCCTGATGTCAGTCAGAAAAACACAAGAGTTCCTCCCATTCGCGCTGGTAGGCATTGCACATTTTGGAATTGATGCTGATTAATTAGATTCAGTAGAATGAATCAAAGCAAATACTTAATACAGCAGGGTGAACAATCAAAGCAAACCATTTGTAGATAACTCACTGGCTGAAAATTCAAATTCATCCAAGTAACTTCAGCAAACATGAACCACTAACACACTGCCCAACAGCTCCTAGCTAGAAAAAAAAAAAAAAAGCTAAATTAGCATGAATACTATTTGCTCAGCCTTAACCTTTTCATTAAGTTCTATAAGGCAAAACTGTTAAACTTTGTACAGTTTGAGTACTGTATAAAAACTCCCTTCAAAAGTGTATCATACCTTCAACACAAAAAATCCTTCTTCCTTATTTCAGAGTCTCCATCTAATGGAGCATCACATTTTGTTAAAATTTTTAAACTAATGACTACTATTATTCAAATGTTTTATATCACTCTTCTTCCTTTCCAGCATTTTTCTACATTGCAGATTTTTACAATTTTGTTCATGAGATCACAGACAAAGCTTTCAAAAACACACCTATGACTTCTAAATCTTAGTCCCTTTCTTTTAAGAAATGGTCTAAGGCAATTGTCCACCTACATCCAGGGTCAAAATTACAATTATGAAGATTTCTTGATGTTTGTGTCTTGAGTATACCCTTGCTTGATACACTGGCTTGGTAAGGAGTATGCTTTCACTAGAAAGCAGCCCTTGTTCACTGCATATTGTATTTTATCTTTGCAGGAGAGCTGTCTTTGAACTCATGTACTCATACAAAGTAAGATTTAATGATATACAACACTTGCATGCAACTTAATTATACTGGATCCTAGAACACTTTTTTGTGGTCTAATGATAAAACGATAAATGAACACTTTGAACAAAATCCCTAACTGGTTAAACCACATTATAAAGTAGCGACATTTGGCTGAAGAATCAAAACCATACAAATACATAATTATATATGTATGTCTGAGCAGGCTGTGCATGTGAAGGAAGATGAGTCACTTCATTTTTTTATGTTGGCCTTGTGACAGCTGAGCAATGTAATTATCTTCTTTTGCATTGTGCTAGTTTTATCTCGCTGGTATTAGATTTTTATTTTTTTCATATTCTAATTTCTTCAGCGGGTGAAGTGCAAGACTCAGGGAAGCAAGGCATTGCTATAATTTAGTTTTCTCAGGTTTCATCTAAAGAATATTTCAGTACTTTTACATAAAAATAAAGCCAGAGGGTGGGGAGTCTTGTTATTATGCACCCAAATGATGATTAATAAATATTCCTACTGAACAGTTTTAAATTGGATTAATTTACCTTAATTTAAAATAAAGACAAACAAACTAGAAAAATATTTTCAACCAGGCAAAAGGGTTTGCTGAATGCATACTATGCATAAAATGTATTTAAGAACGTATATAAAGCTAGATATATGTTTGGAGCTTTTGTTCCTCATACCAAATAAAATTAAAAAAGCAAAAATGATGATATTTACAGTGATGACTCTGCTAGCTGACTTACGAAATGTGTGTGAGCACAGGGCAAACAGCAAAAATTATTCCAGGCTACTATTTATACCACCAAAACATGCTGACAAATGAAAAATACACAAAAATCTTGAGGTTGCAGATACACAGAAGAAAGCCTGGGTATACCCTTAGATTATGAAATATTAATAAAGACTCCTTTCCTATTATCACTTATACCATGATCAGAATTAATGTGATGCCAAAAAGACCTCTTCCAACATCAGGTTTTGACAAGATCCCTGTAAAGCCAGTTAAGTTCGACAACTGTTAAAAAAGAATTAGTTTTAGAATCACATGTGCTTCCCTTTTTACTAATAAGTTTCAAGACCAAACCCTTGAACAGGCTTATTCATCACAAACAGATTCATGGGAATGAAAAAAAAAAGGTAAGTGCTCCTGGTAAAGTAGCATACAAAGAGGAAGGCAGTCATACTTTGCACTAGTTTGGAAGATGGGCTACAAGCTATTAATACAAATGTCTACAATAGTAGACATTTTCCAACTTTGATGTGTACTCTAAAATGAGATGGCTGTGATCTAAAATAGGCTTCCATAAAGCAAGTATCTAAATTTGGTGAGAAGAATCTCACCTGAAGTGACAAACATATACAGTACAGCAGTCCAGCTTTTACTTAAAATAAAATATTGCCCAGGAGTGTGAAAGGAGTACCATCATGCACCTGGTTATCTAGGCTGACTCAGCAGTCACACGGGAGCGCTGACATCACTGTAACACGTTGCTCATAGAAGAGTGAAGAATGCCCTGGCTTTCTGACCACCTCCATTCTCTAACCACCACCACCACCTTGGCCCTGCCCGGGTTGCATTTCGGCCTTGTGGCGCAGGAGGAGCGAGCGGACTTGCAGCGGTGTCTCCGGCAGGGCTCCGCTGGACGACGGCCGCTCCCGCTGTGCCACGGGCACTGCCGCACAGCGCCAGCCGAGGGACACGTGCTCGTCGGCAGCCAAAAGTACCAGGGCAAATCCAGGTTTCGTTACTTGTTTTGTAGCTCAGTGACACTTCCATCAACTCATGCACGCTCTAACAAAGAAAAAAGTAACTTTGGACCATCAACTCTGGAATCCTCTGTGCTGCAGTAGATATTCTTACTAGCCCATAATACTGCTGACTGAGTCATACAGAGACATTTATAAACATGAAAAATTAGATTTTCTTTAAGAAGTGGACATGTCATTTTGACCTTAATATTAAATTCCGAACTTTTGTGGTGAAAACCAGTGCAGATGACCTTTTTATACAAAAGTATTCCGGTACTGCACAATTAACCCAAGCAGGGCATTTTGCACATACAGCAACTTTCTTACGTGATTGTAAATAGTCAGCAATCCACTGGCAACATTATATGAGAGTAAAAGGATGAGCAGCCTTACACACAAAATCTATTAAAACTAAAACCACTAGGCTCTGTGTTCAAGGCACTCAAAAGTCGAAGTCAGAAGCATTACTAATGACAGGCACATGTAATAAGATCTGTGTGGGGAAGCAATGCGCCGTTGCGGCCAGATTTAGAGCCAGATCATCACTTTAGAAATATCAATAGCTGGATAAGGTCCAAGCTACTTCCTCATCAAAGCCGTATGACTCCTGACTGCAGTGAAAATAATAACCTCAGTTTGTGGAGACAAAGTCCTGATCAATAATGAATCTTAACATGTCTATGGGATCTTCTGCCTTCTCAAAAGTAAATTAGTACTGACACCTTCCTGGCACTCTGCCAGCAGTGGCTGCTCACTGAAAGTTGAGTGGCAAATGTGGGCTGGTGAAGGTTCAATAAAAATACGATATTTGAAGCATGGTTTAGCAGAAAAACTATGATACAACTGTAAAACATGGCTATGAGAAAACTGGATAAATGTTTGATTGTGGTTATTACATTTGTGATACGAAATATAGCCTGACACACACATGGTTAGGGCCCTAAAAAATCACACAAGACCTTAGTCCTTCAAAACAGCTCCACAGGTTTTAGAGCCAAAGGACAATTATCAAACTTTTCAAGTTTCTTGTGGATTGCTATGTAACCTGCTTGTAACTGAAAAGACTACCAATTTTGCTATTTAACAGAACACCACAGATTAGCTATGGGCCACATATCAAAGCCATGTGACTCGGAGTCAGAGATGCACAGCTCTGGACTGCACACATTTCATTCTGCCAGCTCAGATTTCTCATGCTTTGTCTCTCAAAATAACCCAGCATTCACCAAGAAGGTCCCTGAAAACCTCTAGGAAAACAGGAATTATTTTACTAAATTAGACCCCTGACCCATTTAATCCTTTCTCCGGTAACATGAAGACTTAAGAAGCTAGGCACTCATGACCACCAGGATAGGTTTCATTCTGATTTTCAGTGTAAACCAGGGATTGACTTAAATGCTAAATTGCAGGCTTTACTCTTCTTTCTGCATTTTTATTATAGAATCATAGAATAATAGAATGGTTTGGGTTGGAAGGGAGCTTAGAGATCACCTAGTTCCAACCCCCCTGCCACAATCAGGGACACCTCCCACTAGACCAGGTTGCTCAAAGCCACATCCAACCTGGTCTTGAACACTGCCAGGGAGAGGGCATCCACAATTGCACTGGGCAGATTATCGTAAATCTGGATGTGAATTGCAACCTGAGAATCACTATATTCTTAAAACTTTATTTCAAAACATGTTCTGAAGATCTCAATTCTATGGCTAATGTTCACATGAAGAAAGAGGATTATTTTAAAGGTTTGCCTGTCTAGGTTCCCTGTATGATAAAGTTCTACGTTATATCCACAAGCATGCTGAGGCGAATACAGAATTTCCCGTGGTCTGGGAAATCTGTTTTACCAGTAGTAGGTTAGGACTGAGCCCCCAAATAAACATGTCCTGTACATTTTATATAACTCTTGTATTCATTTAGTAAGTGTTAAAGTCAAAATTCATAATATTCACAGCCACTACTCTGATCGAAATGTAAGCATCTCAAACATGCATTTGAACAGACGTTCCTGCAGGACTGAATGGAAATTCATCAAAGAGCATAAACGCTGGCCTGAACGCCCACTGATGTTGGCAGCATAACTGTATGTGAAACTTCTGGCTGAATCAGGACCTCTAACTGCTTCAAGCCATTTTTTCACCTGGACTTCCAGAGACGTCACTACCATTCCACTCACACGTCCTGCACTGCATGGTCACATGGATAATGTTTCATACACATCTGTAAGATATATACAGACTCCAGAGGCCAGAAAAATGCATTTTACTCACAGCATTCTAAATCTTCCCTAGAGCACATATACATATGTTAAATTCTAGAAATCCTGACTTTGTAGTATTTCTGCAGAAATTAATCTTGTCTAATGTTTTCACAATGAAGAGCTGAAAATCAGGCTTCCGAACTCATGTTTATATGCTTTAAGGAATGACCTGATTTTTAAAAGCTCTGAGCCTCAGGTGACTTTGGTGGATTTAGGGGAGAGGTTTTCTAATAGAGCTGGAACAAATGTCTAATCTGCTCCCTTTGTGGTTGGTAGGAGTATTACTGTTGAGCTCAGTGGAGCTCAGCTGCTAACTTTTAGACTTCTGCTTTTGACAAACAGCTAGTCATAGGCACTGAATATCAAAGAACACTCAAAGAACTGGGCAGGGTTTTCAGAACACCACAGCTGAAACACACTCCCTGAGTGTTTACTGTCACTGCTTGCTTGAAAGACTAACAGGTGTATGGGAAACAGGATATGAGAAAGATATCTTCTGGTTTCAAAATCATTTGAATCCTATCATATTTCTTATGCCGCTCTTGCCTGAGCCTTGAAAGAAGAGATATGCCATCTGTTTCAATAAAAAATGAAAAGTGTATATGTATACAAACACACGTGACTGGGGCAGTGCTAGAACTAAGGACAGCAAATAAAGTATCTATCTTTACAATATTAATTGTGGAAAATTATGAAGCAATAAAACACCTGTCCTTTCAGCACTTTATTCTTCAACACTTGAGGAAATGTTTCTTTTAACTATTACATTTACATTATTTTCCTTGGAGTATCACATTTTTGCAATCATCAAAGCTACAAGAATTTTATCATTCAACGCAGCAGACTCAAGCAGTCCAGTAAGCTAAATTATTCCTATTTCTTTTTAATTTTCATGTAATTTATTGGTTATTAGTAGAAACTTATCAACCATGTTTCTCTTCTATATACATTTTCTGTTAATGACTGAGTTTCTTCATATTGCGGCTGATGCACTTTTCAGTGTTTTAGTCACAATTACCAAATACAGAATGAAAATGAAAACCACTTAATTATGTAATTGTGTTAGAGACAGCATGATAATTAAAGCCCTCAGAAAAGCAGCCCAGAGGCACTGGCTGTGCAGAAAGGTAAACAAAATATAATACAGGCATCTCAGAAAAGGACTAAATAAAACATTGTAGGGAAAGAAATTATACACGCATCCCTGAACAGATGCCCTTAAGAATTGCATACCTTCATCAACATAAAATATTGTATTTACACAACACAGCACATGCAGCAAGACGTATGTCACCATAAATTGGTTATTCAGAAGTTGTAAGAGACTGAAGCTATACGTGACATTACAAGAAACAGTGTTGAGGATGAAAATAAAATGTATGCAAAGATTAAGAAGAAAATTTAAAATATAGGTGGGTTTATTCTGCAAATAAAACAGTTAAAAGTTTACAAAGCAATGTATAAAAACAATAAAAGCCGAAGATGTTCTTGTTGAAGGACTAATCTAAAAAGTTATCTCTAGTGTTGTGATAACTCTTCGAGCAGTGGTACTGAAAATACACAGATGTCATTAAAAGTCAGTATAAACCTCTTTAGACACAGATCTCCAAGCTATTACACTTTCCTAAACTTTGGAAATGTCTGCAGCTGCACACAGCAAAACCAAAACCAGATGGACTCTCTTACACAGCAAAAGGGCAAATCTAAAGAAGTTTCACATTTATGACTTACATGAGAAATCCTTCAGTTAAGTCCTAGAGAAACACAAACATTTACCCTGCTAAAAAGCCTTAACCCTTTCATTCTGGCTTCGTGAGGTGATGACAGAGGAGATGATTAGGCTATGATCAGTTGGTGCAACTGGTTAAAAATCACAGAATTTCGGCTGCTGCCCAGAGACAGGAAGGGTGACTGTGTGTACACTGGAAAAGTCCCACCAGCTGCAAGGGGTGATACAAGCCCTCAGCAGTGCTCTGAACCCATGTGGAGAATGGTCCCTCTGTCTATAACCTGCACCACCTCTGAATTAACAGTGCCAGAGTTATTACGCTGTTTCTCCTGAATGCCATCACCACACAGAAAACACCGTTACATTTGAAGTTAACAGAATATGTTCACAATTATTTTCTTTTTCATGCTGGGAGCCTCAAACTGCCACACAAGAAATCAGCTTCCTTCTGTTCCCAGCAGTTAACGTTTGTTTCACACGTGTTTTGGCACTTGGCAGTAGATAATTATTGGCTACACTCTTTGCCATGAGGTACTTTCCTTTTATAATTAAGAAATCCTTTGAATTGTGGATAGTTACCTTCTCTACAGCTAAAGATTGCAAGCAATTAGTATGCAAATTACAAGTTGACACCGACAGCTCATATGGACAAGATAATTCTCACACACTGAAGGCTACCTGTGCTTAATGTAAAAGCAATAGAAAATAATGATTTTTCAGACTTGAAGTGGATCAGAACACAGAACTGCTTGCTTCCTTCAATCGGTGCGAGCCAAGGCACAGGCTCAGTGAAAATCAGAAGATGCAAATTTCTTCGGAAGAAAGTCTTCTTTCGCTTGCCTTCTTCACAGTTCCTACCTTCATTACACTTGGACTCGCGCCTCTGCGATGCTTAGTCTGTGTGGCATCAAAGAGAAAACAGGTTTTTGAAAAGAGATGTAAAAGAGGCAAACCACTCCTCGAGACTGTGAGATCTTTTAACAGCTCCAGAGGTGTTATCCAGTGCTTGAATATACGAGGACGCATCATCCCGCTAACCAGCTCCTGCTTCTGCCTTCCAAGTTCCCCCAGAGCACTTTTTTGTGACTATAAAGCACTAGAAGATATCAAACTTTATTTTCAATATGTGCCTATATAACTGCATTTATATATAAAGTTACGATGTTTCTTTCCGATTTGATGCATTTATTGTACACAGGATATATATCTTATCTAAAATTAGATTTGGTGACATTCCCCTAATTCTCCCTTGCAATCAACACTCTTCCTTGATAATTCCATGGAAAAAAAAAAAAAAATTCTACTCCACTTTGTTCCTTTCAGCTACCTGTTGTTTCCCTGATTTATGAATTTTCCACTTCAAGTACTACTTTATGCGCAGAACTCCACGAAAGGCCTTTCAGGCCAACGGTACACATGAAAACAGCTGGGCGGCAAACTCCTGCTGAGAGGTTACACTCGCACGGAGCTGCCTGTGTCACCGCGCCACAGCAGCGACGGACGGAACGCTGCAAAAACCTGCTACGACGTGCTCAGGTCAGCCCGGCGGCGTGCAGGCCGGCGCGTAGGCCGCTGGGCCCTGGGGAAAGCGGACCCCGGGGCCGCTGCCTGGGCCGTTGCCCGCCCCGCCTCCCGGGCTCGCCGCCACC
>Ga0065711_1042108_pt1 | contig 15640 bp, 7 predicted proteins | sample Hoacrofraction12_FD_59098 | JGI IMG/M metagenome (GOLD analysis project Ga0065711, IMG submission 59098) | Hoatzin crop microbial communities from Cojedes, Venezuela - Epithelial fraction 12 v2 (version 2) | ecosystem: Host-associated > Birds > Digestive system > Esophagus > Crop | place... | reverse complement strand
CCGCTTCCCCCCCCGCCTCTCCCCCCCCCGCCCCTTTCGTGCGAGAGGACGGCTCCGGCTCGGCGGCAGCGAGCCCCCCAGTTCGGTGCCGGGAAGGGGGGCCGGGGACGGGAGGGCTGGGCTGCCGGGCACAGGTGTGCCAAGCCAGCGGCGAATTTTTCTGCGCAAAGTGGTCACAGGCTGCGAAACGCGAAGCTGGCGGCTCGTTCGGCAGCCGTCCGCTCGGCCCGACGGTGGCTGCAAGGTTCGGAGTGAACGGTGCCCTTTAACGGCTGCTTCTCATCTTGCTGGGGCACTGGAGATTTCATACTGGCCGCCCGTCCCCTTCCAGATCAGCTCCGCTCCTGTAAGGACTGCCTGCCCTTTAACACCCCTAGATTCGTGTTGCTACACTATAAACTGTAAGTTGGTGGATAATTTACGTTCTTCCAGGATTGTCTGGATCAAGGCAGGCTGACTGATGCACAAGTCATCCCAAAATCCGGACCTCGTGTAACATCATTACTCCAAATACCCCTTCTTTGGAATTGAGATTAATGGCATTCTCCCGATTCAGGATTTCAGTAATGGAGGAAACGTGTGTCCGACTCTGCTTGTCCAGCCTGCTAAGGCAGTGTATTAAAAAGGTAATTAACATACAAGTGGAAGCCCTGGCACATACCCTACTGGCACAGAGGAACCTTGCTTCTAGCCAGCGATACGCGTGCCCTGGAGAGAGCCACGAAATCAGAGCATGCTCGAGTCCCAGAGCCCCGGCAGGAGATGGCGCGATGGGAGAAAGCTACTGGTTACCGTTATTATGGGTCAGAAGCAGCAAAGCATAACAGATAGGCACCCCATGTATAAATGATCTAGACTGGAAAAGGAGAGCTGAAAAGAGTAATTCTACAATTTAACATGACCGGAAGGGAAGCTGTTACACCAGATTATGTGGAAAGAACAACACTACTCGCTGCGATCACTTAAATCAAAGTTGAGACAAAACCCAGTGCTGGGTATTGAGAACTTTTCAAACAAAATCTCTCTGAGCTGCTCAGTGATATACATTAAAAATGATTTTGCAAGCAGAGTAGGGAACTGAAGGCAAGCGGCAGCTAAGCGTTTGAATTTGGGAGATGTAAGTTCTTGGAGGGAATGAAATAGAAGCTGTTTCCATTTGCTATTTATATGTCCTCTGGCTTGCAACTGCAGCACATATGAATCAATGCTTTAATACACAGTCTTCAGAATGTTCTCCCTCATGCAACTTCTGTTTGGTTTTGCACAGCTCCAGATTCAGATCTCGTGATCTGGGGGATGGGCTGCTTCTATCCAGATGATTTCACTGTTCTACTGCACTATGGTATAAACAACTTCCAAATCTCCTTGTCAGGGAGGTGGTTTCATTAGTAACATGGAGGGAAAAAAAGGAGGAAAAAAAGGAATGAACAGACACCCCTTCCTGTTCATTCTCTGAAGGACGACACAATTTCACATCAAAAAGACTTCACGCCAAGCCACTCTCCAAAGATGACCTCCTCACTGTTTAAACAGGCAAAAGGTAAGGTTACCTTTCAGCCTATCGACCATCTGATGAAAACAAAACATTTTTTAAAGGTCTTTTTCCAGCAATTTTTAGTGAATAAGGCAGAATTATGAATATTCACCAGATATTCAGAGCATAAGTCATCAACTCATTTGTTTCTGCAATAAGAAGTATGACAAGCAGAAGGAAGTCTTGATGCTGCAGAAAAGCATATTAAAAGGTGAAAATTACTGACTCCTTTCTTCTTTTATATATATATATAATAAATACATGCATACACGTTCATATCTACATGTTTCAGAGACTTCTCTCAGGCAGGAGCAAAAAGTATCAGTGTAAAGAGATTATAACCAGTCTTGCAGGCTAATTTGGTATAAAATGGTCAAAGATTTTCTTAACAATTGAAAATTATGCCACTTCAAGGGCGAAGCTGACAGTTTGAACGAATTAGCCTCAATGAACTCTGACATTTCTTTTAAGCCTACATTTTAAGACTAAATACTGAGGTTTGGTGTTATTGATGTTAGGCCGATCCTTTCATCAGTCTGAATGTTAAAAGAATCTGCATTTGTCATGGGGAAAAAAAAGCCTCGTGAAGAGAAACTCAAAATGAAACTATTGTCTGGGACTGCAGCAATATAGCCAAAAGAATTCCAGGGAAATTTGGGTATAACTGTGAAGTCATTGTGTGCATAGGGTTTACCTCGGGAGTCCAGCAACCTTACACAATTTTAGCAGTATATCAAAACATAGAACTTTGCTGATTGCCTTCAGAAAGTTCCCTCCTTAGACTTGAGAGCTTGTGAAAATGATTACAGGGGGCGAAAAAAAAGGTGTTTCTTTTTTTTTACCTTCTAACTTGTGGATTTGTTAGATACTTAAGAGCAATACTGAAAAGAAGGTGGACTAGTTATGAAGGAGCTTATACAGCTATACCAAAAAGTAATGAAATTTCTGCAGATTTTTTTTAGCTATTCTTTTGATGCTGTTTAAATTCTCTTTGTTAGATAATAGCTCCAGTTAATCATTTATAGGATATGCCCGCAAAACCAGTTTCTCTTTGTTGGCGTTTAATATGCTAAACATGTATTGATCATCTTGCAGGTAACTGCTAGAGAACTGATCATTCACCTAACATTCAGTCAGTTGTAACAAGACTAAGTGGTTCATTAATACATAAAGTTATGAAAAATCCAGGGCATTTATAGACTACAAATTTCTTGTACCTTAGCTACATAAGGAATGGTGAAGATCGTATTGGCGTAAAGATGCTGCCAAGTTCGGTCCAACTCTTCCTTGCTCCTAGGCACGTGTGCTCTAATGGCTGCAGTCAAAGCAAATGAGCACAGTTGCTGCCAAGAACCTCTGCTCACACACTGAGAACAATTGTACTCGGATTTTTCATGTTCTTGTTCAAAAGCACCAGGGAATATCCCAGTTACCCCCACCCCCATCAGCACCTTTCCAGTCTTATAAACATATTAGGTACAAAAAACTACTCTACCACTGCGTGCCACCAATTTCACAATGTGTGAAGAATAACACCAACTCTGAAAACAAATAGCAGTTAACACTGACTGTGTAACCACTTGTGTTTTATTTCTTTTTTTTTTAACTAGATGAAATCATTATTTTTCCTCTCAGCTGCAGTGCATAAGAACCAGTTCCAGCAATGTGTCTGAGAACAATGACGCTCCCTCCATTTCTCTTATTTGATCAACATTTTTTATTCACAGTTATTAAATGTGCTTACAACTATTAATATATGCAGAAATGAATTTTCCTGAAAGTTTGTATGTGATCGACTAATGATAGTTCTTTAAAAACTGTAATCTAAAGATATTTCAGGAAGTGCAATTAACAATTGGTCCTAGAGAGTTTAAAAGAAAAATATGTCAAGTAGGATATAAAAATAATGTATATTGTCTGATGATGCATCAAAATTGGACATAATTGACCCACCATATCACTGTTATTGCTATGTAGAAGAGGACGTAGAAGTAAAAAAACATAAAAACATAAACCCAACATTTTCTGATACAAAATGGTGGGACAGAAATTTATAGCTCTGTCTAGTGGATGAACACACAACTGAGCCATCTTCATGCTCCTGATGACTCTCTGGAGGGTTCTCAGATCATGCCTACTGTGTATTGTATTTTTTTTTTTTTAATTTGCTAATGTGCACAAATATTCAGAAGGAATAGGATTAAGACAATTCAATTTCCTTACGGTCTCTCTGAATATTCTTTAAGCCATGTATTTCCTCTAAAAATTTAACTAGTCGATTAGAAAAAATAAATTTTTAATACAGGTTAGCAAATTCTATACAATGCTAATCGCTGAGGGAATGGCAATGCTGCTGATACTGCCTTGGCTTCTTTTGCACTAAGCATCACTGGAGTATTTTCTAATAAAACAACAACAGCTGTTCCTAAATATATGATGCCAATAACAGTTGCCAGTCACAGAAAACCTGTGATAATATAGTAATTCGCCTTTAGTATTGCATGAAATGACAGGTAAAACATACTGACAGGACTTGGAGAAAACAACATAATACCTGGCATTTTGCTACCTGTTATCATAAAAGTCTGAGCTGATCAGTCCCTCTCCAATGCAGGAAAGTACAGAAAATACATAAAGGGCAACAAAAGAATAGCACAGTGTTACAATCTCTCAGTCTCTGTATCACAACACCAAGGGAAAGACACGAAAGAAGACTCAGCTAAAGCCAATGAAGTGATTGACTCAGACGTGAGTAGATCTTTCTGCCCATCCTGTGGAATTTCACACTAGCATATATAATAGACACCATTCAATCAAGACACTTGCTTAATTGGGATGTTTCCTAGGAAACCAATATAACCCTGTAACTGTATATAATGCAGTGACCACTCTAAAATGGGATGCTTCCTGGTAACTATATAAGGTTTACATGCAATAGGCAGCATTTCCGTAAGTTTAAACCTGGTAAGGAAATGATCTTGATGTTTTTTAAATTATTGTAGTCAAAAATAATATTTTTTTTCATTCACAGGCTGATATTAAATCCTCACAGGCCAAGGTACTCTCTGGATTGTTGGAAATAGTTGTTTAGATACTCTACATAATACATCAGCTGATTATAAAGATGTCTGATATCAAATTATGAACATTATATTTGATGGAATTTGATGGGTCTTACAGCTAGTAATGAGATACAGCCTTCTTCCCCACTGTAACAGAAGCTTTAAGAAATTATTGCTTAGAGGTGGGTACATACTAGCAGGCAAAAGCTCCTGGGACATTCTAAAGACAGATTTTTGTAATATCATCCTAAAGGACAGTATTTCTGGGGCATATTATGTGCTTTTTATCTTTACTGAGATAAAGAAATTGCTTCTCTTAGACTCAGCATTCAGTAAGCTAACAGCAGATTAAAAAAACCCCTCTAAAACGTTACAAGATGATGATGAGATTTCTATTGAAGTGAGAATATCCTTTCCATTGAAACCATAATGCTGAAGCTATGTTAAGGAATAACTGGGTAATTTTTGATATAGAATCTTCACTGGAAATTAGGAGTCCTCTGTGCGTCCCCTGTACTACATCTGCATGTTGTATTAGCAATTATTTTTTAACACTTCTTTTGAATATGAGGATGTGCCCAGATGTTGTTTTGCTTCTTGCAAAAATGTAGAGGATCAACAACATGTTTAAATACAACAATATGTGCTCATTGCTTCATGCTCTGTCGGTGACTACTGAGAAGAGTCTGCCTTCCTCTTCTTCATCCCCATCCCTTCATTAGGTGTTTATAGCTATTGGTAAGACCTCCCCAGAGCCTTGTCTTCTCCAGGCCAAACAGTGCCAGCTCTCTCCTTTGCCTGACATGATGGATGTTCCGATCCACTAATGATCTACATGGCCCTTCGCTGGACTTGCTCCAGTAAATGCATGTGTCTTGTGCTGGGCAGCCGAGAACAGGACTCAGCTCTCCAGAAGAGTCTCCCCAGGGCAGAGGCAATGGATGACCTCCCTTGACCTGCTGGTGACACTCTTCATAACGTAGCCCAGAATGCTGTTGGCCACCTTTGCCACAAGGCGACAAACTTGCAGTGTATGTGTAGGAGTTATATTTTATAATTTTACAGAGCACTAACATAGGGCCAAATTTGACCTTTGAAAATTACTGAACTATTTAGCAGAGCTCTTAGCTGCTGAATCACCTACAGCTTGTGGGACAATTGTATCTAGTACAGAGTGGTAGAGTCAATTAATGTCTAATCCCAGTGCTTCTATTAACTGGATTAACCTAGTTTCCGATTAGAGCAGGGAAAAGGATAAATTTGAGTAGATATGTCAAAGAGGAAGAAATTGAGGGGAAGTGAAATGAAGGATAAACTTCTTGGTCACTTCCAAATTCTGAAAGCTTAGATTGATGGCATTTTCATGTAGAAGCGTCACATGAGAGAGCAAGGGTAAAGAACATACAGCATAGTCCACAGGGGCAGCCTTAATGCACTGTAGCTGATGTGGATCCTCCCCCACTAAGGGCTACTGTGTAGGCACAGGGTCCTTCCTATTCTGCAGTGCCAGGCCCAGTGCTAGTATGTCCCCCTTCAGTGTTCTCAGCACAACTGGGAAATTGTAAGATTTTACTCAAGGTTTCAAAATTCCAGTGCAGCTAAATCTCTGATACCACCAAGGGAAAAGCCCCACCACTGACCCTTCTCTCCTTCCTACTCTTCTAGCCAGGCAATGAGACAACTGAAGAAATGGAAACAACAGTCAAATTGGTTCTTAGTCTCCTTGTTTTCACTTGAAGAAACACTGCAGTTCCACCAGCCAACTACATGCTCCCATTTAGGAAATGTCATGACTTCTATTTTTTTAGATTCTTTTAAGAACAACACCTGCAGGAATGCTTCTCAGGATGTGCTGTTCTTCTACCATTTACTTATTACTGCTCACTAGAATTATTTAGAATTAATAAAATGAAGAATGTTATTTGTTCCATAGGCCAAATAAGCAACAGGAAATAACCTCATGCTAGACAATGACAAACAATGAAGCAGAGACATATGTTTGTTCTGTTCCCCAAGCATAAACAGAACACAGAGTTTCCCTGACTCATAAATTTACTTAGATTGTAATTAAAACAGAACATTTAGTTACATTTCCTCTGTTCTGTCAAAGAATTAAATAGATAAATGGCTAGCAGGGGAAAAAATGACAACATTTTCTTTAGTGCCCAAATTGTACACATAATCAGTTACTACCCATCTGTTCGCTAAAGGTGTAGGAAAGACACATCATATAAAGCCTTATTCCCATAAAAAGGCTTGCTAAAGTACTTCACTTTTGATCCTATATCTACCAAAATGAAAGAAGTTTTTCACAAAGTAGAATCTGTCAGTTCTCTTTCGATAAACTATTGTTATTATTTTACTCTTCTGATTCTTTCTACCTTTAAATCAAAACTACTGAAGAGTGGCTCCCTCTGAGGAAATTATCACTCTGGCAACTCCATAGATTCTAACCAAGAAAGAACAATGAAATAACAGTCATGTGCAAGACAAGACAAAAGACTCCACTCACTTTCTCCAGCAGTAAGCCTAACTGCAGAGGTTTGATGCATATGGTCCAGGAAGGTAGTAGTTATTGCTTTAAGGAATTCAATAAATGGATAATCAGCCACTTTCCCAGGCAGTTTATTCCCAAAGTTAATGGCTCCTGTATTTGGTAATCTTAATTTACTGTCTTACAGTAGTTTTTAAGAAAATCTCTTCAATCTACTGATAAAATGTCCCGTCCTTCCCATGTCTCATTCTTTCAAACTTACTAGAGATACACAGGTAAACTGAAGAAATACAAAATGAGACAGGATGCATCGAGCAGTGGAGTGGAGTGCCTACTATCACCAGGGAAATATTCCCTGCTGTGTATGAAAGAAGCAGAGGATTTCCCCAGCAACTGAAAAATGACAATCCATGTCCATCTTCCAAAAAAAATGTAAGAAGGAAGATTTACAGAACTACAAGGCTGGTCAGCCTTGTGATTGAGCCTTACCTCAATCCCTACCAAATTTATAGAGCAAATCCTCCTAGAAAAGACTTACAGGCTCATGGACAGCAATTAGCTGGCTTGGAATAGCAAGTATGGATTCACCAAGAGCAAATCCTGCCTGACCAACTGGTTTTCTGTGATGAAATGATCAGATGTAGACAAACAAAGCAGTGCTGATATCTTTCCTTGACTTTAGCAAGGTTTTTGACACAGTCTTCCACATTATCCTCACAGCCTAACTAATGACTTATGGGTTGGATGGACCACAGGTTACTGGAAGTCCGGCTGGACTATAAGACTCCAGGAATCACATTTCTACAGAGTCAGTATTGGTCCAGATACTATTTAGGGTCTTCATCAACAACAAGAACAGTAGGACAGTATGCAGGTTGACAGATGATACCACATGGGACGGAGTGATTAATGCACTGTAGGGATGGAATGACATTCAGAGGAACTCCAACAAGCTGGGGCATGGCCACTGAGGTGGTTTGGGTGCTGCAAGATTTGATATACATGGAGAAGCTGCATTGGCTGTGTCTGTTTTGCCTGCAGAAGAGAGAGAAGACTCAGCAGGGATCTCATCGCAGTCTGCCAGCACCAGAAAAGGAGCAGCAAAAGAGGTAGAGCCATGCTCTCCAGTGAGGTGAACAGCAACAGGTCAGGACAGGGGTCACAACTGACAATAAAGGAAACTCTCATTAGACATAAGGAGGGAGCTTTTTACAGGGAGCCACTTTTTCTAACAGCACTGGGACAGGTTGCTCAAAGACACAGTAAAGGATGAGTTTCAAAAGATTTGAAGATATTCAAAAGTCAATTGGCCAAGGTCCTAAGGAATCCAATTTAATTTTGAAGTAAGACATGCCTTGAGGGGGACTTTCAATCTAAATTTTTCTTTGAATCTGCAAAACTAAGCTAGATATCTTAAGGACAGACCAGTCCTTTCTTTTTCCTTCCCTATGTAGAAAATAATAAAAATATTCTCCAAGTTCGGCACCTTCAACACCTCTGCATTCAAGAGAGTGACACAAGGAACCAGTCAGTCTCTTATTTCTCATGTGGTAAGAAATTCTGTTCTCATTTCGTTGTACTGAAGACAATCAAGTCAAATCCTTGTCTCCATAGGATCAGCGATAAGAAAAGGAAAAAAAAATAGCAGAAACTTGCATTTGTTACTAAAAGGGCCAGACATAGCTATATGCATGCAGAGAACAGATCCACTCAATAAGAAAAACACTGTTTTTACAATGTTCATTTTTGGAGTAGCAGAAAAAAGTGATCTAAACCCATAACAATATTTAAAATTATGATTGATAAGGAAGAATTATGATTGATAAGTGCGATGGTGCAGCCACCTGGGCCACACTGACACATCAGGATAAGCCCCATTCCGTTGGTATCTTGGATACAAGTACAGTGATTTGGGCATCAGGCACTCTCTGGCCACACCCTGGCCATCTGCTGCCTGAATGACACACCAGGGTAAGCTGTGCCTGCTTTGGGAAAAACTCCCATTGTGCTCTTATCTTGGTTGCAAGTGCAGTAGGCCTGGAGCTGGGGTGGCCAGGCACCCCCTGGCCGCACTTGGGCTGCCTGCGGCCTGAACCGTCTGTCAGAATGACCCAGCACAAATTGTGACCAGAATGGACTGTATTGACCAAAGCCAATCATCTCGAGATCCTATAAACAGCGATCCAAAGGTGAGACCCTCTGAGCTCTCCGGGACCCGCAGCGGGCTGTGAGACCCAGTATCTCCCCCTGAGCTGGGGCAGATTTCACAAGGGTTGAAAGATTGTCCATTGATGATTTCGCGAGGACTCAAAGACCTGATTTTGCAAGGTTCACCAACTGTCTGTTGATGAATGCCAGCACATAAAAGTGAGTAATCCATGAAACTCACAAAAAGGGAAAATTTAATCATAGGTTAACCTGTGCGTGTGTGTGTGAACGTGCATGCAGTTTGGTTCAGAACAATTTGCATGTCTGTGTGCAGTTTGATTCAGAATTATTTGTCTGCTCGTACATGTGATTTGATTTAACCTTCGTCTGTCTGTGCAACCCTGCTTAACTTTTGGGTGACCCTTGCCTATCTGGAATCTTACCTAAGTAACTAATTTGATAGTAATAAATTCCATTGAATCACTCCATTATATTGCCTGATGATTAAGTGCTGTTTAATAATTATACAACCTATTCATAACAATAAGGAAGAATTATGATTGGTAAGGTAGGATTAACCAGTTGATCTTTAAAGAGTTTTTAAAACAGAAATATTTAACAGCAAGTTCTTCAGAACTAAAAGTTTATTTAATATTTCCTTCCAGTGCTTTATAACACAGGGCTATAGATTACTGATCCTTTCTCACTCTTCTAAATGCTTCAATAAAAGTGGAAATTCATTGCTGTAAGTGAAAACTCAGTGTATAGCATGCATATATTTAAGCCTCTTACATTTGGCTGCTTGTGTTTTAAAACTTGTAGTATATGGACTGTTTCATGTTCAGATGATTCAACTTAATACCAGTGAATATTAATTTCCTCTAATATTCATTTGATTTTGACCATACTTGCATGCTGCTTTGTACCACATCTAAAATTACTTTATCAGTGGCATTTAATGGAATCAGTACATCACCATAACCTAAATGAATAGGCAAAAAATTATCTCCAGCATTGTCCTGTTCTGTCCCAATGCAATATCAGTATTAATAAACAGACATTATTAAATTCCAGCACAGACATTATTAAATTTCGGGTTTTATTTGCATGACCAAGACCTAAGTCCTTTAATATGCCTTTTAATTAATAATGTATTTTCTAATTTCGTTGCTTGTACCATAGTGCATGTTTTTTAACCCTATCCATTTTAAAAGGTTCGTAAGTATCACCACTGCTGGAAGATAAACCACTCTTCAGCTAATGTTACAGTTATTAAGGTGCTTCTGTCACTTTTATGGAAACAGCAGTCCAAAGAGGCTGTACAGAATATACATTTTCAAAAATAGTTAGGGAACAAGTCAGACCTTTCTGCCTGGTAACAGCAGAAATATTTCTCTAAAATCCTTATACTGCTAAGGAGAAAGAAGAAGGATCCAGAAGCAGAAACACTGCTTGAGAGCAGTTGCCTTCCAAGGCTGTCCGAACCCTTTCCCCAGCCTAGAGGGGAAGCCGGAGGACGTGCTGGGTGCGGCACCCAGCTTCACTGGGGTGACCCCGAGGGGCAGCACGAGCTCGAGGGCAGCGGGCTGCCCTGGAATCAGGCAAACGGCTAGCACTGCTTGCATCGCACCAGCTACCACTGCCTAACTGCCATGAGCAAAGGAAGCTTGAAGATTTATAACCCATGGCAGGGGCTTATACTTGCAACACAAGCATCTGACACACAGAACTTCTCTCCCTCTCTTTTTCTCTCTGGTCACACCTCTGCCTCCTGTGGGTAGGTTTGCTCCAAGATTCCTTTGTTACCATGGGCAAAAACTCTTGAAGAAATCCTTGCTGGGTTAGATTTACTCAGTGAGCCTAGCAGCACAACCGGACAGGGAAACACACAGCACTTGGCATCTCTGAAGGGTGAGCAGGCATTTATTTATGCATAATACGCCAAAATCTGGGACTATTCAACTGATAACTCATGTCAGTCTACTGTGATTAGAAGTTGTTGACTGACTTGTAAAATGGACAATATTTCATAATGCCAGGGCAATATCAATAAACAAGCAGCAGTTGTGACTGATTATTTTTAGACATTGATATCTCATTAATGCCTCAGAGATACCATTATTTTTTGTTCACAGTGAAGTGACATCCCATGTGGCTCTTAGGTAAACCAAAAACATTTCTTGAACAAAATTTCTGGCTTACCTTAAAATAGAGAATATACCTTTATAAGGTGCTGCAGGTTTCAATACAATTTCAGCACTAGTCTGTGTTTTCAGCTAGCACATTTTCTGTGAAGACTAACATGTTGAACTAACGTTTTGAGTGAGAGGCTCTAGAGACAGAACAATCAAAATGCTCTTAATTGACAATGTTTAAAAGAACAAAAACGTACTGGAACGATTACAGAAATTACACTCCTGCCTTGCCTGATAAGTTGGATATAACTGCCAATATAGAAGTTGAAAAATAAAATAGTTCAGTCAGTGTCAAAGACATCATCCTCAAAATTTAAGACATGCTCCCCCATGTTTCATAGCTGCCAGCTGAAAGATGTACAAACACCAAACTATGTATTTTTGCTCTTTCTCCAAAATCCGTTTATTTCTTTCCTCTAAGGAAGAAGGCAAAATACACTGTAAAAACTCCAGTTACATAATTCTTATTTCTGTAGTATCTTTAGCTTCATTATTACCCTTTACTTCTTTCCCTCTTCCACCATTGGTGGAATCCTTTGGTTTCTCACGGTATGAGTATCTTTGGTATCTCCTGTATTTCATTGTTTAGTAGAAAATGTGAGCTTCAGCATCAAATTGTTTAATGGAGCACATGGTCATGATTTTTATCACTTATTAGAGTTTTATTTTGTTTTGGCAGTAGAACAAAATTACTTACATTCCACTGATTTCAATGCCGTCATGCACCAAAAATGACACGTACTTTTATAAGACTGATGCTTTATGCAGGTTTAGTTTTTGTGATCATAATATTAGTCCCTGGATTCTGCGAAGATTCATAAGTATGGCCTAATTCATCTACAGTGAGCAGCTTCCAGAATTACAGTGGGAAGAATAGGGTCTTGTGCTTGAGGGATCCTTAAAATGTTTCTGCTAATCTGCTTGCAAGAGTACACTTTTAAGACATTAATATAGGTTAGATTTTACAAATGTTATCACATACTTTAACTTTCAGAAACATACCAGTTTTTCTTCATTAATTAAAATACGCTTTTGATATTTAGTAGAAATTACTTGTGACAAAAATAAAAGTTTTTGTTGGAATATGTGTATTTCCTGCAATACTAAGAGAATAATAAATATGTTCTCCAGCAGCAATCTGGACATCATTTAGCAGTGAACACTAGGATATACTGAAATAATTTCTGTTAAATGTTTTACAAACTCAAAATCAAGTCCTGTAAGGTATTGCACTGAGGAGCCCCATAGCACATTCAATTCTCCATTAACTTCACTGAAGCTACAGTAAGCACGAGTTCACCAACTCTTTACTTCACAACCACGATTTAAGTCATCTGCTTTGAACTGTATCAACATGATTAATTACATAAAGAACTCATTAGTGGGACCTTTTAAAAATACCAAGATAAATGGAATGAGAATTGGGAATTAAATTCTGCTACTGTTAACACATTTCACTACTGTTTCCACATACCATTTACAAATTTATATTACAGTCGATGGCCATCTAGCAGTTGAATCACTACAGAAAGATGGCAATTTGCTAGCACATTAAAGGTAGACAAAAAAACGTGTCTTTAGCATACAATTTGGATGCAAAATACTCCTAATCTGGAGATTTATTTCCTGTGTGAAAAGTATTCCAATGTTCTGCATGTTCTAGGCGTAAACAACCATCAGTCAACGTAGCTCTGCAAGGATATATATGTATATATCTGACTGCTGAATCAAGTAAAAGACACCTGGGGACCACACCATGCTAAAAAGAAAATATTTTGATACACTCACACAAGCGATTCACTGAAAAAATTTAAGGTAACTTCTCTGTATCTCTGTCCAAGGATCTTATGCATTATAAAATATTTTGGGATTTTCCATCCTAAAATTTAAGGACAGACTATTAATTTGTGCTACTTAATACCTTATCTGGTTTTCTTTCATACAACCAGGAAAAATATTTTTAGAATTCTTCCTCCACAATTTCTCTGTTTTTCAAGTCCCTCATACTGTAAGGTTGTCCATAATATACAAAAAAGTGCCTGTTGGGGAAGCCACAGAAGTAGACCTCTCCATCTCTCAGAATTTGCTATTTTTTTTAATTCCTGTCTGGTTTCTAGGGTTGAAACAGAGATCCTGTGATATATTTGTATTTTATTCCCTTGAAAAATTATCTTATTCAATTCCCTAGCCTTTCTTATAATAGCTTCTTTTTGACAGAAAAAGTAAAATCTTATTTTTAAGCCTTTTTGTCTGTCACTAGCTCCTGCAGAATAGTAGTGTACTCCACATGCACTTACCATTAGAATTTCATTTGTATCTTTCAGCTTTGATGCTTTTACTAAGCATTAAATAAAGTCAGGTTCAGAATTTTCAGGTATTATTTTCATTCATACTATACCCTCTTTACTATTTTCAGTGTCACTTTGAAATGATTTGATTTCTTTCTTTCTTTTTATTTTTCATTCTTTTATGTTTGCATTTTTTTCCATTTTTTCTCATTATGAGAAATGCAAATTTCAAAATATTTACTGGGTTTGGCTGTGGCCATTTCTTCTGTTTGTTCTCACATTTTTAAATTCACATAATTTCTTACAACACTTTTACATTGCGGATACACTTTTTACACAGCATTTTACTGCCTGAGTAAGACTGCTACAATGTCTTGGAATAAAATTCATATTTTGAGCTTCTTACATACGCTCTTCCTTTTCAAAGGAATGGGTAGATTAAAAAGTTGAAAGAAAAAGGCTCTGTCCCTTTTCCTTCTTTATAATTTTGGCTTCAAACAATTATTGCTGAATACCAAGATTCTTTAAAGTTGTCTATACCGAAGAGGGGAAGAATGTGATTGACAACTTTATTCCTCAAACACAATGGCCCTTTCTAGTGCTGCAGTAGAGCAGATTCTCTGTGGTCTGTGTAGAGCTTTCTTGACAATTGATGGGGACCATAAAGTGAACTACTACTTCCATTACATTGCACTTCAAATGCAAGATATATTTCTTCAGCTGCATCTTCTCTAATATAAACCTAAACCTAAATTTACTTCTGCATTTCTACGCAAAGTAGTACATCACACACGACCTTGCAAGATAACGAGTGACAAAACAGCAAGACAGACTGCTCTTTTTGACATAAGTGCAGGCTAATACAAACATAAATGCTTGTGAAATTGGTTTAGGGCTGCTGGTCTTTGGAAAATGTTCTGACCTATTCCTTATCAGAAAGGCACAGAAAAATTTCCATGATTTCAAACAAGATCAAATAAAATTTTTAAAGGAAAAAAATTGACTGATGAGGCAAGGATGGTATGTATTTGTTTTACAGGAAGGGAAGAAAAAATTTTTTAGGATGATCTAAGGAGATAGAAACAGATTAAGTCACCCCATAAGAAATATTTTCTAAAAAAACCCAGAAAAACAAAGATCTCAGCCCACTCAAACATTGTTGTATTGTCTCCATTGCAACCAAGCCTGACTGACCACTCAGGCTTGAATATCTGTTGCCTACTTTACACAGATAAAAGAAAAAAGGATAAAAGTTTACAATAAAACAAACCATTCCCATTTAAATCGAGTAACTGAGGAGTGTGACCTTTGATACTGTGGCTTGCCCCGTTCTTCAGACGAAAGCATGCAAATCAGATGGTTTGGGGTACCTATGACCTCTTATCAATGTATATAAATACCTGAAGGGCAGGTGCAAAGAGGACAAAGCCAGACTCTTCTCAGTGGTGCCTAGTGACAGGACCAGAGGCAATGGGCACAAAATGAAAGATAGGAGGTTCCCTCTGAACATCAGGTAACGCTTTATTAACTGTGAGGTTGACAAAGCACTGGCACAGGTTGCCCAGAAAGGTGGTTGAGTCTCTGTCCTTGAAGGTATTCAAAGCCATCTGGACAAGGTCTTGGGGAACTGGCTCTAGGTGGCCCTGCTCGAGCAGTAGGGATGGACCAGATGTCCTCCAGACATCCCTGCCAACCTCAACCTGTCTGTGATTCTGAGATTCTGTTCCTGTGATGTACAATACATTATTCCCATTTGTCACAAAAATGATCCACTCGAGTCAGTCTTAATGTGGTCGGTGAAGTGGATAGAGAACTGGCTGAATGGCAGAACTCAGAGGGTTGTCATCAGCGGCGCTGAGTCTAGTTGGAGGCTGGTGACAAGTGGTGTCCCTCAGGGGTCAGTACTGGGCCCAGTCTTG
>Ga0065711_1042107_pt1 | contig 15641 bp, 12 predicted proteins | sample Hoacrofraction12_FD_59098 | JGI IMG/M metagenome (GOLD analysis project Ga0065711, IMG submission 59098) | Hoatzin crop microbial communities from Cojedes, Venezuela - Epithelial fraction 12 v2 (version 2) | ecosystem: Host-associated > Birds > Digestive system > Esophagus > Crop | place... | reverse complement strand
GAGGTTCCATCTGAACATGAGGAAGAACTTCTTCCCTCTGAGGGTGATGGAGCACTGGAACAGGCTGCCCAGGGAGGCTGTGGAGTCTCCTTCTCTGGAGATATTCAAGACCCACCTGGACAAGTCCTGTGCAGCCTGCTGTAGGTGACCCAGCTTTGGCAGGGGGGTTGGACTAGACCCACAGAGGTCCCTTCCAACCCCTACCATTCTATACAGCCATTTAAAATCTTCCATCATGCTTGCTTTACCACTGACTTGATAGTCTTCTATATTGTTTCATGACGGTTTCCTGTAGTGCAGTGGTAGCTAAGCGTTCATGCACCACAGAAGTGGCTATCATAGAAGAGTCTGAATAAAATATAAGGGGACAAGTGCAGAAGAACTGTTTTCCTTTTTAATAAATCAATTAAAAAGATAGTTTAAAGAAGTATTTCTGCTAAAACTATGAAAAACGACACAAACAGTTGAGTATTGCAGACTTGAATAGATGATCTTCACCACATCCTCAAATGACTTCAAACTAAAGAAAAAATCAATAAACTTGCATTATTCATATTTATAAATATGCAATTTGCTCTGGACTGGAGTTTGATTTCCTATGGATTTCTTTTTATCATTGAAGGATTTCTACCAAAAAGTTAAAGCACATAGTAAAGTACTAGAGTATTACTTTCTGCCACAGCCCTGTGAGTCTCTGGCTGAATGCTTCAGAGATGCTGCTGTTCAGCATGTACCTAGGCAGGAGATGAATCCTTCCCTTTTAAATCGCTACTTTGAATTTATCACCTGGATCATTATGACACATAGTGGAGGAAAAAATGCATAGGTAATTCAAAACCAGTTTACAGTTTTGATCACAGTGGAAATAGTTGAGATTTTGCATGGGTTTTGGAGCTCTCAGCTATCCACTACATATCAGTACATCAATGTCAATGTACAAGAAGTTGCTGACAACAGTTACCTGTCAAAGCCTACATGAAAAGCTCAGGATTGCTTTACCAGAAAGCAATGCAGTCATTTCACAACAGCATCTCATTTTGTCTAAAACTGAATCTGTCGCTCAGCCAGTACTGCTTGGCTCTTCATTTGCAGGAGAGACTCCCTTTCCAATAAATGTACATGTGCATCGGTGAACAGAATACAGCAGAAAGCAGGGAATGAGGGAAAAATAAACTCTGGTCTCACCACATCTCCACATCACTAATGGAAGTAGCTGTCAATCCAGCAGCTAGCTTGTTAACTGATTTCCCCAGTAAATTCCAAGTCTTCCTTCTACAGGTTGGGGAACTGAGGCTCAGAGAAGGTCCCACAGCAAATGAGCAGTATCAACAGAAACCAGACTCAGAGCTTCACATCTTAAGCTGCTGTGTAACCAAGGAGGCCATGTTGCCTTCCTCACTGCTTACAAATATGTTGTGGGTGTGCAATTACAAGGGCGTAATGTTACACCCAAAGTAGCTCAGCTATGAGAGAACAGGGGCAAGAATACTAGGCAAAGCTCAGGAAGCATATTTTTAAAGGTATTCTAGTTAACTAGAATCCACAGTGATATAGAAGTTGCCAAGTTCAGTGGGGCTAAAGCACACCAGCATAAGTCCTTTCAGGGGTTTTGAGATGTCCCTACAGCTACAGTTTACAAACTGAGCCAGTTTTGTGGAACTGTCAGATAAACTACCCTCAGCTTCAGTGGGGATTTGTGCTCAGTTATGAACCTCAGAAATTGGCCTGAGTTGTCTTTTTTCTTTTCTTTTTTTTTCTTTTTTAAATTATGTAATGAAGAAAGAACAGCTGCCACATTGTACCAGCTGTCAAAGTGTTTCAACAACAGAAGACAATTGAGAACAACTTGGCTGGGTTAGGGCTAGCACCCCAGACACTGTCAACTGTATTGTGCGTGTGAGCATAACTCCTTGCAGGACCCCTTCAAAAGTGGTTAAGTAAATGCTCGTTATCTCATCTTTTCTATTTCTCTAAATTAGTTGGTTTTATACTCAATGTAGTTAATGGTGCTACTGTAGAAATGGGAATCAGTTTTGCTGACTAGTTTTACTACACCCCACAGAGCCCGTCTTATATACCAGAAAGTGCAGTTGCTTCCATTTTTCCCCTCACTGTATTTTTTAAGTAACTAATATTTTTTAAGCCCCGAGAGAATGCTCTTAGTTGAGCCAGTCATAAAATCGTTTTGTGCCATAAACCACCTCCACAATGACAAACAGCATTTCAGAAGCAGCAGAGGGAAGGAGTAACCCTGACTTGTTACTGGTTAAAGCCACTAGTGCATCATGTTATGTACCTATGTGGAGAACAGCACGGTACAGGACTGACCAAAGAAAATCTAACTGAATCACAGAAGGGAACTCTGTAGGAAATAGAGGAACACAAATGGAAAAAAGGATGAGTATGGCTCAGGTGTGCAGTGTAGGGTCAAACAGCTCCCTGCAGCATCCCTCACACAGGAGTTTCTCAAAGCTGCTGAAAAGATCTCAGATGATCTAGCATTAGCTCCCTCAAGACTCCCACATCACAAAGGCTGCTGCCATATGGTAGCTCTACCACCCTGTACCTGCTTGCAGCAGTTAGAAACCTGTCATGGAGCAGACAAAGCTGAGAAGACAAAACAGGGAGTTTCACTTGACCAGGTCAAGCATTCTCTCCAGTTACCTGGAGCAAATTTCAAAAGTACAGAACAATTAATTGCAATTTATGCCGATGTGAAGGAAAGTTTAAATTGTCTCAGGGCTACAAATAGAGAAACTGAGAAGTTAAGATTAAGGCATGAGCCTGGAGCAAGTCCCACTGGAAACTGCTGCACAAAAATACGCAGGCTTTGTATTTGAAAGCACAAGGCTGTGTGCTCAGAAGCAGGTGTTCAGCATCCAAGAAAGTTGCCTTTACTTCACTCCCAGGTAAATATGCCATGGAACATAGCCAACAGCATCCTCAAGAGCTGCAACAACAATGTACAGCTTTTTAAATATCAGAACAAGCTGAATTAGCATGGGGCTAAATCTAATGTCCACAGACTGAATGTTCTGTGCTTCATTACCTCACTGTAGCTATGAGCCCCTCCACTCATTTCACCACAAGCATCCCCTTATCCTATACCTTTACCTTGCCTTATGCTTCTGTTTACAGCCGCATCTTCTTTTAACCTTCCTTCAGGAAAGTTTGCTTTTCATACACATGTGGCTCTCTGCCTATCTTTATCCAGCAGAATTTATTATCAGCAAAACCCCAAAAGACAAATTCATCCTTTGTGCTGATGCAATTGACTTGTCATCTACTTTTACAGCTAATTAGCTCTTTAGTAGATGATGGTGGATGTCAGAGGTCATCCGATAGCTGATCCTGCTAAACTGACCGTAAATATTTCTTTCCAATTGTATGCAATTGCCTCTTACTGCTACATTCTCTCTCAAATTAACACGGCACGTTTAACCTATCTATTCAGAGGGAGAGTATTAAGCCTGGATTAAAAAAAATTACAGCTTCATGAGGCACAAGCACTCAGAACCAAATCTTTCACTGAAGACTTGACCTAGTAGGTAAGCATGCCAGCAATGTCTAATTAGACCCTGGTAACAGTGGTCTTGAGCCATGTTTTCTCTTGACATTTGCAATTTTCTATATCAATATCTATGGACTCTGTATGGTGCATTACAGGTATTATATATATGTTGTTAATTGGTAAGTGGCTATGACTAAGGGATATGATCAGGACACTGTACAAAATTAAAAGCCTCCACCTAAAAAGACTTACAAAACAATTACATCAGCAGAACTTCCCTGCGACCAACTAACAAGCAACAGTGAGAAGCAATCCCCTTTCACTGCAGGGCAGCTTGGAAAATTAGTTTAACACTGCTGTTCAACTGATTTTTTTTTTTTTTAAACATATTTTACCCTAGGAGAAATGAATATGGAAGATGAGATTCACATGCACCAACTCCTGGCTACCAGTCCTGGTTCAGTCCTCTAAACACTCACTCAGCATCAGCAGACAAACACCAAATACATGATGGTGGGTGTAACTGACAAGGCTTCTTGTCATCATAAATACATGTACTTTTACATCAAGATTACATACACATATGACTATACCTAAAATCCCATCAGGCAATATTGTTTAACTCTGTATAAAGTAATTTTGTTTCTGTTTTAAAAAGTGGTCCATTTTTCAGGACATCGGAAATTTCACTAAGCTGAAGTTACTGAATCTATAGAACGTAAACTAGCACAAAATTTCAGGTTAAAAGAAATCATATGAAAATGAAATACTGAATTGGTAAAATGGACAAAACCAGTAACCGTAGTTTTCACCCAAGAAGTTTCCACAACATTTTTTCTGTACTGTATTTCAGCAATACCCAGCAAGGACATAGAGAATACCTCAGACAGGGTCCCTGCCTAGCACTTGGCACCTGGAGCAGGGCTTTGTTGCCTCTTACCCCCAAGAGCAGGCTCACTCAGTCACCTTCATTTCAGCAGTATGTATTTTTCCAGGATAAAACAGGAAGGCTGTATGTGCTCTATAGCAAAGATAAGTCTTTGGCTAACAGCAAGGATACTTTCCAACATCTGTCTGTGAGCTCCCAGCACAACCCCAAGAGGTGGCTCCAGCAGTTCAGCAGCCGAGGGCTCTCAAAGATAGCAATGCTACCAGCAGAAATTTTGTTTCCTGAGAAACTTCCTTGGTTATGTCTTTGTAACAGCAGCACCACAGGGGTTTCTACACCACTAGAAGCACTTGCCCCACTGGGGCAGCACTTCTAGGAGGCACAAGTGAGTGCCCTCAGGCTACCCCTGAACAGCACAAGGGGACAAGACAGGACCAGGAAGCACCTCATGACAGCAGTGGCCAGGGTAGCAGGAGCCTCTGGGGGCTCTGGACACTGCTCAGGGTGGGCAAGACTTGCTCCTGCACAAGTTAATACAGCACTGCATAACCATGCAGCACCATCACAGCTGCATCTTGCTACAAGAGACTCCTTACTCCAGCCCAACCAAGTGAAGCTATGAGCATAAGGAGCAAGGGATGGTACTGTGGCTCCACAAGCTGTGCTGAGCAGCAGCTTTTATTTAATCAAATGTTATCTCCAGAAACCACAGCTGCAGCTGAGGCCTCTAAGAAAAATAGCTTCTCCTGGGAGCCCTTTGGTCAAGCTTTAGTGAGAACATGAGGTTCTCACAGAGATTGCCTGGGTTATGTGTCAACAGTTTGGTTTTGTACCTGGCATCTCAGCAGGTAGAAAGCCGCAGTCTGTAGGGTGAGGGAGAAGGACCAGCACTAAGCAATACCCAGCTCTCCAGGATCATCAAGAGCTCCTCACTGGAAACCTCTCCTGCTTACACTGTTTGGATAGTTTTATTCTAATATGAAGCAAGTTCAAGAGAAGACAATGGGTAAAAAAAAAAAAAAAAGCAAAATTACAGTCTTACATGCAAAAGACAGAGGAGGGGATGCCTATGAGACACACCGCATGAGCTATGGGCTGCTGTTTCTAGCAGTTGGAGGGAGGTAAGCTCTTGACACAAAAACCCCTCCAGGCCGTGTTTTGTGCCACTAGATGGTGGCACACAGCAAATGCCAAAACACAGCACATCTTTTCAAGACTTGCTTGGGCCTTACCTAAATAGAGATACTAAAAATTAGTCATATTTCCTGCTACTATTGATTATCAAGCTTGTTTCTACAGTACTTAGTAAAAAGTATCTTCTTTCTCGATAAACAAATAATAAATGTCACGTGTTTTTAGGTTGTCTAGACCTTCAGCAAATATTTACTGCTCCATCTCTGCCCAAAATGACTGCCAGGATTCATACACCGAAGTTAAATATAAAAAAAAAATTCTTTACATTATCAGTAGATAACTGTCTTCATCTCTAAGCCTGTAGTCAAAACATTGTGTCTTTGAGCAAAAGGAACACTTCACACCACCCTCAATCTAAGCAGACTGAAACAAGCCATGTATTTTCCCCATGGCACAGCATGTGCTCAGAAGCTGGGGTGTTCATATTCCTTTTCTGCAATTTAAATTTACATAAACTGCCTTAGTTCAAGGACCACCTCTTGCAACTGGCCTGGCCAAGCGAGTTATACTGCTAGCCATCTGATTTTAAGGTATATTTCATATTTAACTGAAGACACTACTAATTTGGGGTTTTTTTTCTGGGGGGGGGGGAGAGGGGGAATTATAGACTTTGTGCAATGCTGCCCCAATATTTTTCAGCTGCAGTCAAAGAAGTAGTGGGCAAAATTCGGAACAGTCATTGACAATTTTTCCCTTAGTTTGATGGCCCAACTGCAAGGGAACATATAGATGTGAATGGAAAAGAACAGCTAATTTTTCAAGAACATTTTGGAAAAATACTTACAATATCATACTAGCGATGTGTTGCTGGTTCACAGTTAAATAGCTTAGGAAAACCTGTTATCAAGGATAAACTACCAAAATTTAAATCTTTATGAAGTATAGAAGACTTATTTCTGTCACTTGCTAGAAGAACAAGCTTGAGCAAAAATTTTAGCTTCAAACATCATGCAGCCAGAACACACACTGTTTTATACAAATAATTAATATTAGAGATTTCTGGCATTCACAGCTGTCTTCAGTGGCAATCGCTTGAAAATAATTTTGCTATTCTTTCTGTATTAAGAAATCAATGCCCCTTTCTTATCATTTATCTACCCAAAGATCCTCCTAATTTATTATCCGTTCATTAATGTACTTCCTACTACCTTTCAAGATCATTAAAGAAGTTAAATATCTTAAACCTTCTTCCTCAGCATTTTGTCCCTTAGAGCTGTATTGTATATACGTGATTAAATTCACCTTACTGTTTCAAGTCTGATCACTCCCCACCTCTCCTCATATATTTTAAGGGGATAAGATTTGAATTTCCAACCTTATAATTTTAAGTATAGCTAATCATTTCTCCTACAGATAAGTTCTCTTCTATTCATTAAGCCCTATGTCTTCTCTTCCTTTCAAGCAGAAAGAGGCCGTAAGATATTTCTAAGACTCCACCAGTATGCCAGAGTCGCTCCGATCCAAGTTTCCCTGGCTACTTTTGTGTTCTGTTTCCAAAAGTCATCTGGGTGAAACAAAACAGGGCCCGTTAATAGGATCACCTCTTCACAGAGGGGACCTAACTCTCTTCCCTCATCTTCATCGGATCCCATATACTTCAGTCATCTTATCTTCTGTCCTCAGCCGTGGCCGTGTGTTCTCCACTGGACAAGGTGCCTCAGAGATGCTCACTGTGTGTTGGTCCCCTCTGCCAGCTGAGCCAATGGACATATTTCTCTAGTTCAGCAGTTTGGTGTGGTGATTTGCATGTGATGCACTGGCCTCTCCTTACACACATTTGTGGCAATACTGTATAATTACTGTTTCTACTGTTAAGTGATTTTTCTTTTTACATCATGATACAGAACACCAATTTTGAGCAATGCTGATGCCCAAGACACTTCTGCTTTTTTCACATTCCTGAGGCTGCCTTTTCAAGCTGAATTTGTCATTCACAAATAGGCCTATTCCTACATGCAATCCTAAACCCGGAAAGCCTCTCACTTCATGTCATCAAGGCTTTCATTCAGTCAAGGAGTAAAGACCTTTGCCTTAAAGTAGGAATGATTTCAATGAGGAATGATATGCCTATTCCATCAGCTATGGATAGCCTATATTAATTTATCACTAATAAACTACAGCAGCGTGACTGCCACATCTGATTAAGACAACATTTCATCTGACTTAATTTATATGCCACAGATCTAACTCCTTCTTCCTCCATTTTCTTTCCAAGAGTTCAATGCACTTGGGAACTCTCTGCAAAAAAGAAAATTGCTCTCTCAGCTGGAAGTGACTTGGTTTCAGACTAGGTGAAAGAACTACTGTTGATACAAATAGCTGGAGGGTTGTGTTGGCTACGATAGAGATAACTGCTCCATCCCTGGGGACATGACTTAGACTCATCCTCCTTTTGGTAACAGCAAGGCAGAGTAACATTCACAGAGGGTTCCCTCCTATGCTAGAGGCTAATTCTGTACCTGTTCAGGCAAATGCCAAGGCACCAACTTCAGTAACACAGGGTCAGGCAGAAGTCAAGACTTCACAAGAACTGAAAAGTAAGCAATAAACAGAGGACTGAGTCTACAAGCAGATATTACAAAAGTTATTAGGAGCTAAAAGAAATACTGTTTTTAAGACCAGTTACTACTTCAATTAAATGAGGTCAAGCATCATCCGGTATTAATCAAGGTGCCAAACTATGTCACTTTCTTTAGTTCTCTCCAAGCTTTTTGTTTTTTTTTTTAACAATACTTGGCTAGACAAAACTATATCATTAACAAATTGGTATGATGTATTCCTTTAATGCTCAAGCTTCTGTGCTTGACAGAATAATCATAACATTACGAAAAATGTTATAACAGGAATAACTTAAATATAATTTAGAGATTTATAGCTAAATTAAAAACTTTATCATTGGTGGATTTGTGAACTCTGATGTGATTTTTTTTTTTTAAGGTAAGCAAGCCTCATTTTCATCTTTCAGTTACATCATCCACACACACTGAAGTTATAGTCCTTTATACAAACTAAGGACTCCAATGAGGCACAGCTCCTCACTGCATGCTGAAGATCAGCAAGCATGCTCCTCTGCACGGGAGTTGCCCAGGGAAGGAGTTGCAACACAGTCATTGCAAACATCTCACTGTTGTTTTAAGAGTCACCTGCTACTCAGCTACCCTAATGCACCCAAATCAATCTCAACTCACAGTGATGACGGCCAGCTCCACCAGCCTATCTGCCAGGAGTGCCATGCCTACAGTGTTTGCCTTTTCCCTTCAAGGAGTACCATCTGCTCTTCACTGAAGGAGGAGGACATCATCCTTCTGTGTGGGTCTTGGTGTAGATATCTGAGGTTTTCCGCTGGTATTTTCCATGTCAGCCTCACCCCCTTCCTGTGAATTCCCCAAAAACAGGTCACCTATTGACAAGGCACACATCACAGATTCTCATTTTCATATGCAGTAGAGTTCCACTAAAAAGAGACAAAGGCCACTACAGGTAGATTTGCCATCATCTGCAGAACCCGGCTTCCTGATGTCTAACATCAAACTTGAATTTCTGGCCTTCTTGCTGCACATATGCTGTACATCTATTTTGACAGCCAGGGATGGCACAGGCAAGACCAACAGAGGTTATGATGGGAGAACAGCTATGAACACTAGATTAGTTTTCCTACTGTGTATCCAAACATACGGGGGCTAAACCAGTGTGATTTAACTGAATTTCTGGGCAGTGCCACTGAAATATCAGCTCCTAGAAATAGCGGGCAAGATATTTCCACACACGCTGATGGGTGCAAGTAAAACAGTAGAGGCAAACAGTTTGTCTCTTTAGGATTAATTTGGTTCCTTCATAGTTTTTTAATAGGCCTTTTTTTGTCCAGCTAGGGCAATTGTAACAAGTTTGCACAATACAAGCCCCTGCTTTTGAGCTGCAGTGCTGCCTAGGTGTTGCTAGTAAGCCTCCTTTGTTTATTTTGGCTTTCACTGTTTTTTTTAAGCAGTGTAGTAGAACGAGTTATGTTTTCTTCCTGTCACAGGCCTCCTGGGCTGATTTTGTACACACAGAAAAAGAAGCTTCTGGCGTTTTTCACATTTCAGCCAGCAGTGGCTTGGCTGCCTTATCAAAGCAGGCCTGACAAATACACATAACAGAGCATCCAAGACCCACCACAGACGCTGCCTGTACAGATGAACTAATAGCACGGATACCGCTGAGACACAGCAAGGAGGCCAGGGGAAAAATAAAAACCCATGGAGACAGGGCTAGGCCACGGCTATAAAGAATCTGCTTTTCTTAGCAGGTGCTTTAAGTTCCAGCATCTGCTGGCCATATAAATCAAAGAAGCTTCTACAACCATTTACGCAAATGAATGACGTGAACATATAGATAGACTGTAAGGTTTTTTTCCTTATTACTGTTCTTGGCATTGAACCCATACAGAGGGTTCAGCAACTTTTTGTCAGCTAGAAAGGTAAGTTTATGGTAAGAAAAATACCTAATCAACTGGTGTGTTGCTTTTGAAGGAATTCTCAAAGATTTTTTGAATAAAGGACATAAAAAAAAAAGAGTACCTCAAGTATTTTAGAATAGGGCTCCTTCCCACTTTTAGCTCTGTTGTATATTCAACACCCAGAACTGAGTCCTGATTTTCTTCAAGTCAGAAGAAATTTTACCAGTTTCAATTATAAGAAGATTTTGCTTCTATTTATCAGATGACTCATGAGAAAGAAAGCAAAGCTTTCAAAACACTCAGAACATTTCCAGTTGAACATCAGCAGCTGTCAGGTGTGACGGTGTCATACAGTTGTGTTATTATTTGCCATCTAATTATATGATTCAAGCAAGTCCTTATAAAACTGATTTTATACTTTACACCCACTCCCTTATCCTCCCTCTATTTCAGCAGATGAGCTCCTCACATCTTGATCTGCCCCTTATTGCACACCCTTACAGAATAACTTATTCATGTTTGGAAGGTCTCACACTCCAATCACTATCCTAGCAAAAGTGTGTCTGCTGAACTTTTACACATTTCTCTAATAAAAAAACCCATTGAGATTTCATTCTCAGAGACTTAATTATCTGAAAGTCATAACTAGGCTAAAAAAGTGTTTATTGATAATGGTTAATAATGATTACCCTGCAGCATTCTCCTGCTTTTTTCCCCCCAGTAATTTCGGGGTGGCAGTTACTTACACAGCTTGTGTACACCATGCAGCCTCTCTGCTGACATGGGTTGAGGCAAAGCACTTTCCAGTCATCTCTGGCACAAAAGGCTGGACTGGGTGCTTAGTCTCTGGTACTAAAAGTGGCTTCCCACATCTGATATTCACAAAGCCAGAACACAAACCCTATTTTCTGCTGGGCTTTTTTCTCTGAGATGTAAGGCTATGTAGGCTGTATTTCTGAACCAAAAAGCTGCAGTGAGCTATTCACTCAAGCTTCACATTCAGTCCGGCAAGCTCCTCCAAGCTCACAGTGCGCCCACTGTTTGCTTTCACACTGTTAATCCCACAGAGCAACAGCTTCTGGGGCTAACACTGAGCACTTGAGTCCGGTCCTGTTGCTCACTGCAGCCGAAGTAGCTGGATGAAATTAGTATGAAGGAGAGGAGGTCATCCTTTGTACCACACACCTGACTCTACTTCGACTGGTGCCCACAGCAGTATTCCAAGACAAGGGGAACCTGCATCACAATGAACTACGAAAAATTCCCGCTGAAATATCAGTCTGCCAATATAAGTGCTAAAATGGAATATCAGCTCCGGAAGGGCTTTGGGTTTCTTTGAGTGCTTGTTTTAGCCATGTATACAACATGTGTGCCATCCTACAGGCCCTTTCCAATGCAAACAGTTCAAGATATCCCAGCTCTGCCACTCCAGTCTCAGAGGATATATAGTAGACAAGCAGTCCCACTTGGGTCCTGGTGACTCCATCATGTGGAGAGGCTGGTTGGTCAGCCCCATGATTTGGCCTCATAATTGGTAGATGATTTTGTTTTTCTAGTGCATCCCCACTCTCCAATGCAGGAATACACAGACATCAGGCATCTTAAGTCTAAAGACCATATATGAAGGATGCTCTCTTTTAGCCCTGTCTTAAGAACGGAGATTGTGTGCATTGTAATGATTCCAAAACAATTTCTGTCCCTTGATGAAGCTTTCATATAATGTGGAAAATCAGCCATTGTAAAGTGTTACCAATGCCCAGCTTCTTCTATGGCATTTACCTCTATTTACAGGAACACTCAGGCAGACAGATCCCCAGCAAGTGTAAGTCATCTTCCAATGCAAGTGTTTCCAGTGCAAGAGACCTGGCAAAGAGGGTTCATCTACTTCCTACTACCATTGGATGCTAGAACCACTACAACAAGAAGATATGCCCATGGTTTAGCACCAAATACCCCCTTCACTTAAGTAGGAAACTGCACTGCTTACAGGCGGGGTCTCAAGATCTAGAGTCCATGATACCTTCTGGCCTGTTTTGCAAAGTCACACATCAATTTTCATGACATGTTTTCAAACTGATAGCCTTGGAGTTACAGGTAAAACTCATATTGTTGAATGTTTCATTGTTATATCCTGCCACTGATGAGATACAATCTGTACAGCCACTTGGACTGCCAAAGAAACCTCTGCAGAAAATATTCTCACATATGCTGTCAAGAGTAATGGCTGAGCACGGAGAAACAACTACATGCAGCCATCTACTCACAGAAGAGATATTATAGACAGACATAATCATGTTTATCAAAGCTCATTCATCCTAAGCAGTGCAACTTGGCAGCTAGAGAACAGGTATTGAGCATTTTAATAGAAAGAATTAAGACTTCTAAAAATGGAGGCCCAAGTTTAGAATGTTTATCGACCTCACAAAAAAAATCACTTGTCACTGTAGAAAATATAAGTGAGTCTAGAATGCACCCTCATAATGCATGCAAACAAAAAGAATATTTAGAGCAAAGGAGAAACGTGAACCACCTAAGAGCAATAAAAACATGCCATAGAAAAACACTAACAGAGAAAAATTCTGTCAGACTTGATTTGCTTTCCCATCTTTGATCTCTCCTACACAGTATGTTTTCACTCTTACCTTATTTACTTATTCTAATACTGCAAGTGATCTGAAAAAAAAATCAATAAGAATATTCCAAGAATAAAGCAAATAATGGAAAATAATGACAGGCTATCCCTGAAAGACTAGTTCCTTTTATCTTACTAAGACCTCACCGAAATATCATTGAACGAAAAAAATATAATAATGATTGATATTGAATCATTATTGCCCTGGATATAACATAGAACATATTGCAACATATCAGAGCAAAAAGTACTGTAAGAAGACTGTAGAACAGCGGTAAGTATTTAAATGGTATGTGATAGCTTTATAAAATAAGTGATGGGTCTGCGAAAAATGTAAATCGTTGTAGAAGCTAATAAGTTCATGTCTGCACAGCGGAGTTCACAAAATGGAAATACTCTGTCATTAGACTGTCACAACAGCTGAATCACTAACACACCATCAGCAAAGCATGTATACATGTGAAGTCTGTGAAGTCATGGACTCCTGCTTCATGCTTGGGCATGCTGGAAGGTTGTCAGTTCTCGCAGGGGGCATGGATGGCTGCACTAGACAGGAGCATACTTGAACTGACAAAGCACACATTCAAACTGACTCACGTGGCTTGGCACCACCAAATGGGTTGCAGATGTCTGCTCCATGTTCAGAGTTTCTCTGCACCTTCACCACAAAGAAGTGAGTAGATGCTGCACAAATTCAGGAGGAGTTGTCTTCAGAGAAAGGACAAAAGCAACCACCAATGTACCAAAGACATGAACTCTCTTCCACCTTAGCACACTGGTGATTCTCAGACTCTTGGCAATTCCCTGTGTGCTGAGAGGAGTGGGCAAGAAACCTGTACTGACACTGGAGACACAGTCCATGTCTGTAGCCTCTCTCCAACAACTGCAGTAACTATTTTTACCACCAGCTTTCATCTGTCCATCCCTGGTATTTCTTTCTCTGAATATTTATTTGTCCTGCTAGGTTTGAGGTAGGGCAGAGCCTCCTTTGTCTGCTCCTCAAACTTCAGCACAGAGCAAGTCCAAACCCTAAGAGCTGCGCATGTTTCCAGTCTTTTACGTGCCCCACTGAGCAGCATGAGAACCACCAGGACAGGCAACAGTTCCTGAGCTGCCAAAACTAGCCATGATTCTCACACAGGATCTATCACTGGAGCCAAAGCAACAGCAAGACTATGCCTGTGTATTATGAAGGCTGCTGTCCAGGACTAATATGCTATGGGCTGATGTAATAAAACCTCAAATACTAGCAAAGCAAATACTTAACACTAGCAAAGTGCCTGTATTATTGAATTACTGAGCAAACAATGGCTAACAAAGACACTTCCTCCAAACCAAACAAGGTCAGATTAAATATTGAAAGGTTAGAACACAAAAGTATGCTCCAACAGTTTTGAGGGTAAACTGATTAGGAATATCAACATAAAATATGGCCTTTGGTCTGAAGGAAGAACTTCTTTGTGAATATAAAAAGTGCAACTCATTGGTCTAAAGAGGAAAATGTGTCTCAGGCCAGCTAGTGATGATGAATAAAAATAAAAGTTTCAAAAATAATTACATACAGAAATACACATACTAGGCAGCCTGCTAGCATAAAACAAGCTAAAATCAGAACAGATTTGTCTAGCTGAAATTGAATTCTATTTTCCCTCCCCAAATTACCCTAGTTAACATGGCCAGCTAGGACATCGTCCCTGGCTAGAGAAAAAGCCTGCGGCAGATCAGCGAACCGGGACCTGTCCGCAACAGTTCAGATTCAGATGCAAAGCATATCGTCATCTCCACCCTAGAAGAGTTCACTAGAAATTATGACAAGGATGTAGATTCAGTCTGTAAGTACCTTTTGGTCAGGTGTCCTTAAACCCCTTTTCTACTGTAGTTAATGCAAAACATTTGCAAAACTTAACACCTGATCTTAAACAGCCATTTGGAGCATTACAGTTTGTTTGGTGAAAGAAAAAGAGAATCCTTCAGCTACTGACTACGCAGAGCAGGAAACGCAAGTATGTGGTACATATTATTAAGAGCTTTTTGAACATACCTTCAAAGCATTGCTGAATACTATTCTGTACACATACTTTAGTATCATATTTAGTCTAACACTTCATAAGTAGATGGACGAGCAGTGCTCAAAATCATGTGCCAATTTTCTGTAAACCAATCTCTTAAAATGTTGAAGTTCAATTTAATTACATTTTTAAACATGAAGGGAAGAAATCTTCCCTGGTGGAACAAACTAAGTACATCAGTGCATTGCCTACCTTGTATGAAATCATTAGAGATATTTAGGCTTAGCACGTATGAAGCCGTTAGTGGCACTCAGTTGGCAAGATCTGCCTGGACAATTCATTGAGAGTCCTGCACTTGTGAGTGATGCAGCCAGCCCAAATCCACAGCATGCTCCACTGACACATGCATTCAGGGTCTGGATGTTGCAAGTGTTGCCATGAAAACACTACTTGGATACTGTTGAGGTTCTCCAAAGCCTAAGCACATACAACTCTGGTGCAGCCAAAGGTAGGGCAGAAAGTCCAGTTCCAGTCCTTCCCTTTGGAGCATAAATACAATGAGTGGTGTCTCAGCAGCAGAGGGCTGTTAAGAGGGCATTGCACATCACACGAAGCATCTCCCTAACAGTCTGTGACAGTGCCTACCACAGCAGGGTCACCAGCTGCAAGACAGCCATTTCTACATAGGAAACACCTACATCACCACCAGAAAAAGAAGAAATTTACTTTTTAACTGTTCACGAGAAACATCATTCTTTCATAAGAGGTGGTAGCAGTGGATGTTAAAGCATTCTGCCTACCTCACAACACAGAGCAGATATACCCAAAAAGCCTGTTCTGGTCTGGATCAAATATTAAAGTTTTGCCAATGTCTTCCCATATGGACACACCAGTGGTTTCTCGTACCTCACAAAGTTTACAATGCAAGTTCTGATACAGCATACTTCCGGAGAGGAAGGAGCGGGGTGGGT
>Ga0065711_1042106_pt1 | contig 15642 bp, 8 predicted proteins | sample Hoacrofraction12_FD_59098 | JGI IMG/M metagenome (GOLD analysis project Ga0065711, IMG submission 59098) | Hoatzin crop microbial communities from Cojedes, Venezuela - Epithelial fraction 12 v2 (version 2) | ecosystem: Host-associated > Birds > Digestive system > Esophagus > Crop | place... | reverse complement strand
TGCCCTTGTTGAACCTCATCAGGTTCCTCTCTGCCCAACTTTCCAGCCTATCCAGGTCACGCTGAATGGCAGCACAGCCTTCCGGTGTATCCACCACACCTCCCAGTTTGGCGTCATCAGCAAACTTGCTGAGGGTACATTCTAACTCTTCATCCAGGTCGTTGATGAAGAAGTTAAACAGGGCTGGGCCCAGTACTGACCCCTGAGGGACACCACTAGTTACCAACCTCCAACTAGACTTAGCGCTGCTGACGACAACCCTCTGAGTTCTGCCATTCTGCCATTGTTGGTTCTGCTTAGAGAGTGTAGGCTTTTAAATGTTATTTCTACTATATTCTATGCACAACATGAAAAATATTCATTTTAACTCTTTTTCAGACACTGGTACATTTGTTTATCAGCCAGTCCTTCAGATCTCAAATGCAGTGCAAAACCCACAGTACCCAGCAATGTGTTTTTCTAGTTGGAAGACTTCTTTCTGAATAACGTTTTGAAGAACTGTCTATACAAGCAATAAGGTGTAGGTACGTTGCACACATATAGCTAGTACGAAATATTAAGTGTAGAAATGTAACATTTTTATCAGTGTAAGCTTAGGACAGCTGCTTCACTCCAAAGCACACTCCTTGCTTTTCAGCCCTGCAAATGTGGGAAGCAATGAAATGTGAGGCAAGTGTCTGCTAGATGAAACACCTGCCTTTCCTCTGTGCTGCGCTGTCACTGACAGACCTATAATGGTTTCCAGCTACAAAAGTGCTTTCTCAGAATACATCTGCTGTGAAGGAACGGAATCCTGAAAGAGTTCTAAGTTGTTACAAATGGACAAGGAAATCCATTGCTTAGACTGCTGTGGCTTTAAGAGAGACGATCCATCTCTACAAAGGTTTCTTAGGATAGTGGAGGGTAAGAGAACATCAGTGCTGCTTCAGCACAATTAATTCATGTCCTCAGACCTCCATAAAATGTGTCAGAAACTTTCTTTCCTCATGGAGACCATAAATTTAGGATTGTGGTCTTTCTCCTGTCTAGTTTCCTAGGTCCTTCCCACTTTATGTGCTAGGCCCTTGCTTCTCTTTTCCTTTCCATCTAAGAAGCAGAAAAGTCCAGCTACCCAACAGCCAAGGAATGGGACAGATAAGCAGGCTGCACCAGTATATCTTCTCATGAAGACAGAAGAAATGAATCTTCCCAGTCTAAGAAACTAGAACATAAAAGCTGTTATATCCTGTCATAGAATACTGGATAGATACCAAATAAAAATTGTCCCAACAAGTTTACATTTGTAGCATGGAAAAAAGAGGAAGCTGCATAATTCAATATTTTACAGTTTACAGAAAATGTAAAATGTTTTGACTCCCAACCAAATATTTTGGCTTTTTGCCATTTATCAAGTGTTCTGCTGATATCACTTAAGACAATTTAATGACAACAAGAATGTTTACAGGAAGAAGCGATGCTGGCTTTCATTCACTGGGAAATCAACTTTGCCAGTGAAAAATGACTTGAGTGTTTACAAAAGATTTTGCATGAATATAAATATTATATTGTACTGATGCAAGTATACTTTAGTTTAGAATATCCATTTAATATCAATGATGTTATGTTTTAAAATAAATGTTAATGTACCTTGAAAAGCAAAGCCCTGTGACAGAATGTCCCTTTTTTGACTTTCCCGATAGGCACAACGTTGCATTTCAGTTCAAATTCTATTTCACTTATGTGAAGTTCCCAGCTGAAGTCATGTAGTTTGTCTCTTCCAATCGGGCCACCCATCTTATCTGCAACAAACCTGTTCCAATTTATACCAGGATCAATTACATCTATAATTCCTTTTGTATTTATAACAAAAATACAGCAGAATTAAATATATGCAAGCAGTAAGTGAATGACATATGAAGTCTTTAGTACTCTTGCTATGTTTGCTTTAATTGTTTTATTTTTTAACTCGTATTTTAAATATGCTCACTGTTAAATACAGGTAACGATAACTCATGTCATTCATGTTTGTCACAGACCTAAACCAAAGTGCAACAGCTGTCAGCAGAGATTCTGGAGAGGTCTAGTATAGACACAAAGTCCTCAGAGAAAGTCACCCATAACAGTGTAATTACTGAGAGAGTAGTTCAGAAGCTAGTGTTCACCTTTACGGCTAACAGATTACATGAGGTACGTATCACAATCCCTAGCCCTTCCATTTGTTTCAAATAGTAATAAAGGTGTGAGAATAAATATGACAAAAATAAAGCCATATGTAATGATCTCAACATAGGAAAGCAACTATATCAGAAAGGGTACTTCAACTTCTACACGTGCTTTCTTATACAGTGTTAGTTTTACAGTTGGACTTGGTGATCTTAAAGGTCTTTTTCAACCTAAATGATGCTATGATTCTGTTGAAGCCAGTATGTGGGGGGTGAGGGGCATGTATTCATCCATTAAAAATAATGGCTCAGTCAAAGAAACAGAAGATCAGAACTCACAATCTGTGCATGTCTTTGGGGTGACTGTGCACAGGACCAAGCCCCTACCTCCTCATACACACACTGCCACCTCCCCTGTGCATGGCTCCTGTATGTAAGGACCTTTATTTCTCAAAGTTCCCTCAGTCACGTGCCCAAATGTTATTGAGGGTTCTTGCTCTGGTCAAGGTGTTGCAGAGCTGACATGGGAATCGCAAGCCACTGCTTCAGACAGGGAGCTAAAATCTGCATCACCTCCTCTGCAGTAACTGTGCACAGGTTCTGTCCTCACAGTACATTCAAGGCCACCTTGAAGGCCGTATTTCTCAAAACCTAGGGCCTGAGGAGGCACTGGTTGCAACAGCATGGGTACGGGAAGTTATCACTGAGCAGGCTAGACGTGGTATCTTGAAGTCGGGAATTACTGGATGAGCCTGAAGAAGCGAGGGGCTCTGGGCAGTCACTTGTGCTGCTTGTGCCTGCAGCCAGCCCTCAGTGAAGAGAGCAAAGCTTCTTGAGCCTACACGCACATCACTCTTGTGTGTGCACAAAGATGTGCCGCGTTTGTTTAAAAGGAGAGAGCCAGCACTGCTGCGTGTTCCCTCACCCAGCCTGGCTCCCTCCCCGGCGAGCACCGCAGGAACCCTGATCAAGCTGCCCCATTGCGAGGGTGGCTGTGGCTGCCTCCTCCTCCTCCCCTTCCAATTCAACACACACTGTTCAGGCAGCCGCTTAAAATGGAACACACGCATAAAAATCCTCGCAGAAAACATTCTACTTAAATCTCCTGCAATTTTGTCGCTGCATTGTGTGTCTCCAAGTATTTCATTGGTGTGCTTGAAGAGTGGATTTGAAAGAGCATTTTATGGATTCCACCTTGAAGAAGGCAGCATGATTTATACACAGCTGGATAGTTAAGGATGAATACCTGTCCTGTCAAATTCTGCAATCAACAGAAAAGTCATTCCTCACATCACATTAGACCATTTCATTAAAAATGAGAGTTGGTAAAAAAAACAAATTTTGTGAGACTCAGTGGGATCTGATGCCAAACTCTGCAGATTCAGGAGGCAGCCAGGAAACTGCTAAGACAGTAAAGGTTAAACTAAGGAGAAGATGAAAGCAGATACACTGCTTGGAGACAACAGTGATTGGTGCCCAGACTGAAGAGTCAGTGTAACTAATGTACCACACATTGAAACACCACCACGTACACGCACCATTGCAGGATTCTGGCACTGTGAAATCATCAGGATGTTAATTACAGTAGCACCCAAAAACTATACTAGAAAAATGTCTCATGCTTTTGGCTCTACAGGAAAAAAAATGCAAGAGACTTTCTGTCCCAAGGGGTTTCCAAACCAACCAGGCAAGAGAGACTGTAAGAGAACACACGATACGTGTAAGCTGCAACAGCCTCAGTATTAGGCTAGGGTTTTAGCCTGTGCATTTAGGCTCTGCAGCATCTGGGTCTCTCCTGTTCCCTGATGATACGGATGCTATATGCAGCTGATGTATTCATTGGAAAGGATCAGTACAGATACATAAGGATCAGTACAGATACATAAATCTGAAAAAAACCTGAAATTGTCCACATGAATATTTTCAAAATTTGCACCCTTTTGTTGCACGCAATATTTTATTTTTTTTTTTAATTAAACTAATTACAACAAAATCAGAAACAAGAAGCTTAACATCTAACATTACGTCAAAATTCTGGACCAAAGCTGATTTGGATTCCAATTAAGGATGGGAAAAATAACAAATTTGGAAAAGTTGTCCTTGGACGAGAAAAATGTTATTTTACAAATTTGACTTATTTGCATTATTTATGGAAATACAATTTGGTACTCACTGTGCAAGAGCCACAACCTGTTCCCGGGTAGTAGTTAGTGGTAGAATTGTTCTGGAAGCATCATTAATATAATCCAGTAAAATGAAGTCAGGTGGTGGTAGCCAGTGTGAATTTTCTAGATTTATTTCATCCTGGACTTTAGATACAATCTGAGTAACTTCCTTCATTTTTTCCTCTTCTTTTTTCCCCTTCCCTTTTCTTACATAGAAAACAATATGCACTTAGAATACTGTAATCTCCAAAGTCCAAATTCTAATACAGTAGTTCTCCAACAGGACATTTTAGACAAACTGATTGTGGGGGAAAGGTAGGGGAAATCCTTTCTCTTGATAATGAATAGTCCAAAATCTACAAAGCTATAGAGAATATTTGTGGAACATGCCCTCAGGAGATAGTTAGGAATCAAATGACATTAGCTCCTGTAAATTCTCGTTTGATATTTGTCTGTGGCTTTGATATACTTTTTCCCACATGTGGATTATCTAGGGGAGAAGACACTTACCTACGATCAGCTACAGAATAATAACATGTTTTTAGAGAGTATATAGGAAACATTTTTAGACAGTCCCAGTTTGGTTGCATATGGTCATGCGTCAAAAATCATGAACTCCCATGAGTTTTTACTCGACAGAGATCTAGACTTCAAATAAAGGAACAAATGGTATCAAGAGCACGGCTGAAATCTTGACAGAACATGCCAAGTGGTAGTCTCTGTAGTTGCAAATCCATGTACTTCAAGCATTATACAAACTACAACATGGTTTGTCAGGTGAAGATTTTGTAACAGATCTGTTTTGCTGACTTTTTTCATTGTACACGCTACATTTTTCACTAATGTTCAGAATCTGAAAAATGACTGTGATCCTGAACAGGCATCATAAGCACCTAGCAGAGGTATAAATGAAATGCTTGTTCTGCTTAGCTAAAACACTCTGCATTTCACAAGTTATGCAGTAACTATAAAATCAGTATCTTAGCAGAGGTATCATTAAGGTCTATACAATCAGACAGTTTAGGGTTTTTCATTTGTGGCAAAACATGGAACTTGTGTTTTGTAAGCATTATGTCTTTTTTCAGTATAGGTCCTGAATAATTGTAATGTGAAATACGACAAAATTTCTTTCTTTTGTTTAACAGTTCTGGTTGTTTTTTAAAATCCATAATAATTCTGGCATTCTTGGAAGAAAAAAAAAAAGAAATAAAGGACCACCAGAGTACATGGCTCCAGGGCACACTATCCTTATTGCCTGCTTTTCAAATCATTCTTAAATTTTTTACAATGAACCCAGTCTTAAGATGGAAGGCATTGGACAAAGCAGAAGGGCATATACCATTATCAGTAGTCTAATTCAAGCAATTTGTCTTCAGAATACTTTGCAAACTTTTACCTATTGAGATTTATCATCTTCACAAAAAGCCCTTTTCATAGATTTCATAAAGCACTTTTTTTTTGAAGGATAACCAATTAAGATTTAATCTTCAAATTATAGAAAATTCACCACCCTCTGAAATAAACTGTTCTGGTAATTAATTACACTTATACTTGAAAAAAGCAGACAAACAGTTTTCTTTAACTAATGTGACTCTATTTAACTAGAGCCAGGTGACCTTACAATACCAGATGAAACAGCTACCTACTTCTCCATTTATACACTCATGATTATGGTTAAGAATACTCTGTTTAAAAAAAACCTGAATTATTCCCACCTCTGGTGTCTGACTTAGCAGGTTTTCAAAATCACGGTTTTTACAAATGGTATAATTGTTGTTCCTTGACCATTTTCTCTCTTTGTTCCCTGCTCTTCCTTTCTATTCTCCCAGTGCTTTCTTTTCCCTATGCAAAGCGCACCGCTAAATTACAGTGTTACAGCAGGAGAATTTGTTCCGTCTATCTGCTCAAATGACTCTTGAATCACTCTTATTCTCCTTCTTTCCAGTTTTCAGGAAGAAAAGATCTGAAAAGGATGGGTTTGAACAAGCGTTTGTTGGGTTTTTTGCTGCTTCTTATTTCTCTGAGGTGTGACCATGTTCTGTTCCTTGGTGGAACGGCTGATATAAGGTTGTCTTCCACACCTGTCTCCACCCTATTCCTCAACTCTTCAGTTTGCCATGTCTGTCTAATATTTATCTCATAAGGAACTGTGGAGTTGCTGTCTTACAGCTCAGTGCTATAAAACAATCAGTAACCATTGCAACCTATCCTCTTTTTTATCCCTGTTTTATTTATCAATGGGAAATATGACATCAGAAAAAAAAATATATCACTCCCCTTTCCAAAAGCTGTCTTACTGCTCGTGAGACAATACTTGCTGCAAATGCAGAACAACATTGCCAAGGAGAACTCATGGCAGTTAATAGACTCCAAGCTGTTTCTGATTCCTGTTGCAACTTCAGTACAAAAGTCCAGTGGGTCACCAGAGAGTCAGTGTGAGGAAGAAGGCACCCAATACAACATCCTACCACCAAAAGACAGCCATGACACCTATTTTCTTTCCTTCTTTGCATAGCTTAATGCCTTGGCTGCCTTTAGAAAAGGAGTAAATGAGCACTGGAAAGTGTTTCCTTAAATGTTGTACTAGAACATAGCATGGACTAAATGCACATTTATCAGTCTACATTAAATATTATCTTTTAGTCCAGTCAATGTGTATATCAGCTATTCAACTGTTTGATCAAAAATGTTGCTATCTGTCTATGCAAATATATGTCAAACTATCAGCTAGGCACTTCCTCTACATCCAATTCAAAAAATTCCAGCAGACAATTACAACTGCCCTTTCTCTTAGCTTTCAACTATGGTTTATATGAAGCAGTATCACTTTTTCAAAACAATGGCTTCAAACTGTGTTCAGTAGTACTTTGCACAATAATGACGAACAGAAACATATGATCAAGGGAAAAAAATATGTAGGAAAAAGTCTAACCATGTTTGAGACTTGGCTGTCAGATACTGACCTTCAAGTAACTCCCATATATCTCACAAATTAATAATAATAATGATGTATGAATTATGGATTCAAAATGAATGACAATGGGGTTATAAATCATACAACTTGATCATGACATTTAAAAGCAATTATTTCCTACTTGAAGAAAGAAGTCTTTGTATCCCTGCAAGTTTACTATGGGAAACCGAGCCAGGTACTTGTTTTTTCTTAAATAAAATTTTTTGCTTTCCAAAAGTGTTATGGTTACAGTCATTTACAATGTAACTGACATAAATTACACTAAAAAGCAACTATCCAAGGGTATGTTCATCTCATACTGTAATAAACATATCATCTTGTCAGAACAGGTCTCTAAGCTCTGCATAGCTGCTTGAGACTATGCAACATGGTCTATGACTCAAGAGCATCTTCTGAGATGAAGGAATCCCCTACTGGTGCGGATGAAACATAACTGGGGCACCACATCTCCCCTTGCTTCCTGCTCCCTTTGAGTAAACTGGCATATGCATGGTGGGTCATGACCAGAGCATGCTGGACATCAGGAGGACCTGGTAAATGAGCAGAAGCTAGAGCAGGGCTGGTAAGACACTCAGGATGGAGTATCTACTCTGCTGCATCCTGAAACAGGAACCTTCCCCAATGCGACTCATATGATCCATTTCAGGTATCTACTACAAAATGATATACACTGAATTCCAGAAGTACTTGCTGTCCAAATAACTAGTCAAATCTGCCTTGTAAGTCAGTAACTTTTGGATAGACTTCTCTCATAATTCGGGTCCTGATTTAAGTCAGAACCTCAACCCTTCACAGTCAGTAGCTATAATCTGTCAACAATTTGCATGTCAGTTCTAAATAAACTGATACACACATAATTCAAATATTAAGCCTTTTTTTCTAGTTCTGCTTTTGCTCAGTGAAGACCGTTGTCCAGATAACTCCTGCTTTTCCTCCATTAGAGATACCACTGAACTACTGAGATCACAAAGCAGGTTCCAATTTTCTCTTGATTTCACCTCTCAAGCACACACAGATACATACATATACAGAAATATGTAAGCAGCCTAAGAAATCAAACATTATCTCTATCAATGAAATGCCTGTACGGACAGTAGCATATCATAGTTCATGGATGAGCTCCAAGCTACAAATAGCAAACACAGTACCTCAGTTCCTACAACATACACTCCATCTCTCCCTTTTTTTCAAACACTGCAGCGCTTAGCATTTTGCAACGCCTACCACTGACTAGAAATAACAGCCCTGAGGCATGGCCAAGGCCCCCTATACCATAACATAAGGAAAATCAGGAAGCCAGGACTGGTACCCACAGAAACCAGCATAATAAATGGTCAGCTCACTAAGTTAGCTAACAGAAAAGCCAAGGAGAGTTGTAGGTTACATCACGTTCCTATCATGGACTAGACACCATCCCATTCATGGCAAGGACGCTCTGTTTGGACTGGTTTTGGAATCCTGAACACTACCCTGGAATTAGGCATGTACACCTGCCTTCTCTGAAAAGCACTGTTGCAGTCGTGATTGTGCTGCTATTTTATATAAAGAGTTACTGGTTCAGTTGGGAGACCACGGTACAGTTTTCTTCCACAGGAACAAACTAAAGGTTAAGTATTTTATATTAAAAGTCATCAAGACAAGGACTAGAACTTTGGTCTCAGCTTGCTCAGAGAAGTGTCCTAACAGCTGAAGTAGAAAGCTCTGTTCATTATGCCTCTTGATTAGTGAACAGCTACAACGAGGCTGCTAAACTCCAAATATCATGTGATCAGCTGTCTGCACGTGGGAGGGGCAGGCTCAGATCCTCTTGCTGTAAAAGAAGGAAATTAATTTCCCACAATAAAGTTAGAGATTCTGACCTATTTGGTATGAGCAGACATGTCCACCAGATCAGTTCCACAGGAAGGACTGCAGGAGTTTACCTAGTGTATGGCACGGAACAGAGGAAGCCCTGCAAGAGCGACGCATTTTTAGGTTTGTTGTCATCAAAACTGGGACAGTTCTGAGCACACCCTTCTTGGCTTTTAGTCATCTACGGAATTTAATTGGAAGAAATTTAGTCTAGAAATAAGGATGTATGTAGGCAGTGTAGGAACTTTCCGTGGGTCTAGGTTCTAAACTGAGAAAGAACTGCTACCCTAATTTCCCTGTGTCTTGGTTGTCAAGCTGTAAATCAACAGCATTTCACTGCCTCCTAGGGATATTGAAAAGAAAAACAACCAAATAAATGGGAGATGTTCAAATACAGCATGAGTAGGGACGACAAATTATTACTCAGATAGACAAAAGAAGATTACTGCAATTAGGAGGTGAAAGAAAGACTCTGCAAACATACTTAACATTGTATTTGAGCATTTGTACTCTGTCAGGAAACTTTCTATAACTATTTTCAACCAGAATTCTATTTCTAATGTTAGAGAGCAATAACAGAACATTGACAGGTAAATCTTCAGCCCATACCTTGCTTTTTCTCTACTGCTTTTTCTTGAAATAGGTGACATGATAGTCTGTTCAGAAGATGAATCTTGTGCCTTTTCCTCTACTGCAAGGACACTGAAACAGAATGAGATATTTTTGCGTATTATTTGCAGAGACAGTATTTGCATGTTAAGCTTGTTAAGCTATGAAAATGGTGTTCTGATTTTAAAGGGCAGTAAATATATTCACAGGAAGTACGTAAGTGGAAGAAATAACATAACCATGAATAAACCGAATACTGTCTCAGGATTAAAAATGAAGTATGGAATACCGAATGACGGACACAAGAGTAACTGGGGAGTAAGACTGCTGCCAAGGTGCAAAGGCAAGAAGCTGTACTAAAGCCAAAGAAAGAAAACCTGACAGTTCAAGACAACTCTAGGGATCAACAAAGAGCATGGAAGTTTAATTTGTCATAGACATTCTCAGACATCTTTATGGTGTCATATAGAAGCCTAAAAGGGAAGCTAATGATACTGTAAGCAAAATATGTGACGTGTTGACAGAGAAGAAGGTTTTGGACTTGCAAAATATTGGTAGAGCATTCTTTGATCTGTGAGACTGTTTACAGGAAATGACTCCCAGTTAAACAAGCCCAATACCAACTTCCTGCATTCAGATCTAAGAAGATCTGTTAGGCTGGCTTCAACTTAAACAGAGAAGAAATGGACTCAAGTTCTTTATCAAGCCTGAAAGCTTGATGCTTGCCTTTGTCCTGCCTCTTGGGATGTTTTGCTTAAAATTCCATGCATTTGTCTGTACAAGAAGATCATCAAATCATAGGTTTCACTGTCGCATGTTGACATTAAGCTTAGATGACATAATTACTATGGCAGATGACAAGCTTTGTTGTAACTAATAAAATACTGGGTATCCTACCATCAGGAAGGGTGTTAAATGAATGAGTCTTAATGGCTAAGTTAAAAAAAAAACAACTCAACTGACTAAATCTTTTCTGTATAGAGCGAAAAAAAGTTATTTTCCAAATTCTTATTTTATAAAATGTGTATCTCTTGCCTTCTAGGACATGAAGCACTATGCTGAGATCTTTATTATACATATATGTGTATATATATATACACTATGTAGTTTGTACTGAATACAGTGGAAATGATGGAAAAGACGAGCTAATGCAATAAATGTTGGTAGATCAAACATGACTCACTCTTCTCGTGGTTTGGCATTAATGAAGATTATGGCCCGACGGTCAGTAAGCTCTTGCATACTCAGTTCCTCCAAAGATAACAATTTCACTCCAGGTTTTATCTACAAGAAAATTAGAATAAAAGATAAGGTATTCTGTTCAGTTAAAGATGAAGAGAAAAAAATATTTAAAAGATACTTGTAGAGTAATTAAAAATTCCTAATCTTTAGCAGAAGACTTACATAAGAACTTACAAAGCCATTCAAAATACATGAAATTTGTTTCTTCTTCATTTGCATTTTCTTCATCAATTTTCTTACAAAAGATTGTTTATAAGTAATTTCACTTGTAATTATCATTACTATGTCATTCCAAACAGTTCTAGAATTAGGAAATGGTCCTGCCTCTTTACTATATAGGACAAAATTTTCAAACGCAACCAAGTGCTTTAGGAGCAGGTATTTCACTGATTTTCAGTAAGACTGGTATTTCTAATTTATTTGGGCATTTTGAAAGTCCTTCTCAGATTTAAACTGAATACAGCACTAACAAGTGATACATAGTAGAGTCATTCTTTATATACAAACAGTGCTTTATGAGAGAAAGGGTCATGACCAAGGTGAAAACATCAACTCTCTCTTTCTTCCTGTAAAACTAAACAAACAGAAAGTCCACAGGTCATTCAGTGTCAGGTTAGCATTAAGTATATTGCAGGGAAAGAGACCAGAAGAACTGTGGTCTGAGCAAGGATCTGGAAAGGAACTAGGAGCTGCACAGCTTGCATAGGATTGGGAAGAAGATCGCAACTGCATGAAGATGATGAGATTTCATCTGTGAAGAAAGATAATCAAAAGAAATTAGTATAAAATCTGGGAAACTTCAGAACAAGAAAACCAAGTATTTCACGTAGCCAGATTCAGGCTTTTGCTATAGTACTCTTACTTTTTCTAAAGCAAGAAGAAAATTTTAATCTTTCTGAGTAATTTATTTAAAGTAGCTTACCTGACCACAATCATAGAATCCATCAGTAATGATGTTACTTGATGATAAATATCCCATCTGGCTGTACTTTTGGGGAAGATTGTTGTCAAGTAGCTTTTCCAGAGCAGCTTCACTGACTTTGTTTTTGTGTCCTGTTGATAAATTTATTTCTTCTAGGATGTCTAAAGCACTGTTAAACACAATACAAAGGCTAATTCATCATTAAATACCAATTAATTGTTATTATACAATTCAGAGTTAGTTTTCAGCATTGCCCAGGCCAAGACAGATTCATTTCCAAGTGCTAGCCTGCTGGTCCCTGGGCCAGCAAGGAGCTGGCTGTGCTGCACAGAATTCTTTCTCTAGGGGAGAAGAATGCCTTGCAATGCTTAAAAGCAAAAAGCAATTCCTTTAGGCAGTTACAGAGTTACATAAAGAAATGCTGACAGGATGCCACAACCTTTTAGCAGAAGGATGTTAGATACCACAGAGAACTTGAGAAAAAGAAGGATGTAAAAGCAGAGTAAAAGCAATAATGTTCAGAGATGACCATATGATATGGTTTGGGGAATCTCTCTCTCTCTCCAACTTGCAATGCTCTTTGCAGATTCCATTACCCAATGTGTGAATCCTTCTGGTTTAGGACTGTTACTGTGTTTGGGGAGGGATAGTTGGCAAAGATTTGCAAAACACAGATGAGCATGGAAACACAATCAGTTGTGTCAACATCACCAGATGCAGGATTTTTGCAGCATGGAGGTAGAAACAAGTAATCACGTGGGGACACAGGAGGACAGCAGTTCATTCCTTAAGCTGGTTTTGGTGCTGGAACAGACATACCGATTACTTCTGACCTGAGAAACTTAGGAAAAGGTCACCAAGAATAAAAAGGAAGCTGACTGAGCAGAACATACTATAGTGCAATTTTGGAACTATTTAGGAATTAAAACAACAGGAAAAAAGAGGGAGATATATTCGTATGTTTATATTCAAATTTATATCTGTGTGTGTCTATACACATATGCAGACATTCTTCGCATCCTAAGGAATCAATTTTTTATCTATATAATGAACTCCACATTTAGACTGCCCATTTCTCTCTGTGAACTACACAGGGAGCCTCAGCTGTGGACATTTACAATGTAGACTTCTGAAGGTATGTCAGATGGATTCCAGAGAACAAGTTTTTCAGGCAAGGCAAATGACAGCCTTTTATTTTAGAAGAGAGTAATGGGAGAAAAAAGTGGAATGGCAATACAGGCTATTTGTCACGCAGCATAGTGCAACGAAGTCATGTAACCAGCAAGTAATGCAACAAAGAACTCTAAAGGGGAAAATGAGCAAGAAAAGCCCGAGTACAGCAGATGACATTACAGGCACAATGGCACATTATCCTCATGTGGAGGAAAGACAAACCAAAAAGGGACAAATATAACTGCACCAAAAATTCTGTGAAGACCCAAAAGCCAAAAAAGGACTCATACAGAAACAGAAACATTTCCAACAGGGAAGAAAAAGTAAGGGAAAAACCCAAAAGACCCACAGGCAAAGTGAGATACAACTATTCAGGGACTGAAAACAAAAATAAATGTTTCATATGCTTCAAGTCAAGAGGAAAATGTAGGCCTACTACTCAGTGTGGGAATAAAACTCATAACAGATGGCATAGAAAAGACTGAAGCGTCTGATGCCTTTTTTGCTTCAGTTTTCATAAAAAGGTTGCAAGCAGATGCCTGGCAGTAATATTAACAAGGAGATGGAAAGAGTAGGCTTAACATGTCTAGAATAAGTTTGAAGAGACAAAGTTATCAGTGCCTGAGGAGACTTACCTCATACTAGTCTATGAATTGGCAAAAGCAACCTTTGAACTATTTATAATTATATTTGAAAATTCAGGGAGAACAGACTAGGTGCCAGGAGAGTGGAGAAAGGCAAAGATAGTATCTAGATTTGAAAAAGGTAGAACAAGGAAATAATAGAGATCATTCAGCCAAATTTCAGTGAACACAATATCAAATTATTAAACAATCAGCTTGCAAGCAACAAGAGATAAGACAGTAAGAAATAGCCATTATGTATTTGTCAAGAATAAATCGTGTAGAGCCAATCTAATCCTTTGTGTGATAGGGTAACAGACTTAGTGTAGAGGCAGAAGAAGTAGATGTGAGATATGAGTTGACTTTGAGTTATGTTTTGACTTTAATAAGTCTTTTCACATATTCCTACTTGAATACTCATGAGCAAGTCAGGGAAATACGATCTACATGAAAATAACATGAAGTAGTGCCTGACTGGTTGAAAAACCATGCTTAATGTATTATTATCAATAATATGCTGTCAAACTGGAAAGACACATAAATTAGAGTCCTATTCCAATAGTCACAAAGAAGGGATTAAATAAGAACAGTGCTATATGCAAGATATAGAAAATAATTACTGAGCTTTATTTGATGGTGGTATGACCTCAACTGAAGTACTTCATCCAGGCTGGGAGATGGCACTTCAAAATGGCATAAATAAATGAGAGAAATTCAGAGATGTGTGACAAAATGATAGAATCTTTTTTTTAAAGAAGTTTAACATTTTTACTTTGTCATGAAAAGGAACTGAGAGAGGGACACAGAACATGAGAAAATTCAGTAAGTTAAAATCAAATTCCTATAAAAAGGTGGTTGTTCAATCCCACTGAAAGTAGGACAACATGTAGTTGAACTGATCTGCTGTAAGGAATATTTAGAACTCAGAAACTCCTTCTAATTGTAAGGATACTTCAGCACTGGAACAGGTTACCTGAGAAAGGTGTGAAACCCCCTCACAATTGATATTTACACTTAACAAGCAAAAATATGTCAGTGTATCTGATTCAGTCTTACAGTGGGTATATGGGTAACATCACCTTTGAGGTCCCCTCCAGACCTAAATTTCTGAGACTCTCACTCTGCAAAATCCCCTCATAGATGGATTTTCAGTATCTGTGCAGTAATCAGAGAAGTGTTCAGCAGAGGGAGCAGGGCAATTACATATATTTGAATTTAACAATAGCTGAAAGGGTCACCCCGTAGAAAAAGCCCTGTGCCATAACTCTTAAAACAGCTTTTGTAATTCAGATATTAATATATGGACCTTGGAGTTTCTTAGAAGGAATACAATAGAGTCTCTTTCATGTGGCACTTGGAACACCTGCAGTTGAACAGTCATCCAAATTTAGCCTGTGTGTAGTAAGTGCAATTTACTGTATATTGAACTTAGCCTGAAAACTTAATTTCAGTTTCACACGTAAGGGGCACTACAGTCCCTAACTTTGACTGATATAAGCACATCTTCAATATAAAGCCTAATTCAGTTACAGAAATAATAAATTTTTTTATAATTCCACACAGTTCTTTCTTCAGGCTTGCATTTTTTTCTTAAGACTTGTGTTACTTAAAATCAATACCATTTCATCTGTAACATCTGGGGTGCAAAATTAGTTTCTGCTTACCAGAAAGCATAGCTTAACTTTGTTATTCTGATATAAACATGTAAAGATCAACTTAATGAGAGTTCTCTCATCAAAATCTTCCTTCTGCCCCTTGATACTATTTCTACTCACCCTAGCCTGCAGAGTTCAACAGCGGTTAGTTCGTCACTTGCACAGACCGTAACAGCCAAACAGGCATTTCTTCTGACTCCTTCATTCTTAGAATGCAGCAATTTAACGAGTGGTCCCAGTCCACCTGCATTTCTTAACTATAAAAAAAAAAAAAAAAAAAAAAAAAA
>Ga0065711_1042105_pt1 | contig 15642 bp, 11 predicted proteins | sample Hoacrofraction12_FD_59098 | JGI IMG/M metagenome (GOLD analysis project Ga0065711, IMG submission 59098) | Hoatzin crop microbial communities from Cojedes, Venezuela - Epithelial fraction 12 v2 (version 2) | ecosystem: Host-associated > Birds > Digestive system > Esophagus > Crop | place... | reverse complement strand
CCCCCCCCGTGTTCTCAGGAGAAGTTTCCATTTGTGCTTGTCTAACATCCTGTTTATTTCATTACAGGTTTACTGTTCTTTCAGACTCTGACCCCAAAAAATATTGAACATCCCTTGTATTTGAGATCAAGCTCTTTAATGGACACTTTGGGAGGAAGTTAGTAAGTTTTCTTATTTACTTGTTGTTTCCTAAACACTTCAGCACTGCAGCATACAAAGTACTATTTGCTGCACAGTGTTTTGTGTGTGCAATTATTTTGTGTTTTTAAACAATTTGATTGCCTGTTCTTCAGAATTTGGTTCCTTAACATTCCACTGAACTCATATCCCAAGTGAAAAATAAGGGGGTAGACATCAACTAGATCAGATTAGATACATAAAGCACAAAAAAAAGGCATACAACTGTTACTGTTTCATTGATTTTGGCACATTATAACAAGAACAGGGGTAGTTCACATTACACCTACACTGGTCTCGGAACCTCTTGAGAAGAGAATAGTCAAGGCTTCCTCCCATCCTGTTTTCAATGTGTTGGTAGTTGCTGACTTTGTAGTTCCCACTGTATGTGCTAGTATATGACTGTCCCCCCGAAATCAAGTGCTTCACTAACTTGTGCAATGAGCACATCCTCAGGACTATATTGACGTCCCTCCTACTCCCCTCTTAAGAAGAAAAAATTAGGAAGGAAATACTGCCCTGCAGATGCTTTTCTCTCCATTTCAGATGGTGAGGAAGAGAAATAGATGAACGCATCTCAGCAAATTTCCGTGCTTTTCTCAGCAGGGGGGCTTGCACGTGGTCGGGCATAGCAAGAAACGTGATTTCCACAGGGCCTCAGGCAGCAGCCAAGTTTCACAGCAGGGGATGAATCCGTGGCCACTTCTGAGGCTACAGAACTGCGCATAACACAGGCCTCTCATTATAAGGTTGGACAGCCCTCTGGAGACTTGCTGCTGTTGCCATATTAACAAGAAATGAGTGGTTTGTGTATGTCACAGGAGTGCTTGGTTAAATATTACTGCCTTGTATTATGCAGAGTTGTATGCGTGCACTTCTTTTTCTGATAAGGCATGGAGGAATCAAAGGGGAAACAAGGATTTACTGTATCAGGCTTCCAGCCCCATGTGTGAGGCAACACAGCTTGTGACAGGCACGGTGACATCACCGAGCTGGAAATTAAATGGGAGCTTGAGGTTCAGCTTATTTTTCAGCTTTATCTTACACGTCTCAGAAGTTTCTCCTACCACTTTCATGTAATTCTCTGGTAGATTTCTATCACATAGAGTCACTTTTAATAAATTTGAATTTTCTTGATCTTCAATAAACTCTGCTCCGCTCCTGTGAGAAAAATCTTGGTTACTTTGAATATACATCTCTGCTCGCCCGCAATCTGTGAAATTCTAAAACAATAAAGGTTCTAAGCATAAACTAGTCTCCTAAAAACAACCTCATAGGTAGATACACATTCAAGACGCTATACAAGTCAAAGCATACAGACTGCATGACTACAGATTGCTATTTAATTTTCATGTGCTAAATGTGAAATGCAGAAGAGAAACACATGTATTTTGGTTCCTTAAGAACAAACAATTCATGAAATCAAAACTAGTTGCAAGAACATACTAGCAAACTCAAATTAAGCTGAAACTGCTAGTAATAACTAGGAAATATTGATAATTAGAAGAAACATGAGTTTCAAAAAAGGTAAGAGCAAAATATACAAAGGAAAAAACTATAGCCATCAGAGTCAAACATTAGAAATGAAAATGTCAGAATTATTCAATAAATACTTTTATTCTGTATTTAGGCAGAAAGCTCATGATATACACGATGATGGTAATGAAATCTCTTCTCTGTCAGCAGTAACTAGAGATAATGTTCAAAACAGTTCTTAAACCCATCATTTTAAAATCAGGATGTCAGAAAAAGTACAGGAGTTATGAAAGAATTAAATGATGAGTTGTCTGGATGAAAATAACAATTTTTTTTTTTCAATATGTATTGGAGTTAATTGGGCTGAAGTTTTTAGAGTCCCCACTCAAAGAGGTATCATGTCAATACGTGAAAGAATCAGCTAGAGAGCCCTTGTAAGTATAGGCTTGCAACCTGTCAACGGTGCCAGGTAAAACATTGAAGTTTTACAGTGATTATCAAAGACGAGAAGGAAGATAACACAACAGTTGTTAGTCAAGATGGGTTTATAAAAAATAGGTTTTATGAAAATAAAGCCATTGATTTTTCATATCTTTATTTGACTGATGAGAATTTTACTGTGAATGTAAGAGTTTTTGACTTCAGTGGGGCATATAACTTCGTTAAGCAGAGAATCTTGCTTCCTCAAATTAAGACCATATACAATCATTTTCACACATTTTTAACGGCAAAAGTACTGGTTAAATAATAGATCTTAGAATAAGAAAAAGAGAATCATTACCATGCAGATGGTGTCTAAACTTCTACTTTCCCTCTTATCTACTACTATTATTTAGTAGCAGTGTACAATGGGCAAAGAGACATATTCAAGTATCAGTAATGTAACTGTTGTAATAATTCTTGACCATTTTTATACAACAGCCATAAAAGACTTTAGAAATGAGACTGCAATTGTTTAGTCTTTTGCTTTCAAGCGAATTGTTGTACTACTTGTACTTACTGATATTTAAGGACTACTGCAAGTGCAGAAATCAAAAACTATCTATCATTTTAATGTAATTAATTGTCTATCAGATTAAATTTTGCCAGGCAATTGAGAGCACGCTTCACCTCTACATTTTTCTGATAGTGTTTATATCCAGAAACCTGTGACTGAATGGAGCTCTGAACAACCTGGTCTAGTGAAAGATGTCCCTGCTCATGGCAGGGGGGTTGGAACCAGATGATCTTTAAGATGCCTTCCAATTCCTACCATTCTGTGATTCTATGACTGTCTGTTTTTCACCCATACTTCAGCAGGGAGCTCAATTCCTTAATTTCTTGTCCTTTCTACTTTTTTTCTGAAGTTCAGTAAAACTTGACTAACTCAAAGCATAACGATATTTTAAGGAAGAAGTCTGGCAAAATGTTTCTATCTTTTATTGTAAAAAATGGAAAGTGCTCTATGGGACCATTCAGCTACTGAGTTTGTTTTAGATCATTCTGGACTGACAGGGCTCTGCCATCATAATCTGAAGAGTATTCCTGCACAACACACAGACTGCAGTCTAGGTAAGCATCTTCAACAGCTAATCTCCTCTACCTTCCAGCTCTTCAAAATTTTTTGTTGCAAATAGGAAAAACATATCCAAGCTTTATTTGAGCAAAAATTTTCCACTACACTGGTAGCTTCTTATCAAAATACAGGGGTATATTTAATAATTGCACTTTTTTTTTTTCTTTCCTTCAATGAAACCTGGATGATGTCATGAATTTGGGAACAGAGGAAACAACAAAGACTTCGGAGTTTGAAAGTGGAAAATAACAGTGATTATTTAGGAACAATACCTAAATCTCCTATCTGACTAAAACCACACAGGAACGATGCAATTCTAGGACACAGTAGATGATGATATGTTTTAAAACACAGAATTTCTCAGTTTTATCTGTATTTTTCTGCCACTATTAAATGTTCAATTCTTATTCCCAGACATGCAGCATTTAATTAAACACTATATCACAAATCTTAAATTGAAAGAAATAAGAGGTGCTAAGTACTAAAGACCAACCATGCATTTCATAAAAGTACATTTCTCTAGCTGATCTCTTTATTAAGATTGAACAAAGGGAAACATCCAGTTGATACTTTGATTACTATTCAGATTTTTATATTTCTTTTTACTTTTCTCCCTTCTGAGAAGAATGAAAATATATACGCCCTTGTGTAACCTTCACTTTTCCTCTTCACATAATTTTCACAAAAGAGTTAACCAAAATGGAATTCAACAGTCAAGGTAGGGATGTACATCAATTTATGTAACATTGTAATATTTTCCATAATATTCCCTACACAGCCTAAATAGTATTCACTTTTTTGACCTCTAATACATTTTAAGCAGATGTCTTCATTGAGCTGTCTACAGTGATGCCTAGATCTTTGTCCTGAGAGGCTACATCTAATTCAGAGTCCCTCAGTACATGAAGGATACTGTAATTCACTCACTGCAACGTGTGCTGTTTCCCGCTTAGGGAGGATGAATTTCATCAGCCACTGTTGAACTTACTTTCTCTGGATGCGTCAGGTTCTTTTGGTGCTCCTCACAATTCTTCAATAATCCATATCAACTTTCAGCACTGGCAAATATTTCCTCCTCCGTGAACTGCTCCCTCCTCTAGGTTTTTAGCGGCACCAGTTGCAGTGTGTATTCTGGAGTAAAGCAACTGTTAGCTTTCTTCCAGACTTCTCTTTCTTTTGTCATTTTCAGTAAGCTTCTGACAGATAACATGAGCAAACTAAGAGATTTCCTTTGCATATTTATGTAATTACTCCAAAAAGATTTTTCAAATCCTCTGCAAAGTCTGAGAGATCCATGCTGAAACTTCATAGTCAAGGCTACATATTAATAGGGATTTCATTACATATTCTACAAAAATGGCATATATTTCAGTTCTAATCTTCTTATCCCTCATTTTTTATCTGTAAATCTCTTTGCATTGGGAATTCTACACTGCTCCGGTGCTTGAAGAACACCCTAGTATTCTGAAGACAGTAGCGGAATGCAAAAGCAAATTTTACATATTTTGTGGCTTCTTATGCTGATGAAAAACTAATCAAAGAACATCTGTAGATAAACCTTTAGCTTTTTTTTTTACATTTCCTTAAAGTGCATTTTCTGAGGTTCTGTTTCTAATGACCATATGTAGACCTAGGTTTTGTGCTTTTTCTTACTTGTGAGGGCACAAGAAGCATTGACTTGACAACACAGAAAAATCAGTTGTAAATCTTTGAGCATATTTAGCGAGTAATTTCCACTGACATCAACAGAATTTAGGTATTTAGCTGTAAGATATCCTTTTGAAAAACACAACAAACTATAGCACCCCATTACAGTTGAAGTTAATGCAAATTGCATAAGGTCAGTATATTCTCAAATCAGACAATTTAACCAGAAGCATGGATGCCTTTCACAATGGTTTCTGATATTTTTTATGTAAAATTAACTAGTAACAAGAAATCTCTGGCAAACTTTACAAGAATTCTGAGATTTTTGTTTCGTTTACTTCTCAGTTTTTAAAATGGCAGCTTGTCTGAGGTTTGTTTTGCTGCGTTAGTTTGGACTTGATGTAGTAACTTTACAGATTAAGATCAGGAATAAAACTGACACTGGCCTAAGAAACATTTCTTTTCATGTCATTTTGGTGACTGTATTAATTACAGTCACATTCACTTCAGCAGGAGGTTCCTACTTTGTTTTGTGAGCTCTTGATGTGTCACCTAAGGCAACTTTGCAGCAAAATTAGACTGTCTGGTAGTCACAAGTCAAATCCCATGTCTGCATTTCTTCTGCTGTTGTTGGTTTTTGATCTGCACGCTAAAGTTGCAGTAAAATCTAAGAAAGTGAGGCATAGAGTAGCATTCACAGAATACTCATGGTAGCAGAAAAAAGAAAGAAAAAAGAAGAAAAAAAATGGGTGAAAAAAAATACTCAGTAAAATTTTTAATGGTGAATACCAATGTAGTCTACCTGTATGTGTGCTTCAAGTGACTAGTTTAGGAAGATGATTTTATGATTATTGGTCTGTTAGCACAAGCGGTATGAATTAACGGCCTCTTTTCTGGTCACTCATGGTTTCCTTGTTACTGCTCCTGGTTTACGTCTCTAGTGACCCCAGGGCTCAGGGAAGCTTACGGAAGAGAAATACTTTTATAATTGAAAACCTGCTTTACATATTCAAATTCAAGCATAAACAGCATAGTTTTCTGATCAACACAGTACTGTTCTCATAAACGGAGATTTGTCTAGGCTGCCAAGAAGCAATGTAAGTGCATGAAAGCTTTTCTATTAGATTAGAATACCAAACCTAGGTGGTCAAAATGGCTGTATATTCCGATTTTTAAATTAATGTATTGTCACTTGAAATGGAATTCATTCATTGATCCCACGCTGTCCAGTTCTGCAATGAATTAAACTAGAGAGAGGAAAGAAGAAGCTGAGGATGTCTGAATACAAATGGCTCTGGCTTTTGCAGCTAGAATGATTGGGCAAGGGTACTGGAAAAGAAATACAGCTCTTTTATAATGAAGGGCCCTCAACATTTCTGCTTCTGAAGAAAGATCCCCTTGGACTGTTATTCTGCAAGTGACTACATCTACCCTGAATGAACAGTTTTACAAGCATGAGAAAGATATCTGTTGAATAGTAGCTTCACCTTTGTTGCACTTTTCCAGCCACTTTAAAGCTATTGCGCGTACATGAAACCGCACATCCTCTATAGGTCAGAGAAATAACAAAGATAATCTGATGTCTGTAAGTCAAGTAAATTTTTATGTTCATGTGAGTCCTTCATATCTACAAATAGATATTAAATTAACTAAATTAATAAATCTCTCTGTATACATTCAAATGACAGTGAACACCAATTTCATTTTGAACACGTGTTTGTTAGATTTACATGTTAAATGTCACAAGCAGTTGTTGCTACATGCTTTGTGTCAAGGTTTTGAGATAATCCATTGTCTGTGTGTAAACATTTTTGCTGTTGTTTTTAACTGTCAATAACTGTCTCAATTCTAATACATAGAAAATGACTAATGACGAAAATATCTTCAATCATCTTAATAAAATTCATGGTGAATTAAGAAATAAATCAATATACAGCTGTGAACAACTGACATGAAGCTTAACTAATCTCCTGATTTGAAAGGAACTCATTAATGTTTGGATAGCTCTACTGACAGTGAGTAGCTTATTATAGCTAGATAACGATCATAACTTAGATATTATCTGAACTAGCTAAACCACACTTCATGTCTTTAGGAAGGATACTTAAGCTATGTGAATGAGCACAACACTGTTAGTTCAGACAGGAATGTGTTTGGCAGCCAGAAGGCCAGGCAAGAGGATGAAATATTCTCTATTGGATTAGAATACCTAGCTGGGAATGCCAAAATGGCTTTCTTTACTGAATGTGTATGCCTGTTCTTCATTTGGTGTATTGTTATGCTGTGTGATTCATTCATTAATTTCATGCTGCCCAACATCATAAAAAACTGCTAAGCTAGAAAGACTGGAATTAGAAGAATTCTTTCTTTTGAATTCAGTGTGGATTTAGCCTTTGGAAAGGGAATCTAATTGCAACTCTGACTTATTGCCTACACAAAACACATTCAAGGCCCTCTTCCTGCCAGTTAGATGAATATTTTCATGTTTATATTGTCATATTATTTTTTAAAGCACTTTACAATATTTTACCCTTAAAAAAGTATTCACAAAACATTTCTTCCAAAAACACGAACATTATTTCTCTTTGTTGGATCCATAGATGAACCGAGTATCATCTCATGTTATTTATTAATCAGTATACAAAGATATACAAGAGATTTTCTTCAAGGGTTTTCTCTGGGTATTAGTATAAAAATCACAATCCTGGAGGAATGACCCTGTTGCAAGGACAAGAATCTGTGCACTCTGAAACTACCCTGCTTGCTACTTCATGGCTTATATTTGTATTTAAAAATAAAAATAATAAATCCCACTGTTTAACGGACAGAAATCTATGTTGAGAATGTATCCAGGTGTTTCCATAAGCAGAAAGATAAGAAGTCTAAGAAAAAAAAAAAAAAACAGGTACAGGGCTCTTCAAAGGGAAAATCAAAGAAGAAAAAAAGAGAAGAGAGGAGACACAGATAGTTAAAGAGAAGGCAAATTATTCATCTGAGATATGCATTAAAAAATTAACTGCAGATTTTAATGTATGAAATTATAGGAAGTTCTAAGCAGGACTATAGATTATGTGTTTTTAATTAGAAATATATTTTCTACAAGTTGGCAGTGCCAATGCAGACTTGGAATGCACTCATATTCTCTCCCTTATCTTTAATTTGAGAAAAGAAAAAGGAAAAAGAAATTTAAACACCACTAATAAACTGAGGAATTTTAAAAGACCTACATTGATCAGTATACTCCATGCAATTTAGGAAAAAAATCCCTTTTTGGTCAGATACTGGACATGTGCAGTATTATGCACTGAAGAAAACTTGAACTTAAACACTAGACATTGCTCTTTCATTGTTAAAAGTAGCACAACATTCTATGACAATAACACAAATGCCAGAAAACCCTTTCTGATGTTGTTGTGTTTAGACAGGTAAATAAAAAAAAAAAAACACAGTGCAGTACTCATTTATGTACACAAAGATACATGAATGCATAAAAAAGATTATAAACTAGGGTTGTCATATGCTTGCATGTGTATGTGCACTCATGCACGCTTATGCACCAGGTGTGTGTAAGGGGAGGAAGAGGCATAAACAAAAGGATAACATCTGGTTTCAAGAAGAAATAGTACATTTGTGTGCAAACTCCGATGTAAAGAATATGACATCAAATAAATACCTGGGCCTATTTACAAGTCTGTGTTTAAATAGAAGCCAGGGTCTAGTCAAAGTATAAGCACTGATTTACTTACTAACTCTGCTCAGTACAATTAGATATTAAACAGGTCATTCTAACATTTCTTAAAAACTGACTAGCTGCAGGTCAGAAGACATTCGCAAAATTCATAAAGTCATTCCACGCTGCCTCAGCTCTGTTGAAGAACTCAGAATGAACAGAAATATTCTTAGATTTCACAAATAATTAAAAGTGCTCCCTTTATTTCTCCTCCCTCATTTCATTCCAGTCAGAAGGCAATTCTTTCTATGAATATCAAAATTATTAATACTAAAAAGCATTAATATATTAATTTTGATATGACCACAGCTGTACAAATCTCAACGAAATGTAGAGAACTAAAACCTATCATGCTTATGTAATTTATTCTTCTTGTTTACTCAATGTATTGGACAATGGTGTCACGACATGCTAAACAAATGCAATATATTTTCACCTATTTTATTCCAGATCGTCTGTTGTCGTGTGCCGAAGAACACTCAAAGACTGAGCTCAAGAGCAGTAGTTAAAAACAGCAACTGGCTGTCAGTGGTGTAGTTTGTCATTGTTCCACAGACAAAAGGCAGACTGTCACAATAAACAGCGTTTATTCATTTCAGATTTGTGGCTTAGGGCTGAGGAAGGGGAGGTGTCATTCGTAGTAATTGTAAAACACATAAATAATAATAGTAGTCTGCAAATCATATATCAAAGAAAACAGTGGGAGTTGGCAGTGATGGAGGCAAGAAAATGGATGCTTCCAGCACAACCCAATTTACAGCTCTTAAAAAAAAAATAAATTTTTTTTCATAACAGTAAAATGGAATGTTTTGTATTAACTGCTTATGTGGTGGGTAAGCATGACAGAACACCTAAATCATGACTTCAATGACTTATTTTAGACAAACTGCTGAGTAACTTTCTAAGCATGATTACTCTGTACTCCATTGCTGTCAATTTTATTAACTTAATTTTACTAATTAAAAGACATTTAATATTGATATTGACATCACCTCCTTTAGCCTTTTTGCTTAAAAACTGCAGCTTTTTAAAGAAATTATACTACGCTGAAAATACTCTGGGTTGGTATTTGAGTAGAATATGTTTTTTTAAATCTAATGGAATGCTTACATCCGTTTTTTCAGAATAGCTTTCAAACACCTAATCTTACATTTTAGGTAATATTTACATGGAAAAAAGTTATAAAGCAGACAGATTAATCTTGTCAAGGTTGGTATTCATATTTTTTTAGTTTGAGTGCAATTTTTGAGGCAACCATTATGATTCTTCTATCTTGTAAGCCCATGTTCTGATTTACGAGGCCGAAGTCCTAGCTCAGTAATACGTATTAACTGGATTATGACACCCCGGCCAATCCTTTGAGGGTGTGCAAAAATCTGGGAAGAGAAGCGAGAAGAAAAATCTGGGAAGTGAGAAGAAAAGACACTGGCAGGTAAAAAGGTGTTCCAGAAGGAGACTTCTAATTTACTACTGCTTGGTAAAAGTCCCACTGCATCTCTTAACCACTCCCAGTGCTGTCCAGGACACTGGCAATATTTGTTAGAGAGCAACCTCTTCTGACATACCCAGAAAAGACAGATGGATCTGAGATTTTCTCTGGCGAACCACACAACATTCACCAGATGGAAACAATGCTCCCTATATAGTTTCTCAGGCATTTTTGCCTACAAATCCTTCTCTCCCAGCATGTCTCCATTCCTATCAGGAACAAGGGCATTAAAGGGCTGAGCAAAGTACAGGTATGTCTGAAAAACTGAACTCATGTTTCAACTTGGATCTCTTTTGTGTAATTTGCTGGAGAGAGAACAGAGTGAAAAAGATGCTCTGTATTGAAAGAGTGGAGTGTCGTATCAGTATTTCAACCAGTAAATGTTATCACAGCTGTTACTGCTTTGGGTATAATGGTGGAGCAGAGCTCAGGAGTTGCCAGAAGGCAACATACCCGGCAGTGCAAGGGAAGCACACTGAAGAATGGATGCACATGACCAGATCTAAGACAAGCTTTGGTAATTGTCAGCTTAATAAGACAGGACTTTTGGTAATTGATTTTTAAAATCAAAAAAGAGGTCCCCGTTTGGGCAGTCATGATGTGAATATATAGGAATATGGGACAACACATCTAAAGCTTTACAGTTTTAATATCTATAGCTAGCAGAAATAAAAAAAAAAAAATAGTGTCCTGAATGATAATTATTTAAAAACTAATTACTAACTATGTTTTTAGGAAAGACTGGTAAAATTAGAAAAATGTCTTCCAAGTCAAAATATCCTCTGAACAGAAACAATAAAGTTTGGTATTATTTTTAAATAACAAAGTACAAAAGGAGGGGTTTAGTCCATCTAGAAGGGACATTTTCAGTGCAAGCTTAGCTACATTGCTGTAACCTTCAATTCCTTAACCAACCATAGCTGAGAGAATCTCATCTAAACTTATTGCTAACAGCCACAAACAGCAACTTGACAATTTCAAGCCACAATTTATTCACAATTTCTTAGTTTATGTAAGAGTAGAAAGAAATCTAAGCATAACTATTCTCTAGTTAGAAAAAGATGTATACTGAAATAATGAAAATACTCTGATCTGTGTTGACTCACTATTGACTTCATAGAGGTTGTCTTGAACTTTTTCCAAACCTCTTCTACCCATCATTACAGATTTAAATACATACACACATAGGCTAACAGTACCACTCTTCTGGGTTTGGAACACTATCTAAATTCAGCGTAAAACGAGGAAAAAAAATATTCATAGTATGCTGCTCCCTTAAGCAGACTACCAAGATGCTTAGTTTCCTTTTTTCTGTAAAATCTGTCTCTCCTGTTGTGTTACAAAAGCCTGGAAATGTTATACTTGAAAAGGCTGAATTCAGGCGTGCATTCTCTTGGTTAGCTTTTGCCTTTTAAGGAATCTGTTAAAAATTCAAAGTTCAGACTTCTGTAGTCTTCATAAAGTCAGTCCTTTTTACTGAGGAATGAAAGCTTATATGAAGTGTATGAATATATGTGATTTTGTCCTGGGCTCAGTCAGGTACATGGTTTTAGTAGCGTCCTGTAAGTAGTTATTCAGTGACAAACACATACATCATTAAAGAGCAATTATAAGCTTCATTCTAATTACACTAGTATGCCAGCTCTCTCAAACGAAGGCAGATTTCCCATAACAGGGACAGTGAAGCACAAATGTAAATGGATCAACGGTGTCACTCAAACTATGATCACGGCCAGCATCAGACAGTGGACAATCACTCACGTAACAACACAATCACTTGGCAGTTAATGCATGTCACTACCAATTTGCAGGGAAATTTTTGAAACCAGAATTCGCACGGTTTGTTTGAAACTTCCCTGAGCTGAATACCTAACGTTCAGCTTTCTAGTGGGAGTTGTGACAGTAGCGCTGCTCGCAGCAAACTGCCACTGTCGCTTGTTCTGCTTCAGTGCGGTTTGACTGTCACAGCCTGTCATGCAGGAAGAAAGCACCACGTCTAACCCCCTGTGACAAGGTTTAATGACCCCTATTACTCCTATTGGCTGTTCCAGCCACCTTGGGGTGTACAGAATGCAGTTATAGATCTAAAAAGTCCTTGCTTTATAAACAAAAAGGCTAAAATCTGGTTTGACCTGATCATCTAATACACAGTTGAAAGGAAATAGAAAGATTAGATAAATGATATTAATGTTATGCCTGAAAATTTTTTTAATTGTCATATCTTTTGCATCATTAGGAATGTTAAATTATTTTTCTTCAAGATTACTTTTGTACAGATTCCACGTATCAATAGGTATTCAAATTCTGCTTTTCTTGCTATTTCTTTCTAGCAACTATTGTTATATTGTGGACACTTATACAGAAGAGGTAGGTTTGGGAGCTATCTTTTATGCCAAAATAAAATGACAAAGGTAAATATCATATCACATGGCATACCTGTCCAAATGTTAATGCTGGGTCAAAGGGTGAGAGGGGGAATGCTTAGAATAAGCCTTGTAAAAGGAAAGCTAAAATTTAAGTGTTCCTTCTACAAATCAGCACCTATTAATTAAAATTTCATATATGCCTAATCTATATAATGAAACTCTGCATGAACTTTGCTGTTTCATATGGAAAATTGTATCTTCACGCTAGTTCTAAGAATGCACTTTTTGAGGTTGCAGTCCATATTCTACTTGAAGTCTGAAGGGCACATAGGTCAACTCCTCCAGTCCTTTGCTTACAGCTAGTTACATATCCTTCTCCAGAAGCCCAGATAACAGACAAAGCACATTTTGCACGTTAAAAAATTTGTTTGCTTGAGCTGGTCTTATTAAATCCAAGGTCTATTCATTGGGACAAGAAACCTCATTCCAATATGAAAATATATTAACTGTGAGTTAAGCTTTAGCACAGTAATCTAGTATTATTAAGTTTTAATTACTCCAGCAGGCTAATCTTCGGCCTGATAACAGGTGTTAGTGTGAAACTTTACCATGAGAGATTTTTCTTATGCTTGTGAAAAAAATTAACATCTGTTATTTCAATTGATGTGTATTTGTTAATAACAAATTTCTGGGCTGAAAACAAGTATATGCTGACAGAGCAGACAGCATGGTGAATCAATAATGCAGGACAAGGATTTATACCCCTATAGCCCTGTTCTGGTCCAGTTCTGAAAATACCTAAGCAAACGCCCATCTTGTAGAACAAGCACTTGATATGACACTAACTGGCCTCTCACACAGGGCTCAGAACTTAATAAATAATCATGCTGCTTCCATCATACACCTGAAAAGGCTCCTACAAATTAGGGATGAAATTTTTAAAGAGATGACTATAAAAAAATGCCCACAGCTAAAATTGTCAGTATTCCTTTGTATTGTGATTAAAATGAACTATTTCATTCTCTTTTCTAATAAGTTATTTTGGGTGAAACTAAAACAATCTTGGGCCAGAGCACTTTAAAACTTGCAAAAAGCATGCGAATGTGTGAACGGGTAGAAAGTGCATTACATAAGGCTTTTAATTTTTCATGAAAATTTTATCTCACAGGAAGATAGATTATTTTTACATTTTCAGATCTAAACACGCTTATCCTTGTTTCTTCTGGCCAGGTTAGAAAAACAAAAAGTCAAGTTGCCGTTGAAGTTTCAGCGCTCCCTCTAGATTCTCTTCCTGAATGACCAAATATAAAAGACCCTTTTCTGTGTGAAAAGGATTTATAGCGCTTACAGCAGCTTGTGCCATTTGCCATGTCCAATTCCAACTTACATTCTCGCTCCCTCAGTGAAAAGAAACTATGCTGATACTGCCAATTAGATTAACACTACCAGTAGTGTTACATATTTTCTGTTATTAAAGACAGTAATATATCTTTTCTTATAGCTATCAAACAGCTGTGAAGTATCATCTAGAAATAACCAATTATAGCTGCTTAACCAGCTGTGTACAGAGACCTGCAGGTTGCTGCAGCTAACTCATCACCACAACAGAGTACACTCATCAATGGTGGGCTGGAAGGCCAGTTCATCAGCTACAGGTTTACATTGCACGTGTTCTCCTTCATACTTTCTGTCCATGTAGTTTGACTTGATGTTCTCTTCCCCCGGTTTGCTTGTCAATTCTGGATGGCAATACAGGACAGATCAATATAACACCGTACTGTCACCCTGAAAGTAAGTTCATGAAATTTCTTGAGTTGTCCAGTCACGTAGCATTGTTTCAATAATTTTCATAAATTGCAAGGGGTGAATATTTTTGGTCTCTTTTTGCCACCAAGGGCGGTATTGACAATGAGATAAATAGTAATCCTGAACTTTTGGATTCACTTCTTTTTTAAATAACCCTACACAATATTCCAGGCAAGGATATTGATATGCATCTTTGGATATGAATCATAATAGCAGATTTTCACATCAGGTATTTGATTCCATCTCTGAACTCTGAAGCTTCTGTGGTGTGAGTGGCAGCAGGAAATGGCTTTCAAACTCTTCCTAGCAGATGGAGTAAAATCTGCCAGGTTATTAAATTACCACACAACTATTTTTAGTTTCCATTTCTAAATCCTTTTTCTTCTTTTGTCATATAATATGTCATTGCTAATCAAATCTCAAAAGCATTTCTATTGTGAAAAACAGAAGCTTCAACTGGCAGTTTATTATCCTTTGCCCTGAAGATTTTTTTAATTTCTGTTTTAGTTTTCTGATGAAGTTATAAAGTATTTATACAAATTTGTGTATTACAAAACCAGAGAAAGCAAGTCAAAACATCAGGTTATAGGATTTACAGGCCTTAAAAATGTAGCGATGAATAATTACTGTGAACTTTTATCTAGACTGCAGTCTCAGATTAAAGACAACAGTTTGCTGAAAGCCAACAAGTAGAAATGCCCTCCTAATCACTATGAAACCAAAAGAAAAATCCTCAACTGGCTGTGGTAAACCATACGAGAAGTGCAATATATTTTATTTTTGACGAATTGTGCTTAGAAGAGGAAACTACTTGACTGTTGTGAAAATTAAACCAATTGTTTCCTCCTTTGAACTCTGCCATAGTGACAGGGTTTCTTAGCATACAAAGAATCTTTTGAAGACAAATTTGCTTGTAATTCAAGTGTTATGGACAAAATTGTCTCTGTTCATGTACCAACCTAAACACTAACTCTCTTCTACACGAGATCTATCATTACTACTACAGCTACACTACTGTACAGAAGTGCTGATATATAAAAAAAGTATTAAACATTGCTTGTTAGTATTACTGTAGTAAATATTGCAACCCTGAAAAAAGTGTATTAATTATAATGTGATTAAGTCAACTGACAAATTACAAATTATGATTTTACTTAAGGACAAACTTCAGTCAACTAAGGAGTGTAGCTGAAACTTGCAAATTGATCCCACATCTGATTTTCAGTAGTGCATTAGACAACAGTCAGCCTCAGATTAAACAAGAAAGTGTAAGTAAAAAAATGTGGACCACTGATTGGAGTGATACTGCACAGCGGACCTGTGATTTCTGGAAGCTGTACTGATTTACATCACTGCTACAAAAGCAACATAAAAATAATGAGACATCCCCCCCCCC
>Ga0065711_1042104_pt1 | contig 15643 bp, 6 predicted proteins | sample Hoacrofraction12_FD_59098 | JGI IMG/M metagenome (GOLD analysis project Ga0065711, IMG submission 59098) | Hoatzin crop microbial communities from Cojedes, Venezuela - Epithelial fraction 12 v2 (version 2) | ecosystem: Host-associated > Birds > Digestive system > Esophagus > Crop | place... | reverse complement strand
TTCTTACCTGGGATTACAGAAATAGTTTTCAAAGCTCTCAATACTCTGAAAGTTCGAAGAGCTGAAACATTGCCTAGGTTTACAAATTCTGTTACATACCTGTAGGATTAAATCACAGTTATTCAGAATTGAGGCAGATCTTATACTAATTATGCGGGTCTTCATAACCTCTGTGGCAACATTAGCAATCATACTTCAAAATTTACCTGTCTCTTCAGTACACCTCTCTTTTATAATTATTTTCATCGATTTTGCTTGAATTTCATTGAAGTGAAACTCACTGATTTGTATTTGAACAGCTAATTAAACTAATTAGCTTGTAATAGCATGGTGACATGATGTCAAAGGGATGGCTTCCATTCTGGTGAGCAGAAAAATGTAGGACATGAAATTAGTGTCCCTCAGCAGTAATTACACTAGCGGCTGACACCCTGTGCTGGCTCCTGCCATATTTTACTTTGATTTATGAGCCCTAAAATGTGTGATATGGTGTCTACAAACTTCACAGGTTGCAGAAATTAAATACTTTTAAATAAATGCATTTATTATAATAATATTTGCCACTAATTTCATGCCCTAAAAGCTTAAAAAGTTCTTGAACCACTTACGCCATTAAGATGACACTGAAGTCAAGCCAGTTCCACGGGTCTCGCAGAAAAGTAAAACCTTCTAAGCAGAAGCCCCTTGCAAGAATTTTGATAAGTGATTCAAAGGTATAAATTCCAGTGAAGGTGTACCTGTAAAGCATCAAAGCAGGAAAAATGGATTTTTGCATACTTAGACTTACAGACAGTGCCATTCTTTATCAAAGACGACTTACAAGAAAAAAAAAGAAAAAATATTTAGAAGTGAAAAGAGGAAATCATTAATTTAACTTGCCACACACGCTTAAGAATGTAATTGTTGTTCAGTACATGAGATTTGAACCTGACACATATATACGGTCCATTTTCTAAAACGTTGATTTAATCTCAGTTTTTGTGCTTGCAAATAATTTCAGACTCCAGTATTTATATACATTTCTGACTCTGATATTTATATGTACATTCTCTGGCACTCACAGGGCTGACTCTTTGCTTGTCTTCACAAATCAGGTAGATGTGTAAGTATTACAAATAATTAAGAATTTTTTTATATCAAAATCAGAGAGTTTTCTGAAAATCAGTTCTGGATAATAACTATACTCATACCTATAATACAGGTTTATTTTATAAATAATCATTAAATATAAGAAAGCATCCCCCAATTGTTATTCTTGAAGATGTGGAGCATGACTACGAATTTACCTGGTGTGGGAACAGCCATTTATTTAAAAACATAGAATACTCAGTTACAATCAGCATAATGCAGAGCCTTCCTGAGACCCACATGGGTCTGTGCAGAGCTCCAGAATAGAGGAAATCTACCTAAAGACCCTACTGCCCTCCCTTCAGGCTCTCAGCAACCCTAACAAGCCATAGTCACTGTTGAGCATACTGGGAACGGGTGAATACTAGTGCAGTTTCTAGATATAGTGCAGTTTCTAGATGCAGCATTCAGAGTAAGACTCCTTAATGCAGTGAAATAAAGAAATAGAAATCAATAATGGCTATTACAGAACACGAGGGAATTAAAGAAACCACAAGTGGTTAGAACCAGGTTTTTCATAAGTAGTAGTATTTCAAAGAAAAACTTGTATCTCTGTTTTGTTCGAGAACAAACATGGATGTATAACCATCAACAGGAAAGAGAAACAGAGATACTATGTGGTTTCCTTACTTCTGTCAGCTGTTTCTAACTCGTTCATAGGTAAGGCCCTTTCCTCAGCAGTTTGAGTTTCTCGTGGTTTGAGTGTTGTGTGTGCTTGCTGTGGCTGGCACTTGTGAGATCACATCTGTAAGCCACAATGAATGTTCTGCTGTGCTAAGATCATGGGTACTCGAGCAATACATGGCTGGCGTTACCAATGACATGCAACAATTTTACGTGCATATTTGAAGCTGGAGCTCCTTTTCCAATTTACAGCTCAGAACACCTGAGGACAAGAGCTCATGTTTGTACTTCACAGTAGAAGTTCAGATATTCTTCAGACATTATTTTAAAGAACAAGGCATTACTCCTAAAACATATCAATTATTCATGAGAAAACCAGAAAGATAATGATGATCTCATGGAATCTGATTCTTAATGACTCTCAAAAAGACCATTCTGACATGCAATTTTCAAAAAATGCTTCTGTTTGTAGCCAAACAAAAACAAAGTAGTAAAAATGAAGAATCAAAAAAGTTTAACTTACTCTACATTCTTTGTCCAGTCCGGAGGGTTACTCATGGTCATAAATACACAGTTGGTCAAAATAGTGCACATGATAAGCATGCTGAATAATGTAGGTTATAGTCAAGGGATGTAACTCAGAAAAACATGACAGTTTTGTAACACTGAAATAATTAAAAATATTAAGTGTGTAAAAATATGTACAAATAACGTAACATTCTAAATAAAATCTGAAAATAAAGCTTTGCACATAATTTTATCTATTTGAAGTAGTGTGCCATCTGGCATGTTATGGTGCAGTTACTGTAAAACAATGCATTACTTCATAATTATGGCAGGCTGAGGATTTAAATGAAACTTAAACACATACTTAAGTCTGTAAAAATATGAAACAAGTACCTAAACATAATTACCCACTGAAGCCAGGGAGATCGTTCTAAAAGATCTTTAGGCAGAGGTTGGTTGTTTATGCCCAAGTTGTTCTTTGGACATGACTGAAATATATTTGAAAATATTGTCCTTTATTCTGACCTGGATCTTTTATAGGACACCTACCCCAGTGCTGAAAACATAATGCTGGAGAAGTATTCCTGAAAAAGCTGCTCTTTACTCATGCTCTTTTGTCCTTGCCAAGTGAGTCTAGTTCACGAATAGTACTACCGGTCTCTGCAAAAGTGTGACCTGAGATATGTTCAGGTGCAATGGTTTGTTACTAATTTGGCTTTAGCTGCAGGGCTTAGTATGGGATCAGGTCTCCTTTTGTATATAAAGCTTGATATTTAAACTCTGACAGCTTTAGGTGGTTCAGCAGGGAATTCTCTCAGTAGGAATGAAGCTCATACTGCAACTCACATGCAATATTGCTGCTTTTTAAGTGTGATCATCATATGTTTAGTTAGCATAGTACACCCACATGGACAGAATTTGTATATCTATATGAAAAGTGTTATCTCAGTAATTAAATAGTTTTAAATGGCAACCCTTAAACCAACATTAAGAAAAAAGGATATGAATGTACCAAAATCTTGATAGCAATTTTTCTGATGGGATTAAAAGGAGTCAAAATGTACAAGGCAGATGTGGCACTGAATCGGAAAATTGCCTTTCCTTTATTCAATACTATGAAAGTCTGCAAAAAAACAAATACAAAATTAAAATACAGTTTTGACTACATAAATGTCTTTACCTCCTTCTAAAGGATTCCATTCTCCGCCCGAGAGGTTCAAGTTCCATTCTACTGTCTACCTGTGGTAGGAAAAGGACTGATTTCTGTGAACACGGTGGATTAAGCTTTCCACAGCCAATTCTCTAATTTTCTAAATTTCCCATCATGTGGACTGAATTCTGATATTATTAAAATTGGTGGGAACTATCATCAACAATGTCAGTTTATCAATAATAGCAAAATGCAGCATCTCATCACTAAAATATCTGCAATTTTATTTCTAGTAAGTCTTTGATTAAAGTCAGAGTCTCAAATTAATCAAATACATTCTACCTTGTAAGCAAACACAAACAAAACCAAAACGTTTTGTATTTGGAACAAATACTTGACAGAATTATATACACATCTATATGGTGACAAGGACAAACACCTGTCACTACACAATTAGCCATAATTTTAAAATAATTTTGTTTTCATTTTTGATTTTTAAATACTATCAATACCAATTATATGTATCTTCTAAAAATGTATCTGTGAAAAAATAAAAGGGATTAATAAATTGCCAGCTGACATCGTTTTGAGCAGTCTGAGACAAATGTAGCCAGAATTTGGCATCCTGTAACAACAAAACTTCCCTTCAAAAACATGTTGTTTTCATTTTTAACAATATGCTCTTATTTTCCCTATATGTGAGCATCATATTTAGGTAGCTATTATTATATTATATATTATATATTATTATATTTTTATATTATTTTTATATATTTATATTTTTATATTATATTTATATTTTATTTTATAATTATTATTATTATATATAATTATAATTTGACCTGACAAACCTACACTTCTTGTTCAGTTTTGTTCTGTTCCTGGTGGCAGTCATCGCCTAAGTGTTTTCATTTTTATTCCAAGTGTATTTGTGTGTGAAGCTTACTTGCATCTTTGGTGCTGTTTGAAATTTCTTCAGGACATGACTATTCTTCATTCCTTTTGCTCTTTGTCAATGGTAATGGCCCTGCTTTGTGTTACCATAAAAGAGTCTTTGTTACGCTCTCAGCAGAGCTATATAGTATCACTGCTCTCCATGTTGATTTCCATTCTGGGTAAAAACTTGGCTGTGATCAGAAGAATGCTGCCCTCTCCACGGCCTTTTACCGCCTATCTGGTCTGCTGGCTCTGGCAGAGAAAGCAAACCTCTCTACAGTGGGAAGGGAAACAGGTAAAGGAGCGTTGCCGGTGCCTGTTCACAGAATAACATCAAGCATAGCACTGAGGATGACAGAGAATGGACTCAGCCATTGGCATTTCTCTCTGCCATACAGTGTTTTACCCATCTAGAAATGCTAGAAAGATGTTACTTGTCCCGAGGACACTGCTGCAGCAGAGCCTGAAGACAGACTCCAATTCACATATGACTTTCTCTGCATTGACAAGTCAACAATTAAGAGTAGTTTCTGCTACAAACTGGAGGAGGGATGACTAATTCTAGTTCATCATGTAAGAAGTCTATTTGTTTTCTGTTGAGCACCTTAGGCTGGTACGTAACATAGATACAGATGTCACCTGTGACGAAAGATTCTGCAGTTTACTAATTACTCTCGTAGAATAACAAGTCCATCAGTAGTCTGAGTTTTTACACTGTTGTTCAAAAAAATCTGACTACTTTTTCTGATTATTAGAGGTTAGAAATTATAATTCAGTACTTCTCAGGTTTTCTGATTGTAGAAGACTTGTTTAGAAAATTTTATTCCTGAACTTACTTTAAGCAACTTTATTCCTGATTTGTTTTGCAGCTAGTCAAGAAAAGGGCTCAGTGCACACAATTATATTGTAAGTAAGAACCTGCATGGAACTGTTCATAGAACCAAAACCACATGAATGAAAATAACCCTTGGCAACACTCCTTCTATGAGCTTTCATTTCTTTAAACTTCGTTAATAATGTTACTATTTGTATTATCTACAGCACTGTTTATTTGACTTTGGCAACTGTTAGGTTATGCAATTACATATGGATTGCCCTTTATTTTCCATTGCTATTACTGAAGCCATAGTTTCTTAAGGAGTTTTGCAAACCAAAGGAATCCACAAATTTAGCCACAAAATTGAGAGTGCTATTGGCACAATTTTTTCCTAACAAACAAAATAACTTTATTTACAGTTTAAAATATTTTATGACTTCATTTTTTTATAGTTGCTCAACAGCAAGTTTCTTATCTGGATGGCAGCCTGGAATGCCTCAAGCTATCACAAGAGCAACTGTGTCCGTTTCCTTCTCTGTTTCAGAGTGTTGAGGAACGATAATCCCAAGCACTTGTCCAACACCTTCTGCATTTTTGAATGTATGGTTATTATCCACAGCCTCATCTTCCTTCACTCTCCTTACCCACAACACTTTGGTCTATCAGTAACCAAGAGGACATCTTGATGCTGCTAAAGGAGCATGCAGAAAAAAGCAGATAGAGAGTACAGAGGAGAACCTGCTCTTACTGTCAGCTGTACCTTTTACTAATCTGTGCAGGACATCAGGTATTTTTAACTGTTCCCAGGCTGGACTATTTCAGATCCCGGAGAAGTTTAACGTAGTCTACAACCAATCCCAGCTACGGAGATATACTTGTTTGTTCCTTGTCTTTCTCTTAAGTCATATAATGGGAGTCTGTCTCCAGATTCTACGTATCATTGCTTCAAGACCAAACCCCATATACTCTGCTGCAGATCCTGACTTTTAAAAAGGTCAAGGGGCAAAATATTACTTGAATGGATATGTTTGAACTAGCCTTTCTATCTCCAAGTCCCTAGCTTGTGGACCATGTGAAAATGAGGGCTTTGTATTACTGTGCAAATCGGAAGGGGAAGCACACCTCTTTTAGGTGCTTACATTCTTCATGGAGCACAACTGAGCTGTTAATGGACCAGCTGTGTTATAGCCTCACACAGGTAACTCAGGCACTTTACTTTTCTCTCACAATACTTAAGTCTTTGCTCTGCTCTTTCTGTATGAAAACTGTCAGTCTTCAGAACACCAAAAGTCTCTTTTTTCAATTCTTTCCCATGGTGTCTGCCACAGACTTCTAATTGACAGCTGTGCAGCAGAGATCTATCCTAGCAATCCCAAGTACCTCAAGCAACAGTTTTCATTGTGGTAGTTTTATATGACCCAGGATTTACACAGAGTCTCTATATGCTACATATATGTAGCTAGACATATTTTGTACATACATGTGTGTTAAAATGTGTTATATAGCTATAACAGAAACAAAGAGTACAGTTGCAGTCTTTTATTTCAGTGACTTGGATGGATGCTACCTGGTTATCTACAATGACCTCCCCTGCAAACCCATGCTTGGGACACCTTGTTTGTCATATCCAGTCTTCCTGCCACATTGAAATCAGGAAAATTCAGTCATGTTCTCAAGTTCAGGCAAGCTCAAGGAAGTTGTATCTTCCTTACAATCAAGTAAATAACAAGTAAATCAACGGAATTTGAAGCAGTCACAATATGAAAAAGCATAAATCAGTTCTCTTAAATGGAAGGACATTTCTGTATATTTAGTGGCTTGGTGACTGTAACCATCATATTTTGTGATTAAACTTTTCTAGTATAGAAAATTATATTCTGTTTTGTGCAAAAGATTATTCACTCACTTTTTTATTGATATAATATGGGTCCAAGTCTTCCAAAGGTTCAGATACCATTCCTGGAGGTATGTCACCATAAATAAATGGCAGTGTCTTTCCTGCCTCCAAGTCACTGTTTGGTTTTGGACCATTTTCATTATCATCATCTGTGTGTTCTTGCTTGGGCTTTTTAGCTTTTTCTTCTGCAGAACGCTTTTCAATAGCTGCGAGAGAATCTTTAGTAAAATAGCGGAAGCTTTCAGGTCCTGGTGGTACCAGCAGTGCCTGTGCCATGTTTTCATCCTGCAAATTTAATTACTTTTAGCCTCTTGCATAAGAATGACCTATAAAAGAAAATTAGATAATTTAGGAAAACTAGATTGTACCAAGAGAAAAAAAGCCAGCATTTGCTTAGAAACCCTTTCCAGGCCTGAAATAGAAGAAGCATATTTCAAGGCTTAATGAAAGTTAAAAGCAACTGCTCAGAATTTATTTAGGTATTTTAAAATTATTTTTCAGCTTTTTCCTGCTGGTCTGGAGAAAGACACTACCTCTGCCCGCAAACACCGCTTTGCCTGTGTCCTTAGATTCTCCCAGTTAAAGATACTGATACAAGTGTTTTGACAGTATATCTTTTTCTAACAGCAAATATAAATGCATATTCTATAAAGTACACTTGAAGATTGCAAACCTCTATTTTACTAGTTAATGCATTTTATCTTCCTGTATTTCTTCAAGTATCAGTAATCTAACTTACAAACGTAAATACTTCCATTAAACAAAACAGAAGTTTTTGTATGATTAATGCTGTTTAAATGACAGCAACAGAATTATGAGAGGAACAAGCATAATTCTTTCTTACTGGCAGTTTACTGTGCTGAAGGTTAATGTTAGATATCAAAGCAGATTAGGTTGCATTTATTGACTGACTGTGAGCTGTGAATCAAAACCACAGGCCTTTTAAGTAGAAGGAAACAGGATGTATGATCAAGACTATGTGGGAAAAGAATGCTGTTCCTGATTTTTTCTAAGGCAAGTGTCATAATATTATTTCAGACTAAAACTAGTCTGAAATCTAAGGCTCTGGTTCCCTGTGAATGTCTTTGGTGCCAGTGCTGAATGGTGTAGTCCCTGCTGGTTTTTCCTGCTCTCTGCACCAAACTCTCCACTGTACAGCAAGTTTCTTTATGAAGCCCTGCAGTCCATCAGCTGAAAGTAATGTTCTTTTCTCTCTTCCAAGTCCTTCTGCAGTAGGACCAGTTGCTTAAACTGATGCACTGTACACCACAATGGAGAGGTCTGAATGGCTGGAGAGAGGCAATGGCAGAAGGAAGACAGATCTGGTTCAGGAGCAGGGCCAAGCAAAAAATGATAGCCTTATTTGATGTCTTCTTTGCAAAACTTTGTGGCATAGAACAGTAATAATTTTAATTATGAAAACCTATTTTTAAGAGTGAGTTTCAGTGCCTGAGTTCTGTGTTTTCTGTACATGAAGCCATGTAGCCTTCCCTACTCTACCTCATGAATGTGCAACATCTGTATTCTGATGTTGCCACATCTACATTTGAGACATAATATTGTATTCATTTGCATTCATTCAGTAGTCTTTCTTCTAAAGCTTTTTGCCTGTCTGGAGCAGTGTGTAGAAATCGCACACACACAAAAAGTGCTACAGTAATGATCTTACGAAATAATGGATTCCTTTACAAATGACCCCCAATCTGCACAAAGGTAGAGTGGGATGTTAAAAACTGCTTGAAGAACCTACAGTAGAAAACTGGAGGAAAGAAATGAAACTACATATTCCCAAGTCTGAATTATGAATCCAATGACATGGTGGGTAAACCTGCTCCTGTGCCACACAAAGTCTATCTCTGGAGTGGGTTCACAGCACAGCATCAGAGTGTATGGTCAGCACTGAGATCGCCAAAATAATTTAGTCAGTAGAGTACAGCACCAAACATCTAAGTAACACAAGACCAGAACAGAGGTACCTGACCATAAATTAATAAATAAAATACAGTGTAACATAGACATAAATAAAGCTTTTCTCAAGGAGGAGCCTGGAGAACCATGAGTTAACGTAATGTGTAGAATCACAGAGATCCTGGAGGGGCTGGAGGTACTGATGCAGTACAAATTGAAAAATAAATTGTTAAGCCAGCCCGAGTCTCCAGTTGGCAACCTTATCACATGTTGCTATACTGAAGCTTCTGCTACTAATTTTTAGTTTGTACAAGATGGAAGCCTTTGCTGATACCTTTTTTTTGTTAATGTAACCTCCAATTATAAGGATCCTAAACTCAAAATAGTCCTTTATTTGAAAATTAAAAATATACACATTCTCTGGATACAGTCCACACTCCTTTGATTATTGCTTTTGTCCGTCCAGGATTAATAAACTAAGAAGCTGCTTGAGGTTTCTGTTTGGTCTTTCTGAATAATTGATTCCTTTATTCCACATCTTACAGGTCTATGATTCAAGTTGTTGACCTAGGTGCCTTTCCTATCAAACTAGTCTTGAAAGGTGCACCCTCCTAGAGTCATCAGTGGGTCTGTTTTCTCTTTATAGTTCAGTGCATTTGGTTAGGCTGCTTTTCATCTGTTAACAGTTACAGTTACAAATGCTACAGAAAAATACATTGTCCTCACTAGAAATACATGTATTTGTATTGCTAGAAGTCCACAAAGAGGCCAATAAATGACTGGGAGAAGTCATATTAGCAGACTTCGGGTTTCACTGCATATTTCTCAGACAGTCATAAAATATGGTTTAAAAAAGTGTTCTTGACAAGCTGGAAACATGACTTCCGTCCTGCCTCCACTAGTCTAGAGCAGTTCTATCTTTCCTGGCTGCTGCTTTTACACAAGAAGATTTTTCCTATATGAAATACACCTGAAGTGTTTTTGTTCAAATTACAGAGCTTAACAGAACAACACACAAATACATATTTGATTACTGTTGCTATACATGCAGTAGTTTATTAGACCAATGAAACAAAAGTAATGCTATTCCCTGCACTGAGCTCTGAACAAGCTCTCAGCAATCCTTGAACTATGAACTGCTTGTTTGTTAGTGATAACTTCACTTGTCTTTCTTTGCTGGTTTTAAAATTGCTTGTTATCCAGTAACTAAACTGCCAGGAGAGGAATGATACTGGACAGAATTCAGATAAAGAATTCTGTGTATCTAACCATTTCAGAATAGCTTTCATTAAAAAAACAATCTTTAAAGGAATAGTCTCAAAAATACATATGGTCCAGGCCCCTCAGTACCTGATACTGCTCAGCAAAAAGAATTTCAAGTATTTGAAATACAATTTGGGCCTAGATACCAGATGTATAATGGTCTACAATTCAATAGATTTCATTAGAAAAAATAAGCTCCAATTTAATAAAGACATGCTTTCACCAAATAAATCCATTTAGTGGTATTTGAGCATTGCATTTTATAAATCATTCTCCAGTCTTCCTTCAGTCTCTTCCTTTAAACAACAAGATTGAGCAATAAACTGTATCCATATGTTCTTAATTTTATGCACATTTCAGTTAATTATATTATGTCCATGGATAACTTGTTAAATTTTATTTTTGAATGTAATTATCTTCTCACCATTTACACAGAAGATGACTCAGAGAGTAAGTGAAATATCTGTGCTAACGATGTCAAATTCATTTTTGTGTATCTCTGAACAAGCCAGAGATGTGGCCTGAAGGTATCTGTTTTTATGATATGTTAAATCAGGCAAATGGTAAAAGTGAAACTATCTGTGTAAGAGTCTGGTGGATAGAATGATTATTTATTAAAACCATCAGGTTATCTAACAGGTTATTTGCATTCTGCATGAAATAGTCCACATACACCCTTCAAAATTTTCAAGGTGGAGAAATGGCAAATCTAGCAGTGTTTCTTATTTTCCTGCTTTTAAAGCACTGGCATGAGAACTATTTTCCTGCTAAAACCTTGAAAAAGCTGACTACTGAGATTTTCATTCCGTTAAAATTGAAACACTGGCACACAAACACGCATTTGTTTAAGGTTGGAATAAGTGCAAGGATAGCAAATGGAATCTGTAAAATGACCAACTGCTATCATAATTTTCTTATGCTAATCTTTTATTTGAGAGGCTGTAATTTGGGAATAGTATCTTCCTCTGTGCCAAGCACAGCAGTAGCCTCTCAGAGGCTAAAGCCTGGCTTCAAAACTCTGCTGTACATCACTAGTGTCGATAAGACTAGCTTGCTCACATCAGGCCAGTAAAGATATTTGTCCAGATCAAAGAAGTGGAGCTCCCATGGTAAGAGAGACAGAAACAACAGGGATGGCACCACTTCAGCAGCAGCTGGAGATTATTTTCTGCAGCTTTAGAAGCAAAAAGTGTAGCTGTTGTGTGGTGATGTCATCACAAAATTACCTCAACTCAACTTACCGCTGTCCTGAGATGGGAAGCAGTACAGGGGGAGCCTATGCAGGAGTTGTCTAAAGAAATGAGTTATCTTAACCCCCTCTCTTAGTATTCAGGAAGTGGTTTTGCAAAATTCTGGTATTAATTTTCTGAAAGTGAAGATAAGTTATGTTTAAGTTACTGAGCTCTGATCAAATTCCAAATTGGGTAATGCTGCATTCAATTTAACCTAAAAACAAAAGGATGGGTAAATATTACTTTGCTGTGAAGACAATCTAATCTGAAATATTTTTATTGAAATTTCTGATGGCATTTGTACTCAAAAACTATCCATGGGTCCTAAGCCAAGCAATCCATGAATGTTGGTTCAACAGAAGTAGGTATTTTCAAGGAAAGGAGTGACTTCCTCTAAGTTGAAAACAGCCTCCAGCATTTAGCACCTGCTCAGAAACTGCCTCTGCTTTAGACTGTAATCTACTAATTTAAGCTATGATAATTTGTGTTTAGAGGTCCTAACTGACTAATATGCAGGATTTGTTTTCCTTTTTTCCATTCCTTCCAACATTTATCATTCATCTATTGTGTCATTTTCCTTAGACTATAATTTATCTGTAGCAATGACTATAATTTTTGCCTGGATTTGTACAGTCAGCCTCAGTGGCCTACAGGCATTAGCGTTACATAACGATTCAAATAAAAATAATAAAGTCACCACCAGATACTTATTAATAAATTAATCAATTGCAGAAGTCAAAAATACTTGTTATGAGAATATGAAATCAACTAATAAGGGTATGTAACAGAAATAATATTTCTTTAATAAAACCTTACTTTAAAAGAATTTAGAATGGGATAGTGGTAAGGGGCTGAATATGAATTGGTAGCTCACATCGGCTGAAACCTGACTGAAGAACAGGAAATACAGGAGATATAGTAATGAATTGATAGTAATGTGGTGCTTCAGGGATGTTATGTGCAATTTTATTGAATGTCCTCAGTAATGACTTGCAATGAGGTGTGAAAGCATGTTAACTAAATCTTAAGAACCCCAACCTGAACAAAAGAAAGTACTGTAAGAGTTTGGAAATCTGGGCAGAAAATAATACAAGCGGTTCAATCTGACTGGTGAAAGACTAGGCAGATGGGAAAACACTCAAAACAGATTAGATCAGAGACTGGAAAGCAATCTCACACCTGTCTGGAAGATCACAAAGCTGCTTCCTGGGAGGATCTCTTTGGACACTGCTTTCTCTCACCAAGACATAGCCTTTCACTGTGCTTATTTGCCTGTTTGGGCCCATTGCCATTCCACACTCTTTTCTTCCCTCTCTACCTCACTGCAACATTCACTTTTGAATTAATGTGTTCCTATTTCTTCACTTCTCAGGCCTAGGAGTGGAAATAGTGGATTAAGAGTCTTAAATCAATGCCAATATATGCTGTACCTAGTAAACTAGAGCAAAAATACATAGGTTATGTAAAGAAATTAATCTGGATTCCTCAGATACGTACCTGAAAGTTGTAGAACCCATAGAATAAATCATGTGACCCATTTATTTATAAAAATTGACCAAAACCTCTAGGAATTCTTTAAATACAGCCCTGCCTCAGATTTTCTTTAACACCGTAAGGTGCCTCTGATAAGGTGTTGAAAAGAGCTCAAGTGTGAATGCTTGAAGTACTGGAGAAAGCTGAAGAAGGCCAAATGAAAACCATATGCAATTTAAGAGGAAGAGGAAGGGTCTCTTTCTTAGCCCATCAACCTAGTTGGAATACAGTACTTAATATTTTGCAAATACCTTCCAATGTTAAAGATCCTTACATTCTAATGGAAAATAGCTACAATACATGTAACATTTCTACAGCTAGACCTCATTAAAGACATTTGTTTCATTTTCCCACTGATATTTTAGTGAAGATATATAGCACTATACCAAATGGCTACCTTTTGAAGTGATATTTTATTTCTGGCGGAGAAGAAAAGATAGTCTTACCTTTATTTTTGTAAGAAATGCCAAATTTCAGAATTTAGCCACTGGATCTTTTGCTATCATGAAAACAAAAAGGCTGCATTTCTAGCAGAAAATTGAATTGGTAAGAAAAGTTTCTCCTTGGGAGCTGAAGCTTCTTCAAGACTGAAGTTTCTTCAGGACTCTCTCATTCTTTGTTCCTGTGTCTAAAGCTTCTCCAAATTAACTGCGAGAGACAAAGATAAGTCTACATATTCACATAGACACATTTTTCCAACCTAAGAGCAAAGAGATATAGGAAAAGCAGGATGGAACATGGGTTAGTCCACAAAACACAGACCGAAAGTACATTTAATAATATTCTTTAAGTGATAGGAATTTCAAAAATTCCATTTATTCTTTTACCTGCACACTTTAACTAAAAGGGAAAAATGGGTCTTGCTGAGATTACTGCATGACTAGTGCAGTCCTTAGTAGACACAGGATAACTGTGCCCAGGCTAACAGGAGTGTTCTGATCCTGTCACTCAGTGAACTGCACAGGGCATCACTGCTCCCCACTGGATTTACTGTCTTTAACCAGGAACAGAAGTTAATTCAGTCTGTATTGGCATGAAATTATGGATACTTCTTCGTGTTATTTATCTTGGAGAAGGTCGATATAAGTGTTTTTCTTTGTGTGAAACAATTTTTCTTCCATATCAAGCAATGTGATAGCAGAAGACAATTTCTTCTCCAGGTTCTTCAGTTTAAACATTGCATCATTATAAGTGGTGACCAAAGGTTGGCTAAGGCTTCCTCTGTCTTTAAAGCTTTAATAATCTGAGTATCTAGTTTATGAAGTTTAAATAGTCTACTTACAGCTTGCAAACTTTAGTCTTCAGCCATTGAGATTGAGATAAGATGTCTCTGAGACATTTATTCTCATTTGAACTACATATATTTCTGGTTCTTTTCATACTTTTTATGTTGTTATTTTTGTTTTTATTCCTAGAGAAGAAAAGAAAAAGAAGACATCCCTCTCTTCTAGGTCTCTACTCCTGCCAAAGTGGCCCTTAATAATACATTTCTCCAAATATAGTGAAAATGAGCAGCCACTGTAGAAACTCTGTAGATAAAATAAAGAAAATCTGCATAGACGCAGATCGGGTCAAAGACAACCCAGAAGGTGGAAAAACAGAAAGTGAAAGCCTTCTATTAGACCACTGCTTCTCCTGCTTTTAATATCTCTAAGTACTCCTACAGAAAATACATTTCAAAAACTAACCTAGAATTTACCTAGTACTAGTTACTATTAATCTAGAATTACACTTTCTCAAAGATACAAGTGGTACCACAATTAGAGCTTCATTTTGAATGATTGCTAACAGCAAACTATGTCAATGTCCTGGTCATTTTGAGTAGGCACTGATTCAGCACATCTTACTGTGGTGAGTCACTACTGGAGAGGCTCCACTGAAGACATCTGAAAGCTGTGTCTACAGTAATAACCTCAGGGTTCATGACTCTCAGACTGCCACCAGTGATGCTTATCCACCAATGCGTACCTTCCACTGAATGCAGCTTTCCCTGGGGGTAGGTAGGGGATTTCCCCATCCCTTTGCCTGCTGGGTGCATCTGGATTCTGCCTCTGAAGTAGCATTGTGGCTGAAATCTGATCTCATGGTCAGATGCAGTGCAAATAAGCAAAATGTGCAAGTGCTGTTGCTTGCGAGTTTTAAAATAATATGAAAGGACATTATAGCTTCCTAAAAAAAGAGTAATCACTAATACTAAGCATTCAGATGACATTTATTTTCAAAAGAGGGGGTGTAACTTCTGTCCCATTGTTAAAATATGTGCCAGTTAGCAAAATGTTGAGGAATTAATCTTTAATGTGTGTTGAGGAATTAATCTTTAAAGTGAAAATTGTTAATAATGCTAGCAGTGCAAGTGATTTCAGTAAATCTGTATTTTGCATTAGAGCACAAGGCAGAGAAGCTTTTACAGAATCACAGAATCACACAGAATGGTAGGGGTTGGAAGGGACCTCTGTGGGTCATCTAGTCCAACAGCACTGCCGAAGCAGGGACAGCTACAGCAGGCTGCACAGAACGTTGTCCAGGCAGGTCTTGAATATCTCCAGAGAAGGAGACTCCACAACCTCCCTGGGCAGCCTGTTCCAGGGCTCCGTCACCCTCAGAGGGAAGAAGTTCTTCCTCATGTTCAGAGGGAACTTCCTGTGCTT
>Ga0065711_1042103_pt1 | contig 15643 bp, 7 predicted proteins | sample Hoacrofraction12_FD_59098 | JGI IMG/M metagenome (GOLD analysis project Ga0065711, IMG submission 59098) | Hoatzin crop microbial communities from Cojedes, Venezuela - Epithelial fraction 12 v2 (version 2) | ecosystem: Host-associated > Birds > Digestive system > Esophagus > Crop | place... | reverse complement strand
AGCTGCTTCCTCCTGGATTATGGGAGGTTTGTTCCACTCTCCTTCCCTATCTTCCAGCACTGGGATCTGACTACCCTGGGAGTAACCAGTCTGACTATTAAAGACTGAGGCAAAGAAGGCATTAAGTACCTCAGCCTTTTCCTCATCCTTGTTGGCAATATTCTCCCCCCCGCATCCAATAAGGGAAGGAGACTCTCCTTGGGCCTTTTTTGTTTCTGAAGTATTTGTACAACCATTTTTTTTGTCCCTTACGATAGTGGCCAGCCAGAGTTCTAGCTGTGCTTTTGCCTTACTAATTTCCTCTCTGCATGACCTAATGAGTCCCCTGTACTCCTCCTGAGTCGCCTGTCCTTTCTTCCAGAGGTGGTAGGCCCTCCTTTTTTTCCTGAGTCCCAGCAAGAGCTCCCTGTTCAGCCAAATATATGTATACATATTTAGGATGCATATACATCCCAGACACACCGTTTCTGAAAAGATACAATCAATGTGGCTTTTCTTCCAAAGGCCCATATAATTTTATATTAAGATAGCATCGTAAAGCCTTGGAAGAATAAAATACCAATAAAAGCTTTTTAGAGTCTAGCCTAACTCACCAGTTTTGTTCCAGAGGCTTTTGCCTCATGCTTGTTGCTTGAGTTTGTATGAACACTGACAAAACATAGTTTCTGTGCTGTACTGGCCAGATCTTCCTGAGCAAGGAGTTGTTGTGGTCCTTCAAGTAGCTCTACCACCTAGACTTCGCTCTCCTATTACGGCCAGGAGCCCACTACCCTCAGACTTGGCTGGCAGCCTGGCCGCCTGCCTGCTGATGCCTGGGAGCCATCGGGCAGCTTGTGCTTGGCAGCTGCCTGCGCCACCTGCCAAAGGCTGCGAGGGATCTGTGTGCCATCGGCCGCCTGGCGTGGGGGTCCCGGCTGCCTGCCACCCCTTGCCTGAGCCTGGCGACCTTCCACGTGGCAGAGAGGTGCCGCAAGGTCTGGCTTCTCAGAGCCTCCTCCACCGAAGCTTGCCCAAACCCTGCTCTTGCTTCAGCCTGTTCCTGAGGCCTCGGACAAGCCTGTGCCAGCAGCCTCTGCCACTCTTGTCCCAGCAACTGCTGGTGGCTGCTGGGCACTGCAGTGTGGCCGCCCTGGCCTCTTCCCAGCAGCTCCGCTGCTTGCCCCTTCTCCTGCAGTGGCTGCTGAGCCATTCCTGCTCCCGTTTCCCTCCATTGTTGTCATCCTGCATGCTGGGTTAGAGCAGAATGATCCTCAGGAGTCTGCATACCTCTTTGCCCAGTCATTCTCCTCAGCTCCTCTTTCAGGGACAAGGCAATGTCTGCTGTTGCTCACATTGCTGGGAAAGATGAAATCCTCCCCCTACCACCACAGCTGCATTCCCTTTCTTTCTGCCCCCAGAAGGACCATGTACCCCAGGTGTTTAACCCATTCCTTTAGATGCATTGTTCAGGGACTGCTTTGGGCACTTCGAACATGAAGGGAGGGATTTTAACAAAGCTGCAGGAAGGAGGGCAGTCACCGCTATGGCTCTGTGATGCCCTTCGTAGCTTCAGCTCTTGACATCTTGCCAGATGGTGCAGAGATAACCAGGCTTCTTCTATAACAATGACAAAGCAATTTTTAAAGTTTTAAATCTGTCCTACATGACTACTTATGGCAGTAGTGTTATATATTCTAATAAGCTGGACTTGTATTTAATGTCACGCGGAAACAGAGTCTGCATTCTGAAACACTCAGGATGATCTCTTGTTTCCTAGTCAGTAAAGTGCTACAGTAATAACAATAACAATTCCTCCTTTCTAAAGATAAGACATTTCTAACCCTAGATGCCCTGACATCCACGTTCACCAGGCTTACCTGTGCCCATGCCCCCCGGGAGACGAGTGTTTCCCGTGGTTCCCATGGTATGAACTGCCTGGGCCGACCTCTGCAGATCTGCCCCTTTGTGCCTCATCCCTGAGACCCTGCACTGGAGATCTAGGAAGAAGGATTTGCGCTCAGCTGTTAACATCACTTCTCACATTTTTAACCTGAAGTAAATGCTTAATGATATATGAAAGGAATGCAAGAGCAACCACAGGTTAATGCAGAATTAATTTCTCTAAAGGGGATCAGAGATGTCAGGCTCGACTATGAGTCTAGCCATGAAAAAGATAGTTTCAAAATAAAAAAAGAGTTAAGAAAGAATAAAGAGGTATAAAAAAGGAGGAAATTGGGTAGGAAAGCAAAAAGGGGGAGGTATATTAGTCCAGAGCAGTCTTTTCTCTGTTTCTATTATTTCTAATGCTCTTGTGTTCCAAGCCAAGATCAATTGGGATTAATCAGTTGTATAGAAACCATTGTGAACTCATTGCAGGCTTTTAGAGTTTAAATTTGTTTATTGAGCACAATTTGGTTAGCATCAGGTGCTGAAGTTACAGACACCAACACTAGCATAGAAATTACTTTATTTAACTCCCAGTTGTAAGTTTCTATAGCAACTGGGTCCTATAACAGGAAACTGAGTTTCTGGCACATGAATACTGGTGCTGCTGCTAGAGATTGTTAATACTGTATTTTTGGAGCACCCAGCTGTTTCTTAATTCTCTCTAACCCCAAGTTCCCCCTTTTCTTTTCCTGAGGTCTTTCTTCAGTATAAATCTGCCCGCTTAGTCATATTTGCAATTGCACCTTTTGCTCTTAACCTTCCTTCTCTGTAACCTACGCTATCTATTTCAGTCAAGGTTCACTTTCCCTAGAACCACTTGCAGGGTGCCCTGTGGTGCATTCTTGTATTCTGCAAAGTGGTGGAGCTAGAGGGAGAGGACCAGAGTGCTGAAGCTGCCAGGAGTGTCTGGAATAAGATGCTTCTCGTGGACCTACTACTCCTTGTTACTTTAAACCCGGGGCTGATCCTGTGGATGCTATTTGTGTCCCAGATTCAGAAAAGAGTCATACCCCAGGCTGAAACAAGCTCATGTGCTGTTACGTAAGGTCAAGAAAAAAGCTGCGGCACTGACTTGCAAACATTAGACACCTCATTGCAGTTCCAATATTTATTGGAAACTCATGGCTGAATACCACCTTTAGACAGTGCATTTCACCAGCCAAACTCCTCGATGCACTTTCAGTCTGATCCCTACATTACTGAGCTCTGTTACAGGGCTGCAAGAGCTCTCCATAAAGAGGAAAGTATTATTGCAGAGTGAACAGATGTCTGTTTTACCTGTAAGACTTGTTTATTAATATAGCTTTCACAACTGTGAATCAATAGTCTTTCTTTGCAACTAGATTTCTTTGGGGGGGGCAGATTCAAATGCTTGTATGAGGTGCTGGACGGAGGTACAAATCATTGGTATGACAACTGAACACACTCATATGAGTAGACGTTTGGGTGGCTCAGCAATTAGCAGGCATTCTGAGATTCCTTTAATAGTGTGTGGGTTGTTTTTTTGGATGAGGGGTTTGATTCTTAGTTTGTTTTAAATACTTTGCATGTTGTCATTTTATGGGTAAACAATGTTAGTTTAAATCATTATATGCTTATACTCTCTAGTATGATTTTTAACTTACCTGGTTCAATTCCTTCTACATCAGAGAAATGCGTTGCTCTGCTCAAAGCCTTCTGGGGACATCCCTTCTGCTGTCCTGGAGCCCTCTGTCCCATGAGGGAGAGTACTGGCTATCTCAAAGCCACAGAAAATATATTGATATCAATGAAATGAAAATTTATATTTGGTAAATGAGGCAAAGTATGGAACATAAGTTTTGAATAACAATAGCTTCAAGTATCCCCAGGTAGGCTGGCCACTGCAACCAGAATTAATTCTTGTGATTCTTCACACATGAAAGGAGAAGTAGGGTCTCGCTTTAAGCACTTTATAGCTGAGGGAGAATCTCCAAAAGGACAGAGAATAGTGAACACCGCAGGACCTCCTGGCTGTGCACGTAAGCAAGGTGTAAGCGTACTGAGGTTTGTGTAGGCCTCTGTTTTTTTGTTGCAGAAAAACTTCCAGGAAGGAATATACTGAACCTAGAGTTCACTACTAGCAGGTCCAGCCCCAGTCTGTGTCGGGAAAGACTAGATGGCTTGGATATTGGCTGCTTGCTTCTGCTGTTGTCTTTCCAATCCTATTCACTTTGGGTGTCTCTTATCACTTCTAATATGTGCTTTAGCTTTTCCATCTGACCTCAATAAAATGAGATCATCCTTTCTCAGGTTTCTAGGATTGCTATTTTAAGTGTTGGCAGTTTGAGAAAATCTATCTGTAGAATTCTTTTCCTTTCTCCAAGCCCTGTTTTTTAACCAGTCCTAGTGGTTTCCGTGTCCTAGAATATCGACCTAGGGTGGTGTGCGGGGGTGCTGCGGTCTGGCAGGGGCTCCCTGTTTGTCCAACAGATGTATTCCGAGCAATTTACAGTTTATTCTCTAAATTCTTAACATCTAACTGCTAAGTTGCTGGGAGGGCCTGTTTTAGAAAAGGGTATCAGCGCCCCAAAGCAAGCTATGTTTCCACATGGTGCTGAAGGCAACAGGAGTCTTTGGGAGACCAGTGGGAAGATTAAGATGCTGGAATCCGTTGCCTTAAAATCATTCTTCTGCTCTCCAGTGAGTCATCCAGCATTGCAAGCAAGCTCAGCAGGACCTTCTGCTGCTACTTCTCCTTGTGCACAGAGAGCCCACACAAACCCAGTAAATGGTATGTTGCTGCTTTTTTTTTTGGCAAAAATCTTCTCCCTGCAGCACAAAATGTTTTCATTTTCTTTTATTTCGCTGTCCCAGGTTGCTGGCTTCTCTCTTAACAAGCTTTGAAGAGTTTTTTCAAAATGGCAGCTGCAAAGGTCATCTCTTTCTCTCTTTGTTTCTTGCTTGGAGACACGAATCGTGCTGTAGAATAGCGATGCAAGGCAGCCTTCCAGAGCACGAAAATCCAGTAACGTAACACAAAATCTCCAGCCTGCAACAACTGACCAAGAAAGAATAAAAAAAGGAAAAAATAAAGGAGGGGGCTAAAAAAGCAGGAGACTGTGTACAATACAGATTTGACTGATTGGACTTTTCAGTATGTATTTTTTAAACATAAAGATAATAAGTGCATGAACTACATTTTAAGTTTCCTGAGTTGGATAGCTATTGGAATTATATTTCAAAAGAATAGAACAGGCCATTCTCTTTAGAAGACTGGTCATGAAGGAAAGAAATGGTAATTGCATCACTTCTGCATTTTTATAGGCTTACATCATTTTCTTTCATTAATCCGCAATGATTGTTTTTTGCTTAGTTCAGGTCATACTTCTGTTATGAAACACGTGACTTATCACATAGCATATATTCTGTAGAAAAAAATAAATGTGATTTAGTAGAGATGTTAATTCCTTCAGATGCGTCTGCTAAGAACACACTTCTATAATAGATCATAGATTGAAAGTGCATATTTTATTATAGTTTCTAAGAAAAATCATCAGTGAAACACTATGAGGTAAAGAGTTCATTGCTATATCTGAAAACAGCTCCCACTTAGTGTTTTCAGTTATTGCTAATCTTGTGCTTAACACATTTCTAATGGAAGAAACGAGCTCTGAAATAGGCAGAGGAAAAAAAAAACCAGAAAAAATAGAAGCAGCAGCAGCAAATGTAATCTCAGGATCCGAACAGAGAATTTCTTTTAGCTCTGGGGTTCTGCGCTCACTCTCTCCTCCTTCCCCATATGCAGACCACTTTTTTCCTTCTACACAAATACCATGTAGCTAAGAAACAGCCTCCAGCAATTTGTCTGCCCTATTGCCTTCTAAGAGTGTTGTCTCACAATCTATTTAAAAGAATCGACGCAGATCTCACGGCACAGAGGGGCATTTCTGTTGTCCGTCCTCCATGTCTCCGGCAATGCTCTTTCATGTCTGCTTTTGTGCCAGCACCCAACATTTCTACAATTGCATCAGAAACCAGATCATGGTATTGATCCAGCTGAAAATATTTCACCAGAAATTTTTTATCTAACTTAGTTTTAAGCTAGACCATGGCTTTATGACCAGCAGTGCTAGTGGCTTAAGTGGCAAATTAGCATAATGGAAGGGGTGAGGACCCTTCTCAGAAAGGCAATGTGGACCTACACTCGTGAAACTGTTCCCTGTCATGTTCGGTGAACACGATTGAAAAACTCTCTTGATTAAATAGAAGTTATTCTTATTTGATGGCATTTAGATGTTTAATGTCTGTTTGCATCAACTTTTTTTACTTCTAATGAGGCTATATCTTAAATGCAGCTGACTGTGTAGCTCTGCTTAGAATAGACAATGTTCCGACTTTGTTGTCATATTTCGCATGTGAAAGCATAGTGGTTCTTGTTGCTAACATTCTTCTTACATGAGAAAAAAACCCATCAATTTTTAGCATTTAAAATAATCATTTAATTTTAAAAGGTTAATGAGAATGACAGGAAACTCACACCGAAGTGCATTTCTTCTCAAAGATGCTACATTTTTCCATGAGAAAAGCCAAGATCTAGTTATTGCAGCTAAAAATTTTAAGCAAAAAAGTTAACTGTCAGAGTGTTACTTGATGGTAATACAATGCCACCCATCCACAAATCTCAAAACTATAGGAAGGATGTAAAAAAGATCATAAAATTTCGTAAAAGGAGAAGTTGAGGCATAGGTAGGTTATGCTAAGAATTTCTCCATGAATAGATGTTTTTGTCAAATTCAATACTGTGAGCATTTAAAAAGATGAAAAAGATGCAATTGTCATAGTGTAACCTCACCAAAACTAAACTAAAACTAAACCAGTTTCATATGTCATAATTTTAGAAAAATCCTGAGTACAGAGTTTATCTGTGTGACGTGTTATTTTTTGGGAATCTGGGATAGTGGACTGAGGTCAGCACACTTCATTTTAAAAAAGACTCTTTTCTAGATGCCTTGTATTTTAAACTGTATTTGTTGGTAAAAGAACCCATCTCAGCTGATTCTAGATCATAAGCACATAAATCATTTTTAAAGAACAGAATATACAAAATAAAGGCTAAAAAATGGTGTTAGGAAGATAAAAATCAGAAATAAAACCTGGATGTGAGAATAGCCGCTCCACATTAAATTGGAAAACATGAAGATGCAGGGCATCCTTAACAGAACTGGAGCAGAAGAGGACAATTCACTAAAAAATCCTCATTTCTTAAAGTCACTGAAAAAGAATGTGTGACACCTGTTATAGACAGTTTCTGAATAATCTCTACATACAGCCACCCGCAGAACATGTGAATCTATCGAGAGGCGTCAAATGCGCAAATGATTACTTTTAAGTAGTAAGGGTTCAATTGCTTGTCCCAATGAGTTTAGACAAAGTCCGAAAGAACCAGAGTCTTTTGACACTCATGGTTCTGCTCTTAGCATTATGCAATGCTACTTGTCATTAAACCGACTACACGGGCATGACAATTTCAGTGCACTTTCTTAGTCTTTTCAGTATAGTGGAATTACTGACAGCTAAAATATTATGGAATTGGCCAATTTAGGCAAATCCTGTGCTGAAGGTGTTGACCTTTTGAAAATGGATTCTGTCTGCACTTTGGGTTTTTACTTCTCCTATCCTGTTTCTCCTTTAGCAATTATTCATCTTTTATGGCTTCTTCCAACTAAAAGCCTCAGCAACAGGAACATTTATTCAGAATCAGAATGGAAGATCTGGTACTTTTCTCTACATTAAAAAAGAAGAAAGTTCAATTTTCCTTCTGAAAAGCACAAGAAAGACCATTACGTGAGATGTAAAGGCAGAGAGAAAAAGGGGCTGAATTCCCAAAATATTTGATGGCAGAAGTAATAAGAGAAATGAATGAGGCCACATAAATGATTCATGAGACTCATTTTTTTCCTATTGTTACTAAAAAGAGGCTCATTATTGCTCAGAAAAATTGCTTTGTTGATGATGTAAAAAGAAATCAGTATTTGCTATCAATTACTTTCATTAACACGGGGCCTTTGTACACAGTTTTAGAAATATATTTTATAACAATATAATTTTGTAATTTCATCCCTACTGTGCTTTGAGCCCTCTGAGGCCCACAAATCTCTTTAATACTTCTACTCCTGCTGATAATAAAAAGTCTTGTGGGTGTAGTAACAGCTAAAAATACAATAGTAAATGATTCGTATATTACCATTTCAGAGGTCACAATGGGTAACAAAGAGACCACAAGCACGTAAAATAAACACCCTCCTCTAAAACAGAGGCAAGTTGTAGCTTCAGGATGATCACTTTGAAGAGATGTGCCTCTTTTAAGGACGTTTTCTTCTTTGGTTTGAAGCCTGTTAGAAATATCTGAACATATGTTCTGAGGCAATGAAATTTCAGTGGGATATTTTTTCCTTTTAAAGCCCAATCCTTAAAACACTGACTTGAAACATGAGACAGCAACAAAAATGAGTCAAGCTAGGAGTGCATATTTAGCAGAGAGATGTAAAGAATAAATTGAGCTAAATCTGGTCTTTCTGATTTTGTAAACAATGTGTCATTAGAAACCAATGAAGACAATAAAGAATGGGATTACCATGCATCCATTTGAGAGATTTCAATCAATATTTAAATAGTTTTGGATAATTTATTGTAAAACAGAGAGCTTTCGCAAAGAAGCAATCAAAATAATCCTTTAAGGCTGTAATCACCATTATGCCTGGGTGTTCCTGTGCTTTAGAAAAAACTGATTGTGTAAATACTGTTGAAGAGGTACCTCGAGTATTTACCTTTCTAATGTTTAAGTGGTTTTGATTTTTAAAAATTTACTGTATATTACCTTGCTTGATCCTCAACTTCTAACTACTATAAATGCTTCCTAAACCTAGATAACAATATCTGAAAAAAATAACAATCTTGATAAGGCTGTAAATATGTATAAATGACTATGAGGCAAATGAGGTCAACCTCGTAGTATTGGAATACACAGAATATGCATTTGTGTAAATCATGTCTAATTACTATTAGAGTATAGAGATTTGCTGTGAAAAATTCGTATTAATTTACCACAAAAACGTGCTGCTGAACCTGCAGAAACAGGAGCTAGTATAGGACCTGTTGTCCTTTTTACCCTGCAGATGAGACACTCTAACAGAAAGGGCGTCTGGATCTCATGGGAAAATTTACACCGAGTATTACTAGCCTTACAATCACACTAAGGTTATAAACTTAAATGATGAGCCTGGATACTTCTATGTAAACAGCAGAATAGCATTGCAGACTTTTGATGAAAGGAAAGCAAAGCAACATCAGAAATCTATGAATCTTTCAGAGAAGGCAGAACGTTTAAGGTACTTGATTTGGATTAATCAGATGGAAGAAAACACTTGCAGGCAGAGAGAGACTGATATAGGTAATACCACTCACATTTTGTGAAATGTTTTGCACTGCTCTGTCACAAACAATTGTATAACTCAACAACAAGGAACCTATCACTGGTCTTACAGATTGTCTGTAAGAAGGAGAAATGCAAATCACACTGAAAATGAAGGGATTCTGCAGTTTTCATGGGGTTTTTAATTTTATTTTTTGTTTTTCCTACGAGGAGTGGTTTTTACCTGCTCTTTTTAGGCTGTGGATATATTAAAAAAGTTGGAAGAGAAATAAAGAAATAGAAATCTTGCTCTGAAAGTAGTAAACAGGAGCAAAAATGTATGCTATTATAATGCTAAGTAAAATAGTAAGTAAGTTCCTAAGAAGGGTTGAAATCTAAATTTGACTTCAGACATAACTTCCTACTTTGCACATCAATATTAAAAATGTGTAACTGTGATGCAAATGAGGACCACTACTGGGAAGAGGTACTTCCTGTCATGGAAAAATAGATTGCCAATGATCCCTATTTTCTGCTCGAAACTTTGCCCTTCATACCATAAAAATTCCTAGTCCTCGTACTGTTCTGACTGCTCAGTTTGGATGGAAGTGGTTGTCTCCAAAGGTCTTCACTTTGGAGAGACCGAAATACATTTACAATGCCTAAATTGCTGGACCAGCACTAACGTCTGCATCTCCTCTGTAGGAATGAACCGCTTCAGTCACAAGAACTTCTTCAGACAGAAAAATTTCCCCTGGGAAGTGACACACTTCCAGCGGATGTAGGAAACTCATCTGTGATGCTAATCGAGAGGGTTATGGTTTCCCCTTTATATTAGCATTTATTTTAGCACATTTATTTTTAGGTGCTCCACAACTTCCAGGCTTTCACACAGCAACTCCAGGATAAAAATGCTGCAGTGCTTTGTGGCACAGCCTTCCCATGGACGTTTTTGTTGTGCTCCTCTCCTTGTGTCCTCTCTCTTTGGAGTTCCTTATAACGTCCCTCATCACAGGAACATCCTGTGCCTTCGTTTTTCCCAAATATGGTGTCCTGCCTGCTCTCCCTCATGGCTGCGCTAGGTGTGGTTTTATTACCCACTGGTCCCCCATAGTTGAATTCTAGGATTTGTGGCTAGCTATCTTGAGTCTGTGTTCCTTCTTGGCTTCAATGCATAGTCACTTTACGTCTTGTCACAACAGAGTTTCTCTATATATTTCCATACCCTTCTTGCCATCATTATTCCACTGTTTCTCTTTTATGAATATTATTATCTTCCTTGTTCTACATTAATGATCAAGTATTTTGGTTGTCAATTGTTAAGCTGTAGAGGAAGAGTGAAAAAAGGTGAGACAGGATGTAGTGAATGATGATGCTGTTATCAACTACAGTGCTGTGTTCTGTGGACAGTTGGAGGAGCTCTTGAAATTGTGGGTCTGGTTATGAGCTGCTTTTTGCACTACATATGCTGCAATTCTTCCCAATCAATAGATTGCTCTCCCTTGATGCTTTGACCTCTAAAATTTTGGGATAGCTCAAATACGTATTTCAAGTGAATATCAACCACACATGGAGAAACAACAAGTGAGCAAGAAGTCTCACAAACTTTGCCAATAGTTGAAGATGATGGAAACATTATAAATAGAAGATGGAAGGCATGATTAAGGAAAGGATAAAACTGAACACACATCATCAATTTTAGCTGACACTTTACTTGCTGTCTACCATTTTACACCTACTTGTAGACTGGAACCACAGTTTTGCTTTGTGCCATACACACTTGTTTGTTTAGCAGTCAAGAGACTTTTCAGTTGTATGTGTTGAATGACAGCAGGAGCAAAACATACATGATTGTTTCAGGTATGAAGTTCTGGACTTCCTCAGAGCTATGAAGCCTGATAAAAGGCAGCTTTATTTACTGCCTTAGCACTATATGCCTGTCTCTGCATAAGAGTAACTCAATGCACAACACAAAAACATGTCACACCTGGCCTCTTAAATGTTCACTAATGGCACTAAAATATCACCTCCAGGAAAGGTTTGCTAAGAATGTTTTCCCCTTGAAAATAATCATAAAAATTATTTCATGAAAAAGAATAGCAATATTTAGCAAGTCATGTTTGCCAGGAGATATGGTTCAGTTTCCTTGCCCTCCCTTTCTTTCCCTGCTTGGACTGCCTTCTCTGTGAAGCACAGTAATGTTTCCATTTAGTGGAGGAAGACCTTGAATGAAAGGGAATCAGCATTGTGAAAACTGATGGGGATAGGCTAACTACATTTCAAGTCACTGGAAGAACTAGGGTAACACTTGTAATTTAATCTTTTATTTTGGGTAATCATGTCCAGGAGTTTAAACTTTGGGGGGCAAAAAAATTTTGTTTATATAGCTAGTCCTTCACTAGAAGAAGCTGTTTTTTAATGAAGTCAAATCTGAGTCCTTTAGCTTGAAACACTGAAGCTCATATTTCTAGATCCTGAGAGTTACCCAAATGTCCCAAGTACTATGAATTGATCAAGCAATTAAGAACCTGAGTCCCTTAACATTGTTAATTGTATCTTTAATGGGATATATAGTGTGTGCATAGAAACAGCTACCAGAAAATACTTGTATGTTGGACATAAAGGGTTGGATAATTGACTACTGTATTAAGACAGAAATATGTAACACAGTTCCAAGAAATGACAAGCATGTCCATACATGTCCCACTCCCATCCCCCAGCCTGCAATTACTGGAAATAGCTGATAGTATTGAAGCTATTGTTGAAAATAAGAAAGATATAGACACAACTGTCACTTATATCATCCTTAGACATAATTTGTGATGTTCCACATTAGTGTGCAATATCTACCGGATTGAATTTAGAGAAGAATGGGAAGTTTTGGTACAGAGATGAAAGCTGACAAAAAGGAAGAAAAAGAACAAGAATGTAGAAAATGAAAGTGATGATTTCATCTACAGCTTTAGGTAACTTACTACACAGGTGTAAAAGATAAGTGTCAGGCATTAGCTTTTATTGTTCATTTAACAAAAGAAAGAATTTGGAAATTGAAAGAAAGCAATTGTGAGCAATGTAGTCAGTATCAGAGACAGTTTGCAAGCTCATGGGAGACAAAGCATTGTGCAACAAGACTCCTTTAAAGTTTATGACTAAAAAAATAAAACATGAATTTGCAAGAGAAGACCAGAGACTGAATTAGCTAGTGTAAGAGAGGATTTTTTATAGTGTTATTCAAAAGCATATTCATATATTTTCTGTTCAAGCTGGAACACAAATTCAGTAAGCTTAACTCAACAGCAGGAAAACAAAAGAAAGTACTTTTTTAGCTATTGTGATTGGTTTTGTTGTATTTTATTTTTTTAATAGGGAGAAACTGAATGCTGAGAAAATTATTTAACACATCTAAAATAAACATCAGCTGGAGAGGTCACATATTTGAAATGTAATATCAAACATAAAATGTTATTTAAACAAAGAAACTGCAAATGCAAGAGATTTTCCCTCTGCTGGTAGAAGCGCATCAGTTTGTCAGTTTAGTTTATCAGATTACCAGTTGGAACTGATAATCTGTTCTTTCAGAGAAGCTGGGCAAGAGACTTGCTAAAATCTAGCCCCAGTTTCTTATTCCAAAACAACCTGAGCATGCATTAAGAAATAATTTAATGGTCAATTATTTGTTCATACTCTGATTACCGCCATAATCACAATGCTAAACAATAATAAAACAATTTATTTTGAATAGCTCTTAAGTCATGATCATAAATGACAGCAGTAGGACTACCTATGAAATCAGTTAAAGAAAAACTCATGTCCTGTAAGATGATAACTTCATGAAAATTTCAACAGATGTCAAAGGAATTACTTGCATAGCAAGTTATATGTGGCAGAACATATCCTTTCACAGAAACACAAAAAACCCTGTAATTTGGCCTTTTCCTCTAGAGAAAAAAAAATCAGAAGCAAACTAACCAAGAAACAAAAAAAAACCCAGGTGCTTTTATTACTAGAGAACTACAAACAATAATAAAAACTATAGCTCATATTACTTATCAGTGTAATACAACATGGTGATAATCACAAATGGCAAAAGAACAATGCAATTGGAACTTGGAAAATTTTACAAACATTTGGCTGGATTTTGCTCCTAAAAAAACAAATTCTGTGGGTTCAAGGAAGAATGAGAGAAGCCTACTCTTCCAAGAAGAAAAATAACCAGCAACCTTAGAGAAAACCTCTGAACATGTGGTTGCAACATTTAAATAACATTTCTATAGTCATGGATTGTTAACAGACAACAATAATGATTATATGAAAACCAGTTGATATTTTCAGTCAAAATTCAAGCCAGCTTTGTCTCAAGACACTTTGTAGTTGCTTTTTTCCCTTGTTATCTTTCGTAAATGCTCTTTGTGCAACAGCAAATTGAGAGATGAGAAATGTATGTGTCACATTTTTGAAAGTACTGGGACTCTCCTGACAGTAAACTGTTCTCATGAGACATCTAGAAATAGCAAGATGCCTTGGCTAAACTTTAATGGTTTAATTAGTTTAGCTAAAGTTTTTTTTTAAGTCAAAGGTTCATTTCCAGCTGTGAAATGTTTTTACCAACCCCCACTGAAAACATGCAAGTTACTGCTTCCTAATAATAGCAACATTTGTTCCTACCTAAGCACACCTATGGCATGCTGTAAGAAATTACGTGACATAAGTGGGAATTAATACTGCAATTAAAAGTTTTGAGTTTTGAAAAAGATTAAATAAACAGATTCAATCCACATTTTGCTTAATTAAAAACAATTTAAAAGAACTAAAAAATGAAGGCAAACACAACCTACAAAATTAAGAACTGAAGGTACCAAGAAGTTGTCTCCCAAAGGGGAGGAAGTGCATGAAGAAAATTACTTAAAAAGGTGACTTGAAGAAATAGGTGAATTGGTAAATGGAGAGGTGGGATAAAAGCTATGCAGAAAGAAACTGGGAAAGCAAAATAAATATAATATCTTTACATTAGATGAAATAACTCAGATCACCATCATTTTGTTGCTTTTGTGTCTGGCAAGAAAGTACTGTGTTCACTTTAAGTAAGACAAATACAGTCAATAAATGGAGTGTAAAGCCTGGGAGAAAGAAGTAACAATTTGTTAGCTGGTTTATATTTTGCACCTCTGACAACAGCATGATCCTACTGGTGTATTGAAAACCACTTGGGAAGGAAGAGTTGGAAGAGGAGACTGTTTTGAGGCAAAATCTAAACAGAAGGATAAGAACTGGTTAAAACCACCACTGACAACCCAGAAGAAAATACAGTATTCAATCATTCTGGCAGTCTGTCACAATTTCATAAGCCAAAGGAAGGAATCCTATTCTAGGGAGACAAAAGTGTGTCTCCGACCCCAGCCACAGGAACAATGGAAATGGCAATCTGTTACTACCCAAAATGTTTGCAAAGATGAAGTGTAGCAGAAGCACCACTTCTCTGTTCAAGACCAAAAAGTAGCTTCCATCTTAATAACTTCTTTCATTTTTAAATTTCCCTTACTTTCTCTTTTTTTGTCATCCCACTAACTTTTGAGGTTATTTGCTGACTATAACAGGGAGAATGAGTAGCAGTAATGCCTGATGTGCTCACCCAGCTTATAACATGCGAAAGGTATTTACCAAAACAGTAGTGTAATAATCACTTCAGGTCACTGACTTGAATAAATCCAATTAAAAACTTGCACGTACATTGAATAAAATCCTTAGCGATACTGCAGTCCATATAATGTCACACATAAGAACTAATGAACCATAAAGAATGTATACAAGCCCCAGACTCAGCCATGCAAAATCTTCTCTGGTAGAAAACGGGAGGTAAAACAGACACCAAGGAATGTTGGCCCAGACTGGATGTCGGGAGCAGATTCAGACATGGACTACAGCAGAAGGTCAGTATCTGTAAGAAGCAACTGTGTTGTACCACTGCCCTTAGGCAACTGGACGACACTTAAAGGGCAGCACAGAGTTGTAAGGGCTTATCACCATGTTAACCCTCTGTTTTGCTAGAGCTTTGGGATGTTCCCGAGATGCCAGAATCTCGTCTGCTCAATGTTCAAATACATTGAAAAAGACCCAGATCTGGTTAGCAATAATGAGGAAAGTGCAGAAGTTTAGGTTGGCATAGAATCATACAATGGTAAGGGTTGGAAGGGACCTTAAAGATCATCTACTTCCAGCCCCCCTGACATGAGCAGGGACGTCTTCCACTAGACCAGGTTGCTCAGAGCTCCATCCAGCCTGGCCTTGAACACTTCCAGGGAGGAGGCAGCCACAGCTTCTCTGGGCAACCTGTTCCAGTGCCTCACC
>Ga0065711_1042102_pt1 | contig 15645 bp, 8 predicted proteins | sample Hoacrofraction12_FD_59098 | JGI IMG/M metagenome (GOLD analysis project Ga0065711, IMG submission 59098) | Hoatzin crop microbial communities from Cojedes, Venezuela - Epithelial fraction 12 v2 (version 2) | ecosystem: Host-associated > Birds > Digestive system > Esophagus > Crop | place... | reverse complement strand
GGGGGGGGGGGTCCGCGTGTCCATGGGGAAGTCTGCGTCATGTGCGAGGCAGTTTATAAAAGATGCGAAGAAAAGGGAACGTTGCATGGTAGATGTCGTGAGACTTACAGGTCAGGGTGTGGGCTGAGTTTTGTTCTTGCTCCCACTGGCTTATATGGAAGAAGAGTTTTCGTTAAAAAAAAACAACTTTCTTTGTAGCCATTCAATACTAACTCATTTTATATATCCAGCTTTGGAGTGTTGTAAGGTCAAGCCAGGGGTGTGTGCAGGTAGGCACTCAGCTAAGTCATTGCTTAGCCCATGGTTTAGGAGCAGTGGCATGGCCTTACCCTCACGCCGTGAGAAAGCCTCTGTCCCGTGAAAAGGGATGGGAACAATCAGGTGGAAATTTACTAGTGAGAACTGCAAGATGTGGGCTGAGGTTTATGGAGAAAGCTGTTCTCTGAGCTCAATGGATACATACCGACTTGGCATGCTTTGGAGCACATGAGGAGGAAATGTGCCTTATGGGTTGGCTCCCAGGGATGACCAAGTACAGATCACACCTCTGCTGACTGCTGGTGGGGTGTGAGGGGAGGGCTTTGGGGGAAACAGCCGTGGCTCATCAGCCGTGCTCTGGCAGTAGCGGAGACGCAGAGCTGCGCCGCATCCCCGGGGTTGTGGGGTGCAGTGCCGGGAAAGGCAGCTCGCCCCGTATGGCTCCCATGCTGGGACCTGTCACCAAAGCCCTGCCGGCAGTCATGGGCTCGTGAAGTCTCCAGCGTGTGGGTAATGCTAAGTCTAAGCTGCATTTGGCAAAGGGGTTTCCATTTGGCTGGTAGGGTCTTTTCATGCCTTTTTAGGAATTACGAATTTCAGAGGAGTGTGTTATATGTGCAAGAGTAACTGCGTACATTTGTTAAATTTCGTAATGTAGCTGTGTTGGAATATTCTTAATTACAAAATACAACAGGTTATTCGGGACTGAATAGTCTTAGAGATAGGAAGCAAATCAATGAAAATAAAAGCATTTTGCTAATGTGATAAGGTGAAATGCAATTTGCATTCAGATTGAACTACACTCTGGCAAGGTGTTCCTTAAATTTGATATGATTGTTGTTTTAGCAATTAGCAAATTGTTATTTACTGCCAAGCATGTTATATACTAAAGAAAAAGAACCCAACAACAGGGGGAGATAATGGTTAAATGCAGGCTGTCTTTGGAGCTTGAAACTAATTTTATTTGGCCTTTGTTGTGAATTACATAAATCCAGAAAGTTATCTAAGATACTGAGCAGTTGTACTATATTTTTGCCAGTAGCAGCAGGAGGAGAATAGACTAGATAGATAGATTACAATTTATGCTGCTTTTTTAAAAGTTTCTTGATACTTTTAATGTGAAGTCAATGGTAGTACTGTCAAATGTTTTGGCAGAGTAACACATACACACAGAAAGCCTGTTTAAAGAAAATAAAATGACGGTAATAGTGCTCAAATTCAGTTACCTGTTCTTGAAAGAGCAGAGAGTAAGCAAATCAGACTGTAGATGAGGTTCCAAAGCAAAGGTTTTTCATAAACTTGTCAAAAAATACTTCCTTTTCTCTCCTCCTGTGTACTGGTGTTGTTGCCATCATGAATGCTCCGTAAAGTGATGGGCTTTATGAAACAGCTGTTTTGGTCAGCAGCCTTAGGAACAGCCTTATATGGTTTTGGCATGACTCTGAATGCTGGAGAAATAATTCATTCTTGGTGTTATGGAAGAGTAAAGACTAGTCTTGCATGTACCAGTGTTGAAGTGTAGCAATGTTTTAATCTGGGCTGAGCTCTGTAGGGGCAAATCTGCTGGTGTTCAGAGTGGGAGGTAGATTTTCATTGCTAATGTAATTAATGGGCAATGTTTTTGATTAATCAGGCCACTTATCCATTATAATTCTCTTCCAGATAACCATTACTGTGTGCAGTCAAATGGGGAGTCTTGGTATTAGCATTGCTGGTGGAAAGGGCTCATCTCCATGTAAAGACAATGATGAGGTGCATTTCATTACTCAAAATTTATCTAGTAATCGTTAGAAAGAGACCAATGAGCAGATCTTTGAAGCTGTTGCGTTTTGTTGTTTTCTTTCTGAGATTCTCCTCAGCGTGACATCACTGTCTTTGTAATAAATCTAACAAGGGGAAACATGGGTAACTTACATCCCAAGGTCAAAGCCGGCAGTAGATTCTGACAGGGAAGCTCCCAGAGGGGTGATTTTGGAGAGAAAACCCGATGTAAACTGATGATTTTCCAAAGATAGCCAGATGGCTGAAACACTGTTGGCTAGTTTCCACTTTCTGCCTCAGTTTGGGATCCCTCCCTTGGCAATCCATGTGCCTCTCCCATCCCAGTTGCTAACCTGATTTGAGAGAAGTGTTTCTCACATCTTCTCACCTAATTATCATTTAAATAAATCTTTGTTTTCCAGTCTGTCCCCCATGGCTCAGTGTAAACAGTTAATGACTTTTGTTCATTGTTTTATGTGTCAGTCGTGGAGGCTTTTATTTTCTTGCTAATGTGCTAAGACACTTAGTTTTTGTTTTAATAGAGGCAGCAGAACAACAAGTCTTGAAAATTAATTACTTCCTGATTGCTTTTTACATCTAAGAACAATGGAATAAACTGTGTCAGGTCTGAAACCTGTCTTTTTTGCTACCAGGGGATTGTGTTTGCACGGCTGCCGAAAGATGGTCCAGCAGACTTGGCCGGGGTACAAGCAGGAGACAGAGTGGCAGAGGTAGATGGGTTGTTTGTCGATGTAGAGCATGTTGTCTTGTTGGTATCTTTAAATCGAATCACTTGGAGTTGGGGAATTTGAGATCTAGATCTAGGCTTCCCTTAGCATTTCAGACGCTTCCCAAACTACATTATAAAGAAATTATAATGACATTAAATTGTTGTATTCCTTCTCATTATGTGTTGGGTTTCAGATCTTTATGTTCAAAGTGCTTAACAACATATTATTCACTTAAATGGCTGATTCGCAAAGGAAAATAATGGTCTTAGTAAGCAGTTATGTAAGCACAAATGGAGTTGTACTTGGTCCAAGAAGCTTTCTTATGACATTGTATTAGATTTACTAGAGGGGTTCATTACAGTCCTTAACAGAGCAATATAAACTAGATGAGCTTGTTTCTCCAAGTTAATTTTTGGTTGGGAGAGAACAACTCGGAGTAACTCCCCTGATGGAGGCTTGCAGTGCCGAGTGCCAAGGGATAAATGTGTCTCTCAGGCTGCTCCACCTCAAGCCTTGTCTTTCCTAGCGGAAGCCATTCTGCTGAGCTTCAGAGGTTCCCAAGAGCAGTGGTGATCACGTACAGTTTTGCAATACATAATTTTGGCCTACTGGTTGGGTTCCACCTGCTGAGAAAGGCAGAGTGAGAGGCAAGCCTCCACAAAATTACTTAGAGGTGAAACTGGTCCACCATTTTTTTTCAACTCTTGTACTCTTAAACTGTCAGTTATACTTGCTTGAATTAATAGCTTTTACTTCAGCATATTCCTTGTTGAATTAAGGTTGGATAGAGCAAGCAATATTGTATGTCTATTAAATTGCCAGGAATAAGGATACAACATATATTAGCCAAAGACAAATTAATGATAAATTAATCTATGAATTTTGTAAAACTGTGCTCTAGACTTTATTAAGAAAGGATTGCATTCCACAATCTGCATATGGAAGTTAGTTTAACTTTTTTAAAATTTTAATTACGGATAAAGCTCTGTATAATTTTACCTTTTTTCCTTTTATGAAAGGATTATACTTCTCTAATTTTTGTGTTTTAATAGGTGTGAGAGAAGGTAAATAATTCTTTACATATTTCACACTATCAGATCATCAGGGAAAAAAAAATCAGAATTTTTGAATGCTGTACCTTTAAGTTCTGAGCAGAGTTTCTGGTAAAGTCAGTATCTTAAAAATCAACCACTTTGCTCAGGTTCCTCCATGAGGCTATAGTTTGTTCTTTTTTGGGAGGCTATTTGAAATACACTACCTACTAATGTCTGTTCATTTAATGAACAGTGAAACAAGTAAAAAAAGAAAAGAAATTTCAGTTCCATAGCGTTCTGTCTTGCTGCTGTTATCCTACAAATAGTTATGTTTTCTGTCTCCCACAAGATGGCAGAATCATTCATCTGTTTAAATACAGAAAAGAAAAATCTCTGCTTTTTGTATGTGTGGGAGAAGGAATTAATGCATTCAGGTGTGCTCTAGAAGTCCTAATGTTTTGACCACAGGACTAATCTGTGTAAAAATAACCAGCATTTTTCTCTTGACACTATGTGTTACAACTTCTTATTCTTCTACTGACCATTTCAACAGTTCAAATATACAGTGTTTTCATCAGAAATTGGGAACTACAATTTTATTTGCTTTCTTTGTGCAATCACATATAAACAGAGGGCCAGGCATTCCTACGCTAACCTGAGAGGGAGGGAATTGCTCTTCTTAAACAGCGTTCAGAATAAAAATATGCATTTCTGCTGCTTTGTTTTTAAAGGCATCCCTTGTTTCAGAACCTGATGCCCTTGATGCTGGTCCTACTGAAGCTTCATCCAAGGGCAGCCCCTTCCCGACAGTAAACCACGTCATAACAGTAAGTAAGATAGTAAAGACTGGGACAAAACGTGTGAGTGTCTGTGTAAAAGGAGAACACGTACCAAGGATCAGCAACCCCACCATGTGTTTACTTGGTTGTCACTTGCAGCCAGGCCATGGCTTCTGGTGGAGCTCAGCTCCTGGTTAAGCATCAGCGTAGCAGACCAGAGCCCTTGAAGCACTCTGATTTGGGGACTTTCAGGGCAGCATCCATTTCCTCCATCCTTTTTTTGTTTTGTTTTGTTTTCTGGACTCTCTCTCTAGCTAATGGAAGGAACAGCATCTCCAGGGTGCCTCTTTTAGGAGGGAGAGGTTGAGATGCTACCTGGAGGTGACAGTTTTTATCTTTTGACTGGAGGGGGATCTTGCGTGACAGGCTAAGACTGCATGCCTGTATTTTAGGTGACTGATGTCAGACAAGATTAAGCCTACCACACATGTTGCACAAGGAAATGGAGGAACCCGCAGGGTGGCATTTGGAAATCTGATCCACTTTTGTGAACTTCTGTAACAGAATTCAACTTTCTGAAGACCTACCTCAATGATGGCTATCTGCCTGCACACCTGAAATTATGGCTTTACTAGGAAGATACAATAAGATCAAGGTATCTGACTGATTAAGGTCAAAAAGCCTCCTACTTGTATTGAGCCTGAAGTACCAGGAAGCAACAAATGTTTCTCCTACAGCAAATGCACAGAGGAATGCTTTGTTTGATTCCTCTTCTTCCAGCCTTTTTTATCCTTTTCCAGGAATACCACTCACCACCCAGTTAATGGCAAAAAATGAAAGTTCATCTATTATATAAAAGACTATAATCAAAGTCCACATTCAGGTTTTATTAAAACCATTCACATTTCTTTTTAATAATGTGATTTGTTAGCTGACTGAAAAATGAGCAAATAGACCTTGCAAACCTGGTTTTCTCTGGTTTCCTAGGTGGATTACTATTTAAAAAGGATTGAGCTTAAGCTGCAGCTTTTGTCCAGGAGATGGACTAAGAAAGGTTTTCTCTGCTATTCAGTTGCTTAAAGAAATTTATTTTGAGGCCTCTGGTCTCTAACATAATCTTGTGGAACAGTTAGACCAGTTTTATTTTCCAGGTGAAAATGCTTCCATCAGGTTTTTTTTTTTGTCGTTCATCTCTGCTTGGTAGCTATTTCCTACGGTCTCAACCCACGTTGCGGGAAGCACAAGGCTTCCTGTTGGAGGAACCACTGTTGGAAGGGTTGATTGACACATTCCTAGTGGCCTGGATCTGTTGCAGTAGTATCTGACTCAGCGTTTCCAGCCAAAAGAGGAAATGACCATTTTTTACGTTGTATACCTCTTGGAAATTAATGCCTCCCTGTAATGTTCTTCAGTTGCAGGGGGGAAGAGGAGGCAGATTAGACCAAGCTACTTACCTTAGAGCGCAGTCCATAGAGGGAGTCAAATGGCTGAAGATATTCCAAGTGTCAAAAGTAGCTGATGTGCCAGTTCTTCCATGGAGACACATTTGTATTTCTGTTTTGGAATTTCTGGGGTGTTGTTTTTAATCAAAATCTTTGTGCTGTAGCAAGTTGTGTATGTTATTGCCTTTAACCTAGATCAGCATTCATCAGTCTTGGGGATTATGAAATTTTGAGGAGTATCCTGCTGACTCAGGGACAGGTCACTATCTCATCTGCTCTCGCTCTGGGTTTACTCTGATGAAGTTCCTCTTACTCCTCAGTAACTGTCTTATCTGAAAAACATTTATAGCCTGGCTTCTTATGGAGGACACACTTTGCATGTTCAGATAAGCAGATGGCAGTAGGACCTTAATGCAGAATCTTTTTTGTTAGGAATCTAGGAAGCTTTGGTTCCTTCATATTTCTAACTGGGTTTCCAGAGAAGGTGGGTGCATCTGTATCAAGCGAGGGAAGGGGAGAAGCATCATGGCAAAGAAGCCAAAGGCTCCTATTATTCTTCCTGCAAAAACTGAATTATGTGCTGGATGCTGCCCATCTTCCTTTTCTCTTTCTTCCATGTCATCACTGCTTCCTGCCCTCCAGCAGAGACTCTGTCTTAATCTATTTATTTTTACTGAATTTTGATAAATATCCTCCTTGCATATGCTATCTGTGGTAGTATTTGTCTCTTGCTTGCTAGCCATCGACCTCTGGCCATCTGTTGCCATCGCCCATCCCGTCTCCGAGCCTGGTGCTCTGACATTACAAAGGGCAATGCTGTTGCCAGATTCACATTTCCTCTCTGTTCTCCATGGGCCTGGTTGCTCTAATGTCTTCTAAAAGGCTCATCTGCATTGTTAACTCATCCAGCCAAACCGAATTCCAAACCCTTTGTGCCAGCTTTAAGATTTCATGTCAGTGTGAATGATCAGTAATTAATTGGACAAACAATGAAAAGTTCATTCAGTCTGAGTCAAAGTTTTGCAAAGGAAAATTGAGAATTGCCTTTGGTTTTAAGTATGATTATTTAATTGAAATCTAGAGGCCCCAGAACTTTAATTACAATTAGATTTTTTTTACATACCATATTTTATAGACTTGTCTCAGTTATGCTAATCACACCTCAGAAATAGGGAATCTGTTTCTTTTACTTTGTTTAATACATATTTAATTGAACTTAAACCAAGTCTTTGGATTTTAAACTGGTAGTCTTAAAATAAGAGTATCTACGTAAAGACGTGCATCAAAATACAACAGATTAAAACCACAATTGATATGGCTGTCTTCATGCAGACTGTAAGATATTGCATGTCTATCTACAGAGGGGGAAAAAAAATCAGTAGTACAAACGTTACCAATAGTGCCCCGTGCTGACTTTAACAGAAGGAACTTTAACTCAGTTTCTGAAGTCTTTATTTCCAGTTCTCTATTTTTCTGTCTTCTGCCCTCTGCTTCTCGTTTTGTGCTCATCCTCTCAAACACAGAACCAACTCTGCGCAATATTTTTCCATCAAAAGTATTTTCGTTCAAGCTCTGACTGAAGTTCCCAATGGTTTTGTCTGACTGAATGGAGAGTCTTGACAGGTTTCAGCATCTCCTATCACTTCGTGACGTGCATCAGCAGTGCCTTCTGCTGTGATCCATTTTTGGGGCTATCAGCGTTGTAAGGATATTAGATACTTTGTAATTAATATCACTCTATTAAATATTTTAATCTAGTATTTCACTTCAATTCTTACTATATTATTTTATTTAATTTTATGCCTTTGCCCTGGGAACTTCCTCAGTTAAATTTTTTCATACAGTTTACCAGGTGTACAAATGTCGCTTACGTCGAGGATTTTCAAGGAAGTTTTAAATAAGAATTGTCAGTGAAAACTGATTGTGTGAAAGAAACCTACAGTATTGGAAGGATCTGAAGAACTTATTCAAGCTAAAAAAGCCAAATGTTTGGTTGCTCTGTTAAAAACACAGAGATATCAAATGTTCCTAAATATGGTAAGAAAACAGACAACTTTGGTGTGCGGGAACCTGTAATGTGTGTCAAAGTGAGCTGCTCCTGTGCCTGCAGAAAGCACATAAGCAGATAGTGTGCTCCCAGAATACGCTGGTTGATGGTTTTCTGCCTTTCTGCCACATGGTTTAGATGCAAGTCAAGAGAAACCTTACGTGGATGAGAGTCACAGATCTATCATCTTCATTTCCAGGTGATACAGACTTGTCAAGAAAAGTCTTGATACACTTACACCAGTTAAAAATCTTCAGAAATCTAAGTATCAAACCCTTTGTTTATTCATCTGAGCAGGTTAGTTCTAGCCATATCCGAAAATGGTAGTCATACAACTGAAACATAATAAAACTTCTTGCTCTTTTCTTTAGTCATTGTCTTACTTTTTTCAATTTTAAAAGCAAAACCAGTAGAATACTCAGGTCAGAGAAGCACTATAAAAGAAGACAACTACAAGTGGGATTCAGAATGTCCCTATCACCATCAAAGACAGATTTCTTCTGAAACTCAGTTCAAACAATAAAGACCTTGCTCACAGGCAGTGTTTGGTTGACCTGTTCCCATAACACCGTACGACCTAATATTTCAGTCTTCAAGTTTTTTATGAAGAACTGCTTTATCTCTTCTCCAAAACATTCTCACGACTTTTAATCTTGTTAGGTAAGGGTGTTGGTATTTTTATGTTGTTGTTTTTTTATTCTGACAGGGTCAGTTAGTTTTAGAAGTCGGAGTCTGTCTCCTCACTGCCTTGCGTCTCATGCAGGTTTACACACGCGAAGAAGCCGATGCGCAGCCTTGTTGGCTTCGCTAACCCTGCACTCGTCGTTTGGGCTGCAGTGGAGTGTAAGCACCCATCTGCCTCTGCCTCTGCATCTGTCTGACCTCCCTCTCCATTTCATCTGGGGGTTAGATTCTGCTTTCATATAAGTAACTGAGTGTTTCTGAGTCAGGATGAAAGGTAAAAAGTGTGTGGTGTAGGCACTGTGTTTACCTCTGTAGTGTAGTGCTTAGGGAGTTGTTTTGTTAATTTGGGATGAAGTTCGTGCTCCAAACTAATGCTTCTGTTTGTACAGCGTATCTTTTTTCCTCTCTTCCTTTTAAGTAATTTTCTCATAGGAGTCAGTCAGAATTGACTCAGTTCGAACTTCAAATTCTTGAATTTTCAGTGCTTGTAATTCACAATGCTAAATAGGAAAAAACTTTAAAAAAGAAAAGTCATTAATTGACCTTTTCAAGATACCATGTTCAAATACCTCAACGTTAAAGGAAAAAAATCTACAAAATAAACCCATCATATGGTAGACAATGTAAGTACTGCGGACAAGATAAGCAAAAATACATACAAGAGGCAAGTAGACTCAAGCAGAGCACCCAGAATCTTGCTGCAGGACGTAGCATACTATCGGAGAGCAGAGAAGGATAAATATTTGAGCAACCACATTGACACAAGCGATCAGCACCTTCTCCCCTTGTGAAAGGCGTCCTCGTGGACTCTGTGGGAATTCTGCGGGAGAGGAGGCCGTAGCTGGATGCCTGCAGACATCCAGGTACAACTGCTGCCTTTCACAGGGGCAAGGAGCTTTCTTCAAAATCAAAGGATGGGTAACTTGGGCCGTGGGTATCACTTCTTATGGCGACACTACCTTTTAAGTCTCCCGATGTGATCAAAGCAATGCATTTTCTTAAATGTTTTTAAAGCATAAATGATTACACAGAAAGCACTTAAATGAAAATCTAAGTATCAGGTTCCAGTGTCAGGAAAGTCAGTATCCAGTGGTACATTAGAAGATGAAAGAAATGGAGCAGGGACAATTTTCATAAGCAGTTTGAGTCATATAAAAGCCTTTTGTGTCCCAGGGCATTGCAGATATGACACGATGGACATTGATCTTTCATTTCTGTCTGCTACGAAATGCGATGGTGAGTTTGATTGAAGTCCACCTTCCTTGCCTTGTGCAATATACTGCACACTGGGAGGCAGATAGAATGTTCGAGGCGTTCTTTGGCTGTCCCAATAAGCAGTGGAGAAAATACCTGCAAGACTGCGCAAGTCTGTTCGGCAGTGCTCGAGAGCAGCGTGGCTGCTCCAAGCATGAGGAGGAACTGGACTGTGTGCTGCCCTCTCCCAGCCCCGAGCATCCATAGGGGCTGTCACACGCCGGCTGCTCCCCGAGCACAGCAGCACGGGCCACCCCGCTTTTCTTGCACAGAGGTCTTCTGCTGCCCGGCGTAGCAAGGCGCTTCCTCCGTGCCTCACCACAGACTTCCCTTCCCCAGGGTGCGGGAGAGGTTTGTACCTCTCTCTCCATCTGACCTCACAATTTCTGGAGTTTGGCCACAGGCCTTGGGAGTGGTGAAATAGCACTGTAACGCGCCGGGGAAAACGATGCAGCCGCAGACAGCCGAGACCAGGAGCGTTGAGGATGCACCATAAGCACATGCCAGTTAAAATGTTCCTGATAATATGCTATAAAATGGAAATTGTGTTGAGTGCCTAGACGGGGTTTGCAAATTCATGTGGGTTCGTAGACGCGGCTGCACGTTAGGTGGGTTTTGTCGTGCCCCCTGCCCCAGCTGCCTTCCCCGCTGCACCCTGCCTGCCTTGCCCGCTTTGCCGAGTGGTGAGATTGCTTGTGGGCAGTAAGTTCTCAGGGAATCTGTTATTTCTCTTTCTCCCTCTTTAACTTCTACTTCCTGTACGTTTTCTGTTGGGGAGAATGCTGCTTTTATCTGTTGTCTCTGTCTTTGGGAGCGGAGCATTGTTTCTCTTTAATTAAAAAAGCCAACAGATGCCAATTTCGTCTGAACAGTTGATCAACCTGTTCTCTGCTGTTCTTGTTGGATACATTTTGGCATCTTCTTTTTAAAACTATTATTTAAAAATCCAGCTGTGTAAGAGTTTTTTTTTTAGGCATGACTAAATGCCCTTCTTCACTAAGTCCAAGGAAGGAAATTTGATTTAGACAGTTTCTTTTATGAATACAGTCATTATCAAATGCAGCCTTCTGCGTTTAGCAAAGGCATGTTTTCATTGTTTAGTGAGAAGTCTGGATTTCCTATTGTGCAAGCCTAAAATACAGTTGCCATCATCAGTGATGACAAAAAGGTAAAATTAAATATGAAATCATAACATTATTCACGAGGCTTATGCAAACCCCTACAAATGCTCTCAATGGGAGAGATTATTTTTTTCTCGCTGTTTCCACCAGCTGAAGGGTACTAGCCTTAGTCAGTGAAGGTCAGCTGTTAAGTCAAAGTTCAAAAATATGTACTATTTAGATATATGGAGTTGAACTAGGCAGGTTTCCTTACTAGAGGTAGTTTCTAACTAGGGAATATTTTCTTTAGAAAGTGATCTGTTTGGACTAGTATTAGAAGTATGTCTGATTTTCTTCCAAAAGGCCATTCCAAACCCTTTTCCACTGCCCCTGTCCTTTCAAACTTAGGCCTGTCATGTGTTTGATTGCTTTCCGATTCACAGCCTCTCTCCCCTGCGACTGGCCTTGCTCTCGGCCTTGGTCTCCGGCGAGCTTTGCCCTGTCGCTGCTGGTGACGCCTTTCATGTGAAGCCTGGGCTTTAACCGTGACCCTTGCCTTGAGAGCTTTCTTCTTCTACTAAGATTGGGGTGCGGACCTGTGAGGGGGGAGGTCAGGGGAAAGGGGAGGCTTATAAAAGAGAAAAAAGATGATGTGATTTGTTCTGTTTGGCTTTGGTTTTGAAAAGGCCATAAAAAGACACAATGAACCATCCTTTATAGACTGCTCTGCAACCTTTCGGACAAACGTTTTGATCAGAAGTGGAAAAAGAGACCATATGTGTACAACTGGAAGTTAACATTTATCGGATGTTAACCTGCTGACAGGACATCTTACTCATCATGCTTTAAGAAGATGCTTTCAGCTGAAGCATCACGCCTAGTTGTGGGTTTGTTCCTACCCTGTTTTCAAAATGAAAGAGTTTTTGCAGCCAGCGCTGCAGCTGCGGCTTGGAGGGTGGGTGGCTTGGAGGGCTTTGTTGTACTGCTTGTTGTAGGGGGCTGGGAGTGCACCCCCTGCCTGGGCTTCAGCTGAAGGGCTCCAGCGTACAATGGAGGGTGGCAATTCTGATAAATGAGAGTGTCTGAAATAATTTGATTCTTAGCTGTGCCTGACTGAAACAAAAATGAAAATTTTTACTGCATCTTTTTAATGTCCAAAATCTTAGTGCTTATTTTGAGAAAAAATGTAAGAAAGATGCAAACAAACAAGGTGGTGAAAGAAATTCCCATAGTGAACACATTGGCTTTGGTACAGGACATGTCCTTTGTGAAGTTTACTTTTTAGACACTGAACAGATATTTTCTGGGGAGAAAGGAAAATAGTAACCCATTTCAAATGATTAATTATACATTTTTCGGGGAAAAGATATTTTACATATTTTGAGGATTTTGGATTGACTGGTACTTCGGGTATTATTTTAATAATGAGTGCACGATGATGGAAAGTGAGTAGGAGGATTTAGCGATTTCAACAGAAATATTTTAAACAAGTTCAGACACTATTCAGTAAAACAATGGAAAAACGCAGGATCCTGGATAATGTGTCCTCCTACACCTGAATCAGCTTCTTCTGAAGAGTTACTGGTAGAAGATGGAAATTCCACACCTTCCCACACGCCTTAGGCAAGCGACTCTCGAGCTCAGCTGCCTGCGCTGGGAAGGCTTTCCTTGTTTCCGCTCTAAATGTCCCTGTCTTGCCCTGCCTGTGATGGGCAGTGCTTCCTCTTTGCTGTGACATTTTTTTGGCACATGAAATCTGTTCTCCTGTCTTCCCTCAGTCGTAATGCACCATGAAATGTACATTCAAATGTGAATTTTAAAGAAAAGCTCCAAGAGCAAAGCTTGCCTATTTAATAGGGTGAAGCTTCAGTCAGTGAAGGTAAGCATGGAAATCTGAGAGTAAGGGTAAAATTCCCCCTGGGATTCTGGGAAGGGAAGCATTGGGTTTGAGAAAAGGATTTGAAAGGATTGAACAGAAGATAATGCAAGCTTAGAGTTGCTGAGTTTTGTTACTTTGTTTTGTTTTTTAAAAAACAAAACCGTAAGAGAAAGGAAGCTGCTAAAGCTTAAATTGTGATTTTCCTGGAGGCAGGGGGAATGCGAAGGCATTGATGGAGAGTGCTGTGTTTCTGGAGGATAGTCAGGTGAAGATGGAAAGGCCGCTGTGGTTAGAACCATGACATGTATTTCTGACACCCGTTTTGTGTTGGTTTTTTTTCAGGAGATTAACTGAGAACTTTTGATGCTAGGAGGGAGGAAGCAGAAGCCTGAGTCTCTTTTCACTAGATTAGGTCATGGACAAATGCATACTCTATTGCTTAATTGGGTTTGCTCTCAGTTTGCAGATGTGTAGGTGGCACAATCCACAACCGAGGGTTGCTTTGTCGTTGGTACCTGTGATTCAGCTGTGAGGAAATGGGGGCTCCTCCACATCCCCCTGGGGAGGCGGGCACGGAGCAGGACGGTTGGCCGCAGAGGAGGGAGCCACGGTGGGTTTGGGGACAGCCATGGTGTGGGTTCACGTGAGGTTTCGGAGCAGGGCAGGGAGGTGGGGAGCGGGCAGCGAGCTGGCAGAAAGCAGAGGGACGGGGGACATGACTGAACTTGGACCAGAAAATTTGGTTTGTGAGAGAAGTTCAGCAGTGTGTCTCCTCATCAGCATGAGTGGGTGTCCGTGGGAGGTTTCATATGCCTGGAGAGGATGCAGAGGGACAGCTGGAGATCAGAGGTGAGCCTGCTCTCCTCTTGGGAGTGTAGGCTTCCAGCCTTTGCAGCTCTTCTGGGCTCAGACACTCTTTACCCTCCGCTGTAGGAAGTTCATCGGTTGTTTGGTGCCCGTTCCTTTGTATCTCCAGCACCATGAAAGAACAGGTGAAAGACCTGGCACCACTTATTTCGTGGAAGCGGTTGATAGAGTTGCCATAGAAATGTTGGGCAAGCGTGAACTGGTGGGCAGGCGGTGGTCCAAGGGGGAGCCTGATCGGAGGTAGGAGGGTTGTGCTGCTGGCGGGGAGGAGATGTTCTCCAGAGGCTGTGCTGCACCTCAGGCACTAGGGGTGCGCAGGCTTTCAGACCGTGGGTGTAGGAGAGAGTGTGTCATCAAGGAAATGAGATGAGTTTTCGGGAAAGTTGTGAAAGCCGAACTGCAGCTTGCAGTGTATTGAACGCAAGGAGAAATGCGAAACAGTATTCGTGCCAGAACTGAGCATCTGGTGGGATTCATTACTCTACAAATATTGTTACAATCTCAGATTTATGTTTCTTTAGGGTGTAGATAATGAATTAAAAAAGAAAAAAAAGGACTCTTTTTTTGTGATAAATAAAATGAAAAATAATCTCTAAAGTAAGGAGTATTTCAGAATGCGTAAAAAAAAAAAGTTTCCAAAGGGCCTTTGCGCCAAATCAAAACTCTGAGTATGTATGTTTGGGTGTGGTGGAATAAGCTACAAGAACTTCATGTTATTAGTTTAAATTTCTAGAGTTATGCCTCACCAACAGCTAGAATTTTTTTTTTTTCCATTTCATCAGTTAAATTCACTTTGTGATTGTAAGACCTAGTCCCATTGTAATATTTGAAAGGCAGTATGCAAGAATCAGGCTCTGGAAGTCATGAAATGTTTGAAGAAAAATTATTTTAGATAATTGGATTTGATTCCTTGCAAGTGGGATTGCTGGGGAGTAGAAACCATGCTGATAATGATTATTTCAATAACTGATATTCAAAATGGCTAAGGGCTATTCTTCAAAAGGATAAAGAAGTACCAGCCTCTCTTCCTTCATACTTACTAATGCAATGCATGCCTGGTCTTGGGGAAATGTGCACATATCTATTTTTGAGTGGCACAGTAAGCAAAGAAAGGTCTTCCCTGAGCTTTGAACAGACAGTGCAATGAAATGCAAAGCCTGGTCCTGGATATTTCTGCAGGTAGCTTCAGATAAGGTGTACACCTCCGCACTAGTCTTTTGAGGTGGCAGAATTTCAATATATGATCTAGTATTCTACCTCTACGTATAGGGTGTGTGCATTTGCTGTAGCACAAAGCAGCTGGCTGTCATTAAGAAACATCTTTCAGCAATGACCAGAGCCAAGAGAAACATCCAGTGAGTGGATAGCTTATAAATGTTGTCAGGTGTGCATGAGAGAAGCAAATCTTCCCAGCATTTGTTGGCTTGGCCGATACTTAAGATCCGTGTAGGTTATTTAAAGCTTCCAGAAATGTGTCCTTCTTAGTCTGAGCAAAAGGAAAAAAAAAAAAAAAAAGAGATATAGTTGGGCATTCAATACACCAGGGAATATAACTACATTTCTACATTTATAGCTGGTTTTATACTTAGTTTACGGCTATCATGGGTGAGGTTCAACTCTGTACTAACACCTGCAATTTGGTATCTGCATGTAGTGTGCCTGCCCGTGAGCCGGGAGGGTTCCAGGCCCCCCAGCAGTCAGCAGAGTCGGAGCTGATGCGGTCGGTGGAGCCTGGGGAAAAATTCACAGAATCACAGAATGGTAGGGGTTGGAAGGGACCTCTGTGGGTCATCTAGTCCAACCCCCCTG
>Ga0065711_1042101_pt1 | contig 15646 bp, 7 predicted proteins | sample Hoacrofraction12_FD_59098 | JGI IMG/M metagenome (GOLD analysis project Ga0065711, IMG submission 59098) | Hoatzin crop microbial communities from Cojedes, Venezuela - Epithelial fraction 12 v2 (version 2) | ecosystem: Host-associated > Birds > Digestive system > Esophagus > Crop | place... | reverse complement strand
AGATCCTGTGCAGCCTACTGTAGGTGACCCTGCTTCGGCGGGGGGGTTGGACTAGATGACCCACAGAGGTCCCTTCCAACCCCTACTATTCTGTGATTCTGTGATTCTGTGATTCTGTATTAAACATGAATTCTGAGCTGTTCTCAAGGAAAGGCAGGTACACAAATACACACTTGCAAACACCCTGGGAAGAAGAAAGGAAAGCTACATCATTATTCCTTACCTCCCTACTACCTGGACTGATGGGAAGTTGACAAGAATTCAGTTCTTACAATTTTAAGTATTTATTTCTGCTACTTATGTGCAGTCTAAATTTTAGGTCATCCCTTTGACCATTTTACTTCCGAAAGAAGCTTTTGGAAGTGTTATCATTTAATTCTTCTGCAGAATGAATAAAGTTGGAATATGCAACGAAACTTCTGGACCAGAAATGATAACAAATTATGGAATTGTTGGCTGGTTAAACTATTCTGTTTTTCAAGCTGCCTTCCTGTAATTGCTTTACTCCGTACATGTTTATATATGTTTTTGTGCAAGATGACAATGGCTTCTAGCTTTCTGTAGATCAACACAAAGCCAGGAAGATTATTTTGCCCTCCATATGTAGTGCTGATCTCTCTTCCTCTTCAGTTTTGGCTCTGCTTAATATTACAAGAGCTAAAACTTTTCCTGATACCACTCTTCAAGCTACAGAATAGCTGCACTTCCAACAAAACGATTATGGGCAGATGAAAGAAGAGGAAGGTGGCAGTTGTGAAAAGCAATAAAGACCTGCTACAGAATCTTTGTACCAAAAGGTGATCTACATTATCAAAGTCCCTGAGAAGTCAGCTTTATGGTTTAATATATTTAACAAAATCTGTATATGTATATAAATACTTATATTCCAGGCTTTTGTTAGTCTCTTTGCAACCTTAAGAATAATAGAGTTTTATGTTTTAATTTCCTTAAAGGAAAGTCTTCTTTGGAACCCATGAATGTTTCAGTGCTTTGGAAAGATCTAAATATCTGTTAAATATCTATTGAGACCTATGATATTTTTTTCATCTACTCAGCAATAGTTTCATGTATTATTTTGAGAAACAGGACTATATGTACTGTAAATAATATAGAAAAAATCATATCTATGTATTATCTGATAAGCTGAAATAGCTCTGTCTGTTGGTTAATTATCCAAATACTTAAGAAAAGTTGGGCTAATGATTTCCAGACAGTTGTTATGCCATATCATGTTAAAGCAGCTGTTAACCATATGCCCTACTGTAGTTGTGCTTATATTAACCATTATGAAATTTTCCTTGGGGAAAAATGCTCACGTGTTAGCAGAGAACCTCTCTGCCCTCTTTTTAAAAGAAATAAGTTGGTTATTCTTAGAGCATGGTGAATAATTTGTAACACATCACTTGGTGATTTTCCCCTGCGTGTGAATAGAGATTGTGTTTTTCCAAAGCCACCATGCACCTGAGGAACCGAAGCCTCACCAGCAGTTTGGGACATGTCTGTAGCTTGCAACAGAGCAGAGGGCAGTGGGGGTAGACCCTCCAAAAGCTGCACTGGTGTAACCCCATCAGTGCAGCGCTGACCCTGGTGGCCATGTGGCTTTGGGATGCAAGGTCACATTCCTTCAGGGCACTGCACTCTGCTGCACCGATCCATCAGCTCATCTGAGGTTAAAGTGGCAGTCCCTGACACCACTGTTCTGCACAGGAATATCACCCTGCAGCTGGATAGGGTTTCACCTGACCTTTTCCTTTTTGTCTTTTTGAGAGAGAGAGAGAGTGATGTGTGAATTACTAGGGGCTTATGGCAGCAAATACTATAGTGATAACCACCAGCGAAACAAGATTTACGGACAGAGGGAGTCTATTTTAATAGATTGACTAATACAGTTGGAAAAAAGAGACAAACATTTGGGTCAAAAATCCTTTTTCAGATCCAAGATAGAAACATGTCTTGATGACAGCTTGTATGGATGCGAGCTCATTTGTTGTTGCTTTTTTTTAATCTTTTTTTTTTCTCTGTTAGAGCAGTTAGAGCATAAGAGATACTGTGTTCTCTTTACAAGTGTTGCCTCTTTTTTCCTAAATCTTTAGAACTACAACATGACGTACATCTATTATGAGTTTAATGAGTATCTATGACTATTCTTATCAAACTTGCAGAATAATTTATCATCTTGGATTGTCCTAAGGAAGGGTATCTATTAATTCAGAATGGGACTATACTTACACTTATTTTAGGAATATTTGTCTGAATTTGTTACAGCTGCCTTTGTGGCCTCAATTGCATTCACCTTCTGTGAGTATTCAAACAAATGTTCATGAAAATAAATTAACTTTAAGATTAAAATGATTTTATTGAATAATGGTCACAGAAATATTTCGTCGTAAAAAAGAGTCTACTCTGATCACAGTGTGAAAGATTAACAGTTTTTCTCTTTGCCTCCCAAAACCAGAGCTCAGAAGAAGGCAGCCATACAGGGAAATCACCTGCAAGACTTAAGACACGTTCCTTCTATTCAATGTGGATAAATCCTAGGTGTTGCACACCAAAAAGACTTGGTGGTTGGAGACCAGAGGAGAGCACTGACTGCAGTCAAAGGTCTAAAATTACATCTTACAAGTAATGGCTAAAGGAATTTATATTATTTAGTCTGCAGAAGAATAAAAAGGAATTGTGGAAATAGCCTTCAGATACATGAGGGTAGTGGCAAGAAGAATGGAAACAAATTTCCTCTGCCCTTTGCGCATAAAAAAAGAGGTGATTTAAACAAGGACAAATTATCTTAGGTACGAGAAGAGTAAGAATATTGTCTCTGTTGTAATAAATAAACAAGCCTTGAAATAGATTGTCTAGGGAAACTGTGAAGCTCATTATCAAAGGTATCCACGAACAGGTTAGAAAAGCAAATGGTAGAAATGGTGTACATATAGTACCTATATTTACACATACATGCCCTACTGTAGTAGAGAATAATCAGCTAGATAACTTCTTAGTGTCCATTATAGATCTCTTTTCGCTGATCTTCTGGTTGATAACTATGTTATGATGGCCAAAAAATGCACAGGAAAGACGTTGTCCAAAATCCTTTGGATCTCTTCATCCTGAATGTTTGACAGTGAATCAACACAGAAATTTTTCCCTTAAAAATTTCATCATTTTTTGTCTGAGACCTGACTGTCGTGATATAGCAATGTTATGCTAGCACAACTCAGCCACTTTCACAATGCTCTGTAACTTCATTTCACAAGTCTATTATTAGATTATAAGACTAGCAGATTGTGGAACAGAACAAGCCCACTGACCGGGTGCAAAGAAATGTCCATATGATATGAGCTTGCACTGTGTCCTAGTAGACATTTTTGAGACCAGACATCTCCCCTCAGCAACCCAACCCAGCCACTTGCTCAGTTGGCTGTTCCTGCTTGTGACTGATCTGAAAAACTACATTTCTCAAAGAGACAAAACCTGCCCAGACAATGACAAACAATTTGAAAATAACAGGTCTGACCGGGTGTCCAAACTGTTGACAGAAAGGAAATGTTCATGCATGCAATAAGCAAGAAAGATGAAAGCCCTTCCCTGGCGCTCTTCATCCACTGAAGCCCTTACTCTGACCTATGGCCTCACCAAATGAGCTGTGAGCACAGAACAGGGAGAGTAGAAGAAAACAGTTTCTGCTAAGGCTTCTTTGCTGAAGAAAAGTCTGCTGCAGGTGCTGCAGTTGTATCTTTTGTATTTCCTGCTATCTATCTGTAGAGTTACTAAGGTTGTCTGGAAAATCAGGGAATTTTGCTTTTTTTGATACAGCAAAGCTCTGTATTAATACCTATACCGGATACTTGTGCATTTTTCTCGTTATACATTTGGATCCACCCAGGCCAGGAACTGCAGGGCTGTGAGAGCTGTGTGCGGCTCCCTCACACCCCTCTGGTCTCCCTTTCCTCAGTGCCCCATGGAGTCCCGTGACTCTAAGGCCAGGGATTTCGCTTCTGACTCCTCAACTTTTCTTGATAGGTAGGAGCCCTGGGCAGCCTGACTCTTGCCTACCGCAGCTCCTGGCATAGGTATCACCTGGTGTGTGAAGTATTTTGTATTTATAAAGGACTGAAAGTGTACTGGGACAGTGACTGCTTCTCGCTACAGGCATCTAGTGTTGAACACAATGATACTGTTGGCTTGACTCAGAGCTATAGCCCAGTAAAAATAACTTCCAAGACTGTGTCCACACGTCTGTTGGTCCATTAGTCTTGTTTGTCTCAAAAACTAGGCAGAGGGATTTTTTCAGATGTTTCCCATGGGGAAAGAGCTTCTCATGGCCAGATTATTTGGAGATACTTCTTTAAATGACCTTGCTCCTGCATAACTTTTTTTTTTTTCAGTCCATTATGATACCTTTCTCATATTTTAATCCAAAAGAAAGTACATTCCAGTCCTTTTCGTCCCATCCTCCAAACTCTTTACCAGTGGAAAGGCCTTCTATGGCTGCTGCACAATCTGGCTGGAATAAGTTTTAATTAGCTGCCAATGATGTCATGTCCATGTCTGTGTTAAAGGCACAGATCTAAGTGTTCCTCCTTATTTAATGTACTGTAGAAATTCCGTTTTGGGATAGCATCAAGACGCTTCAGAGCCAATCTTGTATTTCTCCTGTAGTTGAGACGCTTGGCCTTCGGCCTTCTGACACTACCCCAGTTGTGCTATAATGGTCCAGAAATACACTGCCTGTTGTGTTTTATTGCTTATGTGAAAACTGTCCAATTCCTTGTCGGTTGACAAGGGAGGAGCGTCGCATTGAAGGATTGCACAGCAGTGGTCTGGGAGCTACGTTATTTCACACCAGCAGCAACCTTTCAGTGTTTGCTCGGCAGCCCAGTAGAGCCTTGGTGCTCTTGCCATACAGCAGAGAGCAAACCCCATTGTAGTCACTCTCTCTGCCAGAAAGACTGACGCATGTTGCCAAATATCTCCCCTCAACACATTTATTGAACATTAAAACAGCAGAATAGCATTGAATGAAGTCCAGTAATTTTATAGGATATATTTTAGTCACTAGACTTTGAAGCCTAGTCCAATGTTAATTATAACATTTCTGTGTCTGGATAACATATTGTTAACAGTTATTTTGTAAGTGCTAATGGCGAGATGGAAGATTTCCAATAGTTTTATTGAGGAAGTAGCAATTAAAATGTTGAGCACTGCAACATACATACAAAATAAAAATAATCCTGCATACACAGCACTTTATGTCTAAAAAAAAGAAAACAGAAAAAACAGGGATGAATATTTTCCTTTGAAATAAATGCAACCATTTTATTTCTAAAAAGTTTCGCTTTTGAAAAAAAATAAACATTGATTTACTTGCCAACTTCAAATGTCACGAGTCTTGAACAAGTTTGACATTGTTTAAAAGCACATCGTGAAACTATTAGAAAGCTAAGACAAGTTGCTATGTTATGTTTTTCCACACACAAAGCGCAACAATATGTTCTCAGTTTGAGTAACTTCTTTTAGATTAAGGGAAACAAAACAAGAAAGAACAAAAGCAAAATGTTCACAAAAGTGTGTGGAAGTGTCTACATGGGGCAATTTTTAAAGCGTGGGTGGGAAGAGGTTCTGTGCAGGCGCTACCACTACACGAACCGGGCACACCGATGCTCCCACTGCACTGCCGCTGCGCGTAATCAGAAAAAAAAAAATACTATCTATGGCTCTGTATCATCCATCAATTAGCAGGCTTGACATAGACCTTGCTTGGCAGAACAAATGGCTACCACCGGCTCAAAGGAGCCCTGGCGGGATCTGTAGTGAAGACGGGAGCCCAGCAGCATTGGGGTTGGGTTTTAGCAAGAAGTTGGCCAGTGCGAGGCCCATAATCTCTGCAAGCTGAGCAGAAGCGGAGGACTCCAGCCATTTGAGAGGGTTTGAGTTTGCCTGCAAGATACCTGTTTTAATCTAAATCTGCTGCAGTGGACAGGTTTTAAGGCCCTTCCTTAATGCTTTTCCAGACAGCTCTGTTTCCAGACAGCTCGGTGGGGCTGGATTCCACGTCCTCTTTTGGCTGAGTGAGCTTGCAGCCTTGCAGAGCTGAAAGGTACTCTGGGCTCCCAGGGAATGTCCCCAGCTCCCTCAGCAGTTCCAGAGCAGGTAACAGCCTTCGCAGCTGCAGGTATCTGGGGCAAGCAAGGAGATGCAATTCATAATTTTCCAGGCCCTCCAGACCCCTAAGTGTTGATCCACCGCAGATGAGCCACTCTGGGTTTCCCTCTCCCTCCCTCCTTCCCTCCCTGCTCCTCCTCCTTTCTCCCTTCTCAGTGGTCCTGACATGATCTGGCTAGGTAGCTGGAACTGCCTTCGTGGCTGGGAGTTTTCTCCCTATTTCCGGTTCAATGCCTGCCCTGTTGAGAAAGGATGCGTCACAGGTTTTATTTAGCTTTTTGAAAACAGATTCATTTTAAGGTAGCGTCAGATGAAAACCATTGGGGGAGCAAATGCCAACTTTGGGAACTTGACGGAAGCACGTTATTCTGCTATTCTCTGTGTAACCTCAGAAAATAGAGTGAGGTGTCTGTAGGGGCAAGTCTGCCCATCTGAGATCTGAATCACCTCTGGAGAGGTCATTCACTCTTCACTGCACAGGGAGGTACGTTCCTAGCCCAGGTACAACTTGTGGTTCCTGAGGTTCAGTGTTGCAGACCTGGACCATCAGTCCCAAAGGCTGCTCGCTTGCTTGCTCAAGTAAAGTAGCAAAACTACAATGTGAAGGTGCACTAGCACAGCAAAAGGTGTTTTGCTGAAGCAAATTGTAACATAAAAAATTAATGAAGTGAAGAAGACTCCAAGACTGAATGTTCCCTGCCCATTATTCCAATCTTTTCCCTTGTAATTCCACAGGAGGAAAAAAAAGAAAGAGCAGGGAATCATTGCACCTGACCTCCTTTTTTGCTTTGCTTTCTCTCTGTTTCCCCCTTTTTGCACGGCCATAAAAGACAGCAAGGGGATTCTGATCAACCTGAGCACCCACACACCATGCATGGTTCTCCAGCATGACCCCACAGCTGTGTGGCAGAGCAAAGGACTGGGTTTTGGGGTTTCTTGCGGTCCCTGGGTGAGCAGTAGCAGAGGACATTCAGCTTCCCCTAAATTTGGAAGCTGTGATGCAACAGTGATGTCTGGCTGGATACAGAGCAAAGACGTCAATGCAGGTCTAAAGTAGCCAAATCTTGCTGACTTCCTGCGAGAGCCTAATTATTTTTCAGTAAGCTTCTAAAAAACAGTTACCTCTCATCTGCAGTGCAAGGCTGTCTGAATGCAGCATACAGAACAGTGTTTGAGGGATGAGCACCTCGGAGCACCGCAAAAGTTTGACTTCACACCTTGCACGATCGCTCAGGTGTCCCTCGCATCCAGCAGCAGTCAACCCTTTCCAGCCCACAACTCCCTTTCTAATTTTTCAGGGAATGTGCCTTTCACCACATACGTAAGTCTTCTGGCAGCAAGAGGTTGCCAGTCTCCCTTACAATTCCCAGGCCCTTTCAGAGTAGCATACAACTTCCAGTGGATGAGCAAGCTGAGACCCATCACACATTTGAATGATACCTCAGCTCTTTGCCTTGAAAATACTAACCTGTTTGATTTTAGACACTGAACTTTGCCTAAGAGGACTGTCCCAGGCTCGCTCACAGCAGAGGTGTAGGCTGTTCCACAGGATGGGGGTCTGGTGCCTCCCACCAGCTCTCATGCCCACTTCCCACAGGCGAAGGTGCCCAGCTTTTTCTCCTCATGGCCCTCAGCCCAACCTGAGCTCCACGGACACGAAGCTCCCACCTCTGCTTCTGCTGTTGTGAGGAGCTGCAGGAGCATCACCTGTCAAATATATGCTTCCTGAAGAACAGCCTTTAGCACCAGTTTTAGTGTCAAGTTTTGTGAGCACCCTTCAAAACGCTGAGTCCTGAACCAAGCAAGGAATGGCTGTGCTGGAGAAGCAGTTGGAGTGCCCTCATAGAGCGCACTTCAGCTAGCTGCTCGGCTGCAGAAAGGGACCAACAGGTACTATGAGTTATGTGGAAAATCCTGTAGTGATAAAATAACACTTTTGAGATGTTCATTTGTAAAACCTGCCACTGATCCTTTTCTAAATCAACCCAAGCTTTATGTATAACTTGATAAAATATTTATTAGGTGAGGGATAATAAATATGTAGAAAAGAAAGATACAGAAAATGAAAGTAAGATACCTGTAAATGGTCTGCTACACTGAGCTGAACCTAATCAAATCTTGCCTGGGACATGCTGGTCCATACGAGTTTTTAGAAAAAGAAAAAAAATAAAAGAAGCAGGGTATAATGATCCCAGGTAAGGTCTATGGTAGACAGCAGTAGTTTCTAACCACTGATGCTCTGCTTTTCCAGCTGTTTCCCCAGGGTCTCTGCTAGCTTAAGAGTAGACTTTGAGGTCTGAAGTGTCAGTGTCTGCGTTGCTGTTCACAACAAGTCAGAACTGAACTGAAGCTGGAGATCGAAAGGCACAAGGCAGCACACTCCGATCGGGGAAACACAGATCACTGAGGTCAATGCTGGATGCTTTCTGTGAGTTCTTAAATGATCTATCTGGTAACTAGTGGAACCTTGACACTGTGAATTACTTTTATTAAGAAAGTCAGGAACACCTGGAGAAAGCATTGAAAACTTTCCAGGAAACGGTACACTGGTACTTTTGGTGGCCTCAGTAGTGATTTAAAGGCAGTGGGCTTGAAACATCCTTGCAGTACACTCTGAAAACTGTACCAGGACTGAACTGGTACATGAAGAGAGAGATTCAAAGAGCAAAATTCCCTGTTCAGAGACAGAATTCTCTACTGATGATGTCAGCATTTTTCTCTGAGAATGGTACTGTCAATAGAGAATCTTCTCCGGAAAAAGCCAGCAGTTATGAACATTTAGTTTCATTATTCCATCACCTAAAAATGTCAGTAGTGCTTTCTATGCCCTCTCTTATTATCAAGATATATCTGTTCTGTAGGGAGAGCCGTGAAAACACTTCACACTGAATAAATGTTTACGTCTGTCACAGTTCATATAATTATCCTTTATTATAACAATTCTTTTCAAAGGTAGGATATAATATCAAATAGGCTGGTTAGAAAACAGTATGTCATTTCTGATTTGCCTCTGCTCATGGACAAAACATTGGGTTTTTTTGCTGTTGTTGTCTTTATTTTTTCATTGGACTCCAGCCTAAAATGAAACAGTACTAGAACAGAGGTCAAGAGCTTGGAAGAATTAATTCAAGGGGAACCAGGTACAGCTTGATTCAATATCAATACTTCATATGTTCTGATATTGTGGTTCAAACTACAAGATAGAAGAACACCATTTTTATAGCTTCCCATCTGCGAGAAGTTATTTCTCAAAGCACTCTGTATGAACAATCTAACAGATATTAATTTTTGAGATCATATATTCTGCTAAGTGAGATCTTTTTGATGCACAATCTGTCTGTGATAGTAATTTTAAAGCTAGAGAGAGTCTTAGAGCCAGATTCATAAAAATAAATGTCTTCCACACAAAGTTATTTTCCTTGATGCATTAAGTACTCCTTTTCCAGGCATTTGCAGGAAAGTAATATGCTCAATATTATATATCCATGGAGCAAGAGAAGAATGCATCCATGCAAGAATCCTCAGAAGATGATAAAGCTTATATTTAAGCAGTAAAATACACCCCCCCCCTTTCTTTTAAAAATATTTTTCTTGTTTATTTCAGGACATAAGTGCAAATATTTACAATTTGAGAACAGCCAAAGCTCTTCGACGACACAGCAGTAAGAACGTTTTGCATTGATGCTTTTCTAATCACAATGCAGTTTTCGCGTATCACATACCTGGTCTTTAAGAAACTTTGGAAATCTTGCAGATCAGTTTCCACTGTCCAGTGTCCAGGATCCATCTGAGACAAGTTGTCTTGGCAGGCCAGGCTGGATAAGGAACCTTGTTTACTGTGGCCAACGGGGCACTAGCACGGCTAGCATCCCATGCAATTATCTTTGATTTCCTCGTCCAGATGAGCAGGAACTGATTTACAGCAGGGATCACTGGTGGTGCCTTGGTTACCGAATCGTAGCCAGCCTTGCCACGTGCCTTCAGACACACAGTGAGGTTTCTTAACCCACACTACCACCACACCCCTGGTTTCATTTTACCATACTTTTGCTGTGGTAAGGAGAAATCACCAATGAATTTATAGAAGCCACAGTGCTAACCCATCCAATTACCTCAGTCTCTTATGTCAGGGCTGAATTTGAAGGTCTGTGTTTGATGTTTTGAAGAAGAATGTGGGATTTGTAGGTAAAACATCTTTTTCTGGCCTTACGGTCCATGGCCCTTTTGAATTACAGCAACAGAATTATATGGAGGCGTTAGCATCTGTTGCACTCACTGTCACCCTACATTTGTGACATTTCTATCAGCTTTTGAAACACGCTGCAGTGGCATGTGAGCTTCCAGCCAGGGCTGCTTTGCTCTTGTGCATATGGATAACTGACCAGGAAATTCTCACTCATTCTCTCACCAGCCTTGTCCCTTTCAGCTTTGCTTGCTCCAGTTTTAAGTGCTTTAAGCATATTCTAAGGCTAAGAGACAAGAACTAGCAAGTAAATTCCAAAAGTTAAATCCTGACTTTACCAAAGGCGTTGGGAGCTCTGCCACTGTTTCCTGGCGAATCAGGATTTTAGCTCAAATTGAGCGGATACAGAAATCCAAGTTTCCTTGTATATTTCCTTTTTCTTCCCCCCCCGCCGTGGCATCCAAGTGTAATGAGACCAGCTTGCATACACATCTAGGATTTTTGGAAGTGTTGCTAGCTAGTCAGAGCAGTAGCAGTACCTCAGACCAAGCTATTGAATATCAGGAATTTACCAGAATTTACTTACTAATGCATAAGTGTTAACCGGTTCCATGGTAGGTACACAGTAAATCCAGTGTTTCTGGGAGAGCCAGAATTGCTATCTGTGCTCTGTATAGACAATTGTCCAATGCATCATGCACATATCAACCTTACAGCGCATGCATAGATGATGTGCTGGAAGGAATTGCCTGAAGTGCTTCACATTGCGAGCAGTATGTAGTAACCTTATCCATGTAGACGGCTCTTTGCTGACACAGGGTGACTTTGATGCTCTTTGTGGGTGAAGAAAGGATTATCAGAGTGGTTCAGAAAGAGATTTTCATCAGCTGAGGTGTTTTGTGAGGTTGTAGGCATCCACCAGGGAGGGCTTGCACTTCCTCATTTGGGGTTTAATAAGAAGATATGTATATACGTCAAGAAAAAGTGAAAGCTTTTTTATTATTGCTCACAAGGAAGGAAATATCTTACTAGTTAAAGCCAATTCAAGCTAAGACACTACTCCATTTATCTGCTCTAGAGCTTCCTTCATCCACCTCTGTAGCCTCTCAGTGTCTTCCGGGATGAAAGGACAGTGCCTAATATCATAGAATCGTAGAATAGTTTGGTTTGGAAGGGACCTTTAAAGGTCATCTAGTCCAAGCCCTCTGCAATGAACATGGACATCTTCAACTAGATGAGGTTGCTCAGAGCCCTGTCCAGTCTGACCTTGAGTGATATGCTTTGTGGTGTCTTTTGCTCTTTGCTGCTGTTCCTGCAGGCCTTTCTGCAGTAACAAGTCTTGGCTGAAGTATCAACAGACAGTTGTCTGTTACCCACCTCTGTTCTCATGCTCCATGCACTTGAATTTTCATATATCCAAATTTTGAAAGAGAAGAAGTCTTGCAACATGTTCTAAAGGCATCCAGTCTCCACTTAGCTTTAACCTCCTGCAGTAAACTACCTCCACAGCATGGTCTCTTGACCATGAAGGCTATTTCTTCCACTGTTTTGGGTTTTGGTAGCTGTGATGACCTGGAACAGTGCTGTTGTCTTAGTCATTCTTGGACATTTTAAAATAAAAGCAAAATAGTAACTGTAAAAGCTGATAGCAAATAATATAGCAAATTGCTAATAGCACAATAAATAGTGAATGAAAGGATCAGGTCACAAGAAGGAAGCCCTTATGATGGCTTATATTATTACAGGGAAGAGCTGCTGTAGTCTTTAAGACCTAGAAGCTCTCCATTGCTCTTGGGTTAAACCCTAGATTTCCAGGCTGAGAGCTCTCGTCCAAAGAAAAGAATCATGAAATGGACATACATGAGATCTAATAGGGGTTCTGTGGCATCATATTTAAATATTCATTCTTTTTCTGTCTAACTAGAGATTCTTCTCCAGTGGGAGCATGGAAAAGGGCCTCATTGCCTCAGCATGCAATCATGCTGTAAAGACGACAGCAGTTGGGTGTGGGATGTGAGGTGGGGACTGAACGTGTGCATGGCATTAAGCACCACATCATCTTTATAATTTAATGAGATCAGCAGAACTCTTTGGAGGTATAACTCCATCAGACAGCATCACAGATGCTCTGCCCTCCCTTAAAGACAGAAGGCAAACCGGACTCCTTGGGATCGGGATCTTAAGAAAGAGGGTTCCTCTGAAATAGTCCCAAGAATGGAAGAACTACCGGCTACTAGGGCCTCTCCTCAGCTGAAGGAAAAGATACATTTTGAAAAGCATGGGGAGACCTTTGGTATTTCTCCCTCTCCAGATGATCAGACACCTGGAGTGAATCAACATAAATCAGCTTTGATCCAACTGTGAAACCCTTCATACAGGTCTCCATTTTGGGAATCCTATGAAACTTCAGGTCTGGACAGTCTGCTTTGGCAAATCTAAGAATAACAATGAGCCAGGACTGAACAGCAGCATGGTGAAAGAGGCTTTGGAGATCTCAGGAGAGAGCAGAAAATATAAAGGGTGTTTCGCACAAGCTTTCAGCTCTGGAGATGTTTTCTCCAGCCTCTGATCCTCTGTTACTCAATGCAAATGTTGCAGAGGTTTAGAATGGCACTACACGTGCAATGTGTGGATGCACAGACATTTTCCAAAGGGGCGTATTAAAAATGGAAAGAAATTAGAAACTCATATGTGGCTTGTAACTTCAAACATTTTGACAGCATAAATATATGCAGAGTGCTTAACAATGCTGTGCAATGTTTTTTTGAAATATATACTCCCTAATGTACTTGTAAGCAGGGGGAGTTCAAACAGCAATCAGCCAAAACTGAATAGGTACACTCCATCAGAATAGATATTTTTATAGTTGCCCTCTAAGCAGCATCATTTCTCATACTACTTGAAGCTGATTTAAGTGTTGGGTCTGTGCCAATTATCTGTTAAGCCTTCTGTCTTTATTTTATAGCCTATATGATACAACTGACCAACTCACAGAAACATCTGTTGCATGGAAAGGCAGAAAGTACTAGGATTCTACCAATGTTTCGATGACCACTTTCTTCCTTTTCTGCCATCATTACCTCTGAGGGTGGCCTCAAATGCGGATTACGCTACTCGTTTGTTCATTTTGTAGAGGTGGGAATTTATTGGTCATTTAATCTAAGTCGATCTTTGCTAGCTAAGTGTACAATTAAACTTACAGTATTTGATGTAGATCTGGGTGGCTTATAGCACCAGTCTCTCACTTCTAAGCATAGAGTTAAAGTTCAGCCAGAGGTCTTGCATAATATGAGTTTTCAGGGATTTTAGTGCAGTTCCCACTGGAACGTTATCTACAACACAAACAACTATACATCATTTGTCAATTCAGGACAAAATTTGATTAGGAGACACCTTATTCTAGCTAATTTTAATGTATTGAATAGTGTTCCCCTTTGCACAGCAGTTATTTCTGGCAAGACCTGAAATTGTTAATGAAGAAGAGGAGACTCGCCATACTATCTAGCCTTCAAAGCATATAAAATTTGGCATTTCTCTCAACAGATCTATAGCATGATAATTCACCTAGAAGTTTATATTGAGAGGTGACTAACCCAGAGCCAACAAGATCTGAATCTCTCACTTGGAAACAATTCTCTGCCTTTCATTACATTTCATAGGTTTTATTTAACCCAACACTGCTTCGTGCTTTCAATGCCATACTCTCCAAACGCTTTGTAGTGAATGGCAGCATTTTATGGAACAGGGTCCCTTCTTCAGCACATTTTAACAGTGGGATTCATTTTGCCTACGTCTATCTGTGTCATAATTAAGTGTTCAGTCTACGCAAGCTCTTCCTACAGTAAATGGAACAGGCAAACTCGAGTGAGGGACGCCCACGTCCAGTTCCTGAAAGAAGTCTCTCTTGAAGATTGTCTCTTCTCTGAGAGATTATGAGGATTATAACCGAAAATGCTGGAAAGGAATAGATGTCCTCATGGGTCAGATTAGTCATGTCTTATCACCATCTAAGTCCATCATAAGATGCAGTTCTTCCATGGGTTGATATGTCAATAATTAGCTTTCAGCTGGACTATCCAGAGTCTAAAATGCATAGCTTCTTGACTTATCTTGCTCTAACTCTCTTCCTTGACTTTAAACCCCAGTGACTATTAATTCCACACAGAGACAAAATTTTGCTGACATCTGTAGAATACAGGCATTGAAATTCCTTCAATGTGTGTCAACATTAGCATCTTAAAAAAGAAAAATCTAATTTGAAAACAGTTCAAAATTTTATGACGTCAAAGAAGACATTGCTAGGAGAACATGGTTTGCAAAGATATATATTCAAATCTACAAAATCTCTTAAACTATAAAAATTCAGACAGAAAATTTTCCTTTTCAAGGACTTACATGAGGAAAAATAGAAGTCTGTGAGGCGTTACACTGTGGTGAACTTCCTCCATTTTCTGGTTGCAAAGTAACTTCCTGCTGAGCAAATTTCAAGAGACTAAATTATGTCACCTGCAACTGCAAATCTGTGAGAAAAGGTGGGATGAAGACAGTGCTTAGGCAAATTCAGTTGTAAGGGGACAGACAGATAGCTTTCAACCACATTCAGTTCCTGCACCTGTTCTCACCTGTTTTGGTAAGTATGAGCCTTATGCCAAGTGTCTAATGATACCCTCAAGCGTTTTGAATAGAATGTCAAAACTTTGAGATCGATGAAGCCCTGTGGAACCGCAATGCCTCTTCTCTGAGCACCTGCTGCTGTAAACACAGCAGCCAAAGCCTTCATCCTTCAGCAAAACATTCCCATGCTTCTTTCCATGCTGTTGCCTTGCGTCTTTTCCTCCACCTGCTCAGTCTAAACCTTTCACGTTCTACCTTCCAAGTCCTCTCAAGTACCAGTCTTCTGCTTTATGGCAGTTTGCAGCATACATTGAACTGTCAGCTTTGGTGTCAGCTATTTATATGGTGTCTTTTACTTTTATGTGCAACCTTATCCCACAGCTTCTTGTTTTAAATAGTGTATCATTCATTGAATTAGATGAGACTTAAAATTCATTTAGTTTTCTCATTAGAAGTGGTTAATCTTTTTCTGTTTGCTGTTACCTGACCTCTGCAACAATGCAAATGACTTTTTGTTTCCTCAAGATTTGCATGCTTACAAATATCTGAAGGGTGGGTGTCAGGAGGATGGCGCCAAGCTCTTTTCAGTGGTGCCCAGTGACAGGACAAGGGGCAATGGGCACAAACTGAGGCACAGGAAGTTCCGTCTGAACATGAGGAAGAACTTCTTCCCTCTGAGGGTGACGGAGC